>Ga0209403_10001985_pt1 | contig 25238 bp, 21 predicted proteins | sample ArcticOcean_MG_C_8_FD_187440 | JGI IMG/M metagenome (GOLD analysis project Ga0209403, IMG submission 187440) | Marine microbial communities from western Arctic Ocean - ArcticOcean_MG_CB11_86 (SPAdes) (version 2) | ecosystem: Environmental > Aquatic > Marine > Oceanic | place: Arctic Ocean... | reverse complement strand
CGATGTCAGGTTATTACACTTTGCTGGCGATGACCCTGAACGTGTACGAAGTGCCACTGCCCGACGGGTCACGACCGTTCGACGATTAAGCTGCGTTGGTTCCCGCGCCGACAAATCCGCCACTACTCATTTCAGACACCCTAACTTGTTGTAGGTGCAGCTGCCGAATTGAACGAAGCGCCCAGATCACGTGAACTGGGACGGTAGAAATTTGCCTCCGTCCATGCCTCGATCCACAATCAGTTCAATCACGACCGTTACTTGAACAACCGCGAAACAATCGGGAAAACCGCGCTGCCGCATTGGCCGAGTGGCGACTGATGGTTGTGTGAAAACGCGTTAATTGGTCGCTTTAGAGACTGGTTCGTACTAGCCTGACATCACGGATTCGGGTGATTATGGCCACTCATCCGGCTGCAGAAATCATGGCTTCTTTGGTGGTCGGTGTGCAATCAACGCTGGATGCGCGCTTTGCCGCGCTGCGAGGATAGAAGGTTTAAGGCTATGGATAAGGACTTGGATGTCATCATCGTGGGTGCCGGCGTTGCCGGCCTTTATGCGATCCATAAACTTCGGGGCCTTGGCTTCAAGGTTCGCGCCTACGAAGCTGGGACGGGCGTCGGCGGCACGTGGTATTGGAACCGCTATCCGGGCTGCCGCTGTGACGTGGAAAGCCTCGAATATTCATTTTCGTTCGACGATGATCTGCAGCAGGAGTGGCGCTGGCCCGAGCGTTATGGGGGCCAACCGGCGATCCTGGAATATGTGAACCACGTCGCTGACCGGTTCGATCTGCGCAAGGAGATCGTTTTCAATACCCGTATCAAGTGTGCGCGTTACGACAGCGACACCGCGCATTGGACCGTTGAGACAGACAAAGGCGATATTGTTTCCGCCTCCTATTGCATCATGGCTACGGGGAACCTTTCGACGCCTCGGAAGCCGGATCTCGAAGGCATTGATGACTTTGAAGGGGATTGGTTCCACACCGGCCTTTGGCCCCATGAAGGCGTGGATTTTACGGGCAAGCGGGTCGGCGTCATCGGCACCGGATCGTCCGGCGTGCAGTCCATTCCGCATATCGCCGAACAGGCAACGCACTTACAGGTATTCCAGCGGACCGCGAATTTCAGTCTGCCGGCGCGTAATGAACCGATGACGGATGCGCGGGAACAGCCGCACAAGGCGACATATTCGGAGCGCCGCAAGGCGGCCTATGAGACGTCGTTCGGAATCGCCGGCTATCCGCCGCCAACCCAATCGGCGCTGGAAGTTCCCGAAGAAGAACGGACCGCGATTTATGAGGCGAAATGGGCTGAAGGCGGCAGCATCAGTTACCTTTTTGCCTTCAACGACTTGCTGACCAACAAGGAAGCAAACGACACGGCTTCTGAATTCGTGCGAAACAAGATTCGGGCAACCGTAAAGGATCAGAAGACGGCGGAGCTGCTCTGCCCGAACGATCATCCCATCGGCACCAAACGCCTGATCCTCGATAGCAACTATTTTGAGACCTACAACCGCGATAACGTTGAGCTGATCGATATTCGCTCGGCGCCTATCCAGCGGTTGACGGCGACCGGCATTCAAACCACCGACGGTCATTATGAGCTTGACGCCATTGTCTTCGCGACGGGCTTTGATGCCATGACGGGCGCGATGAAAGAGATTGATATCCGGACGGATAAAGGCGTCGACATCAAGCAGAAATGGGCCAACGGCCCAATGACCTATCTCGGCATCATGATGGCGGATTTTCCGAACCTGTTCATGATCACGGGGCCGCAGAGCCCCGGCGTCAAAAGCCAAATGATGCTTTCCTGTGAGCAGCATGTGAACTGGATCGCCGATTGCCTGACCCATCTTCGCGACACAGGTCAAATCCGGATTGAGCCGGAGGCCCAAGCGGAAACAGAGTGGGTGCAACACAACAACGACGTCGCGAACGCAACGCTCTATCCGCTGGCCAACTCGTGGTATGTGGGCGCGAACATTCCGGGAAAACCGCGGATATTCATGCCCTATGTAGGGGGTGTTCATAGATATAAGGCCGAGTGCGACGCAATCGCGGCCAATGGCTATAAAGGCTTCGTGACGGGCCCGTAGCCTTCAGCTGGCAGCTTGTTAGAGGATGAAGTCGCGAGCGCGACACGACCGGTTCAGTCATCATTGCCCAAGGCGGCGAGCAAATAGTCGATAAATACGCGAACCTTTGCCGAGAGGTGGTGCCGGTGCGGGTATAATGCGTAAATCTGATGGCCGCTCTTGATGTCGTACCCGGTCAAAACCCGCTGCACCTCTCCCGAAGCCAGATGCTGGCGGATGGCATAGTCGGGCAGCACGCTGACGCCGACGCCATCGCGCACCGCCTGGGCCGCAGCCTCCATGCTGTTTACACGCAGACGGCCGGAAACCGTCACGGTGTGCTCGCCCTCCGAATCGGCGAATTGCCATTTGGCCTCCTCACCGTCGGTCGGAAAGATCACGCAGGCATGCGATCCCAGATCCGAGGGCGTCACCAGATCAGCTACCGGGCGATCTGGACATTTGTGAACGACACTAGGACATTGGTGCTCGTTGCAGATCGACCCGAAGATATTGTTGTATGAGGCTTGCGTCATGACTTCCAAACAGAACATCGCCATCATCGGTGCCGGCATTGGCGGTCTTGCGGTGTCTTCCTGTCTGCGCAAGGTCGGGATCGAGACCACGATCTACGAGCAGGCCCGCAAATTTGCCCGCATCGGCGCCGGTATTCAGATGACTCCCAATGCTATGCGGGTATTGAATGGCATCGGCATTGGCGACATCATTCGCGCTCATGCTTTCGAGCCGCCGCACTTCCGGAGCCGGGATTTCGACACCGGCAATCTGACCAACGATCATCCGCTCGGTCCCGACGCGTTCGAGCGATACGGTGTCCAATACCTGCTTATGCATCGCGGCGATCTTCATGCGGCGTTGTATGGCGCCGTGCCGGATGAGACGATCCGATATAGGCATAAGCTGACCGGCATGGATCAGTCGGACCGCGGTGTAATGCTCGAATTCGAAAACGGTGAAACCGAGACCTGTGACGCGGTCATCGCGTCGGACGGGGTGCACTCGCCGGTTCGCGACTGGATGCTGGGTGTAAAAGGCGCCCATTTTACCGAGCGTCTGGCCTACCGGACGGCGTTTCCGGCATCCCTGATGAACGGCTACGAGTTGATGGATGACTGCGCCAAATGGTGGGGCCCTGACCGCCATATCATCATCTACTATGTCACCGCGGCGCGGGATGAAATCTATTTCACGACAAGCCAACCCGAACCCGGTTTTCAAGTCGAATCCTGGTCAGAAACCGGGGATGTGAACGAATTGCGGGCGGCCTTTGCCGATTTCCATGAAGACGTGCGCGCGGTACTGAATGCGTGTCCGTCGGTCCACAAATGGGCAATTTTCGCGCGCGATCCGTTGCCGACATGGAGCAAGGGAAACGTCGTCCTGATGGGGGATGCGTGCCATCCGATGGAGCCCTATATGGCGCAGGGCGCGGCAAACGCGCTGGAGGATTCCGTCGTCCTGTCGCGCTGCCTGGCCGATGGCGGAACTGACGATTTTCCGGCCGCATTCGAACGCTTCGAGGCCGCGCGAAAACCGCGGACCACAAAGGTTCAGGCGGCGTCGCACCGGAACGACTACATGCGCGAGAAAACCGACCCGGACTGGATTTTCGGCTATGACGCATGGAATGTTGAACTTCCCCAGATAATCTCGGGATAACCATTTGGTGCGGCGAGCTCGCGCCGTCTCTAGATCGAACGAAAACCCCGGAGAATGAGATGAAAGCCTGGCGGATAGAAAACGACGATGGGATCGATGCGCTCAAACTGGCCGATATCGATGTCGGCGAGCTCGGACCTGAAGATGTGCGATTCAAAGTGAAAGCGTCGTCGATCAACCGCCGCGACTACAACACGGTTCGCGCGCCAGCCGAACGTAATACGCCGATGCCACGAATACCGAATTCGGATGCTGCGGGCGAGGTCGTGGCCGTCGGCGAAGGCGTTACCGAATTTAAACCCGGCGACCGGGTCGCGAGTTGCTTCTTCAAACGCTGGCAGGGCGGCCGCATGCGCGCGCCGGTGATGTCAAGCGCGCTGGGCGGCGCGGAAGAGGGAATGTTGTCCGAGGAGGCAATTCTGCCGCAGACGGGGCTGGTGCCGATACCTGAACATCTGACCTGGGAAGAAGCCGGAACGCTTACCGTTGCCGGCGTGACCGCGTGGAACGCGCTGGTGGTACAGGGACGATTGAAAGCCGGCGATACCATATTGGTGATGGGGACCGGCGGGGTGTCGATCTTCGCGCTCCAGTTTTCCAAGTTGATGGGCGCGCGGGTGATCATAACGTCGAAAAGCGATGAGAAACTGGAACGCGCACGCGCACTGGGCGCCGATGAAACCATCAACTACGCCGATACCCCTGACTGGGACGACGCGGTGATGGATCTGACGGGCGGAGCGGGGGTCGATCAGGTGGTCGAAGTCGGCGGCCCCGGCACCCTGCAGAAATCAATCGGTGCGACGGGGTTTGGCGGGCATATCGGGATGATCGGCTCGTTGGCACTGGGGGAAGTAAACGTGCATCCCCTGCTGCGCAAGTCGATCCGCCTGTCCGGTATATTTGCCGGCAGCCGGGAGATGTTCCGCGATATGAACGCGGCGATCGCCGTGAACCGGATGCGGCCCGTGGTCGATAAAATCTACGATTTTGACGACGCGCGGTCTGCCTATCACGCGATGGGCTCAAGCGAGCACTTCGGAAAACTTGTGATTCGGAATGAATAAACGCGAGCAGCAAAGATAATCCGATGGCGGTTCAATCCCCATTTTTAACGACCCCAATCGGGCCGACGATCGTCCGCCTCGCGGCCCCGAACATGATCGCCATGTTGGTCACGATGGTCACCCTGATGGCGGAAGCCTGGTATGTCGGCCAGCTCGGCATTGTTTCGCTGGCGGGGCTGGCGTTGGCATTTCCCATGATGACGCTGACGATGTTCCTGTCCGCCGGATCCATCGGCGGCGCGATTACCGGTTCCGTGGCTTAGCGTCTCGGGGCCGGAGATCGGGCCGGTGCGGAAGTTCTCGCGTTCCACGCGGTGCTTCTTGCGAGCGGGCTTGCGATCATTTCGTCGCTGGTCTTCCTCATCGGTGGGACCGCTATATACAGCGCGCTCACAGCATTGGCTGGACCGCCGCCTTCTACAGTGCGGGCATGTGTGGCGTCATTGGCGTGCTGGCAGCCCTGTTCCCGGCAGCATGGACCAATCTCTTTACGGATTCCGACGCGGTGCTGGCTGCCATTCTGCGTGTCGTCGTCGTGCTGGTCGGCGGTATCGTTCTCTAGCGCAGCGATAGTGACGGACCCGAATATTTCTCCTGGTTGATTGCAGCGGGGACGGCGACCCAAGCCGTAATTTCGGCGGTGGTCATCCGTCTGGGCGCTTGGACCGGCGATCTTGATCGGGCGCAGTCCCAGTCCAATACAAACCAATCTCCAAAGTGAGCGATGCGTGCTCGTTCATGCCGGTTTGACCTGCAAAGCCTCGGATTGGTCTGACCGCACCCTTTGTGACATTCTCCCGTAATGACTATTGCATCAGAGCTGCTCCGGCTGTTTGAGCCTAATTTTCGTGTCCTGATCCTCGACAACGAAGTAACGCTCGACGCTTTCGTAACCGATCCGCCGCTGCCTTGGGTGCGGCTGGTGTCGAAGCAAGACACTTACCGTGCGGCCGATGGCTACCCGACAGTCCTGACGATGGCGGAAGCCGACCGCGAAGAGATGAACTGGGACAAGGTTTCCAATATTGCGATGTCCACCGATCTGCAGGAACTTTCCGACGGCGTCGATCTTATCGCTTTCGGCAATAACGCCGCACAGGGGTTTCCCCTCGCCAACGACCTGCCCGCAGCGCTGCGGTCCCGGGGCGTCATAATTTATGGCCGGTCACTGCCGGAACGGCCCGCCTATGAGCAGATCGGTTATTCCCAGTTCTGTACGCGCACCGATTTACTCTCGGTCATCGAAGTGAAAGCGGTGGCGGCAGGTCGACCCGCATCGCTCGCCTTCATCAATACGATTGAGCACAACGACCAGAATTATCACGTACCGTGGAACGGCTAGCGGATATTCCACTCGGTTGTTCGCAACGGCGCCGCGGGCTCGCAATCGGCTGCCACTTCGGACTAGACTGACAGCCTCGAATGGTGAGGGAGAAACGTGGTGAGTTTTGACTATATCGTCGTAGGGGGCGGCTCCGCCGGTTGTGTGATGGCGAACCGGCTATCGGCTGACCCGGCCAACAAGGTCCTTCTGATCGAAGCCGGTATGGACACGCCGCCGGACGCAATGCCAGCAGATATTCTGGACAGCTATCACTTGTCGCAGGCCAACCCGAAATACAAATGGATGCAATTCCGCGCCTATCACCAACCCGTCCCGCATAATGCGCCCGAGCGGCCGCCGTTGCAGCTCTATGACCAGGGGCGGGTGATGGGCGGTGGTTCCAGCATCAACTACCAGGCCGCCAACCGGGGAACTCCGGACGATTACAACGAGTGGGAGACGATGGGCGCGGCGGGATGGAACTGGGAGGGCGTGCTGCCGTATTTCCGCAAGCTTGAATCCGACCAGGAATTCGACGGGCCGCTGCACGGCACGTCCGGACCGTTGCCGATACGCCGGGTCCTGCGCGATAAATGGTCAGGTTTCTCCGAAGCAAGCGCGGACAGTTTGGCGTTGACCGGCCTGAAGGCGCTCGACGACCAGAACGGCCAATTCGAAGACGGCTATTTCCCGGTCAGTGTCAGCAATCTCAACAACCAGCGGGTATCCGCTGCGAGGGCGTATCTCGATGCGGCGACGCGCGCCCGGCCCAATCTCAGCATCCTGTCAAACGCCCTGGCGAAGCAAATTCGTTTCGAAGGCCGCCGTGCGATCGGGGTTGAAGTGGACCGTCAGGGCAATGAGGAGTTTCACAGCGGCCGGGAGATAATCATATCCACGGGCGCCAGCCATTCGCCGGCGCTGCTGATGCGCTCTGGCGTTGGGCCGGCGCTTCACCTCCGCGAGATGGGGATCGATATCGTTGCTGATCTGGCGGGTGTCGGCCAGAGCCTGCAGGACCATCCGGGTATCTCGACCTTGGCCTATATGCCTTCTGCGTCACGGCACCCTCGGAATGCCGGTCCCACTCTGCAGGTCGGCGCACGGTATTCGTCAGGCATCGACGGGTGCGGTCCCAACGACATGTATATCTCCCCGATCGGCCGTGCGGTCTGGCATTCGGTAGGGCGGCGCCTCGGCAGCATGTCGACCTGGATCAACAAACCCTATTCGCGCGGACAGTTGCGGTTGCGGTCGGCTGACTGGCGCGAAGAGCCGGAGGTCGAACTCAACATGCTGTCCGATCCGCGCGATCTGGCCCGGATGAAGCTCGCCTTGCAGCGAGTTGCCGAGTTGTTCGATCAGGCGCCGCTTCGGGCTGCGACACGGGACCCGTTCTCGACCCACTTCAACGAGCGGGCCCAGATGGTCGGTGCGGTGACGCTCCGCAACAAATTCCTGACCGCTTTGGGGTCCGCGTTGATCGACGGGCCTGGACCGCTGCGGCGGGCGGCGATCAAGCATATCATGCTCGGTCACGACGTCGGAGAGATCATGCGCGAAGGCGACGCGGCACTTGAACAGCATGTAAAGAACCACGTTATAAGCATCCGGCACATATCCTGTACCTGCCGCATGGGCGGCGAAGACGACCCGCTTGCCGTCACCGGTCCGGACGGCCGCGTGCACGGCATCGACGGCTTGCGGGTCGCCGACGCCTCGGTGTTTCCGGCGGTTCCGCGCGCCAATACGAATATTCCGACGATCATGACGGCCGAAAAAATCGCCGATGCAGTTCTGTCGCCTTAGATCGAAGCAGAGCCCCGGTCCGACACCACCCCGGACCGTTTCTATCGCCGGTTTCTCTTCGAGCGCGGCACCGTGTCGGAAGATTTGGCCATGCATGAAATAACGGAGATGAGTCTAGTCGAGCTGCAGGAACGGCTCACCTCAACTGAGCTCACCGCCGAGGAGGCGACCGCTCGCTATATCGATCGAATAGAAAGCTACAGTTTCGCCGGCCCGAAACTCAATGCGGTGCGCGAGCTGAACCCGGAGGCGATGTCTATCGCAGCGGATTTGGACCGCGAACGACGCGAGGGACTGGTCCGCTCGCCTCTGCATGGGGTGCCGATCCTCCTGAAGGACAACATGGGCACCGACGACACAATGGCAACGACCGCAGGCGTCAAGGCGCTCGAAACGCTTCGCACGCCCTTCGATGCTGCGCTGGCGCGGAAGCTGCGGGCTGCCGGCGCCGTCATCCTCGGCAAATGCAGCTGCCCGGATTTCTGCGACTACATGTCGTCCGCCATGCCTTCCGAGCACAGCAGCACCGGTGGCACGATCGGGCACCCCTATGGGCTCAGATATGAACGGGGCGGCGGCTCGAGCACCGGTGTGGCGGCGGCGGTCGCGGCGAGCATGGCGGCAGCGGGCATCGGATCGGAAACACAAAACTCAATTCAGGCGCCCGTCTGCAACAGCGCCGTCGTCGGAATCAAACCAACCGTCGGCCTGGTGAGCCGCGCCGGCATGGTTCCGTTGGCCATTACCCAGGACACCGCCGGGCCGATCGCGCGGACCGTTCGGGACGCGGCAATCCTGCTGTCGGCTATCGTTGGACCCGATCCTGACGATCCGATGACGCTGACCGGAGCCGGCGCCTTCGGGCCAGACTATTCGGCCTTCTGCGTGAGTTCCGCCCTGGTCGGCGCCCGTATCGGTGTGGCTCGCCGGGCATTCTTCGGCAAGGAGGGTAAAACCGAGATCGATTCCGTTGTGGAGTCCGCGGTCGCGGCGATGCGGAGCGACGGCGCGGTGATCGTCGATCCGGCGGACATTTCGACGGCCGAAGTCGTCATGCCGCTGGCCTCATGTGTGTTCCGAACCGATTTTAAGGCTGGCCTGAACAATTTCCTGGCAAGATGCGGCGACCGCACGGCGATGTGCGACATGCGCCAAATCGTTGAATACAACATTGCCAATGACAGCACTGCGATCCCCTTCGGCCAGGACCTTCTGATTGCGGCCGAGAGTGCGGCCGGCGACTGGTCCGAGGTCGATTATCATGAAGATCGCGCCCGCGATGTGCGGCTTTGCCGCGAAGAAGGAATCGACCATACGCTGCGTTCGTTCGATCTTGATGCGATCGTTGTGCCGATGGACCATGCCGCAAAACTAACCGGCAAGGCAGGCTATCCCGCCGTGAGTGTGCCGTGCGGGTTTACGAGAGATGGAACCCCGGTGGGAATTACATTCATCGGCACTGCGTGGAGCGAGGCAAAGTTGATAGCCCTTGCATTCGCATTCGAACAGATATCTTTGGCCCGAAAACCACCCACGGCGTTGGGCGGCGAGGTCCAGAATTAAGAAAGTCTACCGACGTTCCTCTGTTGATTCGATGTCGAATTCTCGAGCGAACAGGTCGTAGGAATGTTTGCGGGCTGCTAGTTCATGCGTCCAGGTCAGGATAACGAGTTCATCCAGCTCATGCTGTTCCGCCAGATCGCGCAAACGGTTGCCGACCGTTTCCGGCGTCCCAACAAAAGCTTCGTCGCGCATTGCCTTAATGCGCGCTTGTTCTGGCGCTGAATAGGGGTGTGATGCGGCGATTTCCGGCGCTTCAATCGGTGTGAGTATTCCCCGATCACGGGCCAGTCGGGTACGCGCCCGGGACATAAACTGAAATTCTGCTTCTTCTTCGGTGTCCGCCATCAAGGCCCATACGCAAATTGTCGTTGTGGGCTCAGGGTGGCGCGGGCTCGGTTGATACTGCTGTCGATAAATATCCAGCGCCTGTCCGCAACCTTCTCCCTGCGTGATGAAATGGGCGAAGCAATAAGGGATACCGAAATGCGCCGCGACCTGCGCACCGTAATTCGAGGTCCCGAGCATCCACGTTACTGGGATTGTTTCACCTTGCGGAAAGGCCCGAATTGCAGCGAAAGCATGATTCTCGGGGAGCGGGTCTCCTGAGACCCATGCCATGAGGTCCCGAATTTGTTCCGGGAAATTGTCGGCGCCCTGAGAGGCATGGGGATTGAGCGCATAGGCTGTTCGGCCGTCCGATCCTGGTGCGCGCCCGAGGCCCAAATCAATCCGCCCCGGGGCGATGGCATCCAGAACCCGGAATTGCTCGGCAACTTTCAGGGCGGAGTAGTGGGGTAGCATAACGCCCGCGCTGCCGATGCGAATACGATTGGTCGTCGCGCCGATTGCCGCCATTACGACCTCTGGCGCCGTCCCGGTAATGGTGTCGTGGTTATGATGTTCAGACACCCAAAAGCGGTGATACCCCAGTGCTTCGCAATACTGTGCCAATTCAATGGTTTCTCTGATAGAGGCTCCTTGCGGGCGTCCAGCTAAGGCAACGGATTGGTCGAGTACGGAGAGAAGCAAAGGTTCTGGCCTATGGTATTATGAGTGACTCGGGGTTTAACGGGTTCGAGCCAATCGAGGAAGCCGTTCCGAGGCCGGGTAAGGAGTTTTGTTTAGTGTCAGGGACACAAAGATCCTGAAAAACCATTAAATGGAACTGCACAGTCGTCCTGTCCGAATGACATCAGGAGACCTTCAGCTTCGATATTTATGGGCAGTTCGAAGACTGGTTCGCATTAGACTGGCACCGCTTTAATTAGGGAGACGAAAATGGGAATGCTCGATGGCAAAGTCGCGTTAGTGACGGCAGCGGGCGGTGGAATAGCGGGAGCGATCGCTCGAAGGTTTGCATCCGAAGGGGCTGCGGTATGCTGCGTAGACATCAACGATGTGACAGTTGCAAAAACTGTTGCTGACATCAAGGTGGTTGGCGGTATCGCGATTGCCAAAATCTGCGACGTCGCCGACGAAGCGGCGGTGAAATTTAGTGTAGATGAAACGGCGAAAGAGTTTGGAGAGCTTCAGATCGTGGTCAATGCCGCCGCGGCGTCGGAACCGCTGCATACAGTTGCGAATATGCCACTAGAAGTTTGGCAGAAGGTATTGGACGTTAATATCACCGGCATGTTCCTGGTCGCGAAACACGCGATACCACATATGCAGGCTGCAGGTGGCGGGCAGTTCATCAATATTTCGTCGACTTTCGGTCATGTAGCCTGGCCACAACGCCCAGCGTATATGGCGACGAAAGGTGCGGTGCGCCAGCTGACTCGTTCTATCGCGCTGGATTTCGCGTCAGACAATATTCGGGCAAATAGTATCTTGCCAGGCGCTATTGAGACAAATCGGCTACTGGAACGGACGCCCACTATGGAACAGGTCCGCGAAAAAATGGTGCCGATGCATCCTATAGGACGGTTGGGGCAACCCGAGGATGTCGCAAATACAGCAGTCTTTCTCGCGAGTGATCAGTCCAGCTTCATGACGGGCTCGGACGTCTTCGTCGACGGTGGCTTTACCGCGATCTGAATCGACACGGGCTTCAAACTCCAAAGTGGTTCACATTAGGCCGACGCTGGCCACTCCGGGGATGGGCTATTCAAAAAAGCGGGCTCTTTTTGCCCATACCATCGTCGACTGTCACGATCGTGCGGATGCGTAGGACGAAAGCGTGGACACCAGAAATACCGGCACGTTGGCGATCTCTTCTAGCGTTGTCGTGCGCTCGAACGCAAATGGAGCCAGAAATTTGTCGTATAGGGTTTCGTCGCCCATTAATCTCGCGCGGCCATTTTCATCATTCCGACGAATTTTGCGGTTTCTAGCAGCCGACGATTAAGCCCGACCTGCCCAGGTGCCGTTTCTCGGAGGAATTGCCACTCACATAAGCCGCCACCGGATTTCGTAGATCAGCTGATCAGCATGCCAAACAATATTGTTGTGGCGGCTCCACTCAAACAGCCTCCTAGGCGTTGTCACACCAATACGGTTGCAAGAGAAGGAGGCTGTTATCTATCCTCGCCAGAGCTGAACTTGCGCTGCACTTACGCTCGGTGCTGATATTTTGTCTTGTGTGTCTGGCTACAATCGAGTGCTAGATTGAGAGATCAGCTCTCTTTGGGATTGCCCCCTTCGCCTAGATTTCCGTAAAGTCTCTTTATCTTAATTGTTCAACAGGGAGGGATGGGATGGTTATCGAAATTGCGACGCTGTTCGTGAAGAATGGTGCAGAGGGCCATTTTACAAGCGAATTTACTGAAGCTGTGGAAATCCTAAAACGGCAGCCGGGTTGCAACGGTTTGCGTTGGGGCAAGCGTGTTGAACCCGATCTTGCATTCGTTCTGGAGGTGGATTGGGCTCAAATTGAGGACCATTTTCATTTTCGAGAAACCGAAGATTACAAAACATTCGGTGGTTATTTTCGGAACCACTTGTCCAAGGCGCCGGAGGTAGTCCATTTCCAGCCAGGTAGTTAGATCATGACGACGGACGCCTGAGAAGAGAGACTTCGATTCTATGTCACGAATAGGCAGGTTTATTCCTCTGAGGTGGTCACCACCTTGCGCACAAAAGGCGAGTGGAGAAACCAATGCAACTTCAGCTTAGATGTCTTTCCATGATATATTCAAAATTGGCCAAATTGGCGGTTTCCTGCAGTCTGAAATGGACCTGATCCATGCCCGATATCACGGCCCCACTTCAGCCGATTCACGACCCGGCTTTCTGGACCAAGGAACAAATGACGGCGACGTTAGACTGGTTGTATGTGCTGAGCCCGATAGAGATTGCCGAACTCGACAGTCTTGTTGGGATGCTGGATGACAAGGTCACGGATATTATCGATATCGCCGCATCCCAGGCTTTATTTGTAAATCTGGCTCCGAGGCTGGCAAAAATTCGCAGTGATCTCCTTGACGGGCGGGGCGTTGCCGTCCTCCGCGGCGTTCCGGTCGAGCGCTATACCCGCCGTCAGGCGGCCATCGCCTTTTGGTGTCTTGGGCTGCATGTCGGCGTTCCGGTATCGCAGAACGCGCTCGGCCATCTTCTGGGTCATGTTACCGACCTGGGCGACACGTCATTCGATAATCCGCAAAACCGGGGGTATCAGACCCACGACGCGCTGCCGTTTCATTCGGATTTTACCGATGTCGTCGGGCTTTTGTGCCTGTATCCTGCCAAGTCCGGCGGTGAAAGTCTGGTGACCAGCTCAGTCGCCATTCACAATGAAATGCTCAAGCGTGGCCCGCATCTGGTAGAGGCCCTGACAGCTCAAATTTACCGCGACCGGCGTGGTGAAATTCCCGAGGGTAAGAGTCCGTGGTACCGACGGCCCGTCTTCAGCTACTACGAAGACCAGCTAACAACTTGCTGGACGCGCGGTTATATCATGTCCGCGCGCCGGTTTGAAGAATTGCCGCCGCCGTCAGAAACCTTGATCGCAGCGCTCGATCTGTTCGAAGAGCTGGCGTTTGATCTGGCCTTTTCGATGGATTTTCGCCGGGGAGACGTGCAGCTGTTGCACAACCATGTGGTAGTACATTCGCGAACCCGATATGAGGATTGGCCGGATCCTGAGAGGGCGCGGCACCTCTTAAGGCTGTGGCTGGCCACGCCGGGTGGGCGCCCGCTGCCGGAGTGTTACGCCGAGCTTTACGGTGATCTCAAACCGGGCGATCGCCCGGCGGGTGGCATTACAATACCCGGTACTGTCCTGAAAGCACCGCTCGACCCGGAATAAGCGGCTTTCGGTAACATTTGTCTGGTCCAGGCAAACGGCTCTGGCACCTAGGCGGCCCATTCGGACCTTACTGATTGGCACCCAACAGGGTAGAATTAGTGCTTAGGTTTTTACTGATCCATAAGGGTTTTATGGCAAAAGCGCATCTCGCCGCAGATATTGGTGGCACCTTTACCGACATCGCGGTGGAACATCACGGCAAATATTTTACCTGCAAGGTCCCGACGATTCCGCAGGCGCCGGAGGAGGGTGTGTTCCGGGGCGTGCGTCAGGCAATGGACGAGACCGGACTGGCGCCGGCGGATTTTGAGCTCATCATCCATGGAACGACCCTCGCGACAAACGCCCTGATCGAACGGAAGGGCGCGAAGACAGCAATGCTGGTGACGGACGGGTTCCGCGATGCCATCGAGATGGCATACGAAAACCGTTTCGAGCAGTACGATATATTCATGGACAAGCCTTCGCCGCTAGTTCCGCGGAAACACCGTTTCGGCGTTGTGGAGCGCGTCGATGCAAAGGGCAATGTCCTGATAGCGTTCGCCGAAAATTCGCTCGATTTCGTTCTTCAGAAGTTGCGAGAGCACGATATAGAATCGGTCGCAATTGGGTTGATGCATTCCTACGTGGCACCCCGTCACGAACGGCAAATCGCCGACATCCTGGCGCGTGAGCTGCCAGGGGTCTTGGTTTCGCTTTCCAGCGAAGTGTCCCCGGAGATCCGCGAATACGAGCGCTGGTCGACAACCGCCGCCAATGCCTATGTTCAGCCGCTGATGTCGCGCTATCTCGGCCGTCTGTCTGACGAGCTTGGCGGGCTGGGGTTTACCTGCCCGCTCTATCTAATGACCTCCGGCGGCGGCCTCGCAACGCTCGAAACCGCCCGGCGTTTTCCTATACGTCTTGTGGAATCGGGACCTGCCGGAGGCGCGATCCTGGCGGCGCGGCTGGCGCGGGAATGTGGGCTCGACCGGGTACTTTCCTTTGATATGGGCGGCACCACAGCGAAGATTTGCCTCATTGATGATGGAGAGCCGCAGCACTCTCGAAGTTTCGAGGTCGCTCGGCAATATCGTTTCCTGAAAGGGAGTGGGCTGCCGCTCCGAATACCGGTCATTGAGATGGTTGAGATCGGTGCGGGAGGGGGCTCAACGGCCCGGGTGGATGCACTGTCACGCATCCATGTAGGGCCGGAAAGCGCGGGCGCCGTGCCCGGCCCGGCGTGTTACGGTCAGGGCGGAATTGAGCCAACGGTGACTGATGCAGACGTGGCGTTGGGCCGGATCGACCCGGAAAATTTTGCTGGCGGCACCATCGTCCTTGACGCGTCTTTGTCCACCCGTGCGATCGACAATGCGGTCGGTGGCCCGCTCGCATTGTCGACCAACGGAGCGGCCTTCGGGATCGCCGAGGTGGTCGAGGAAAATATGGCCAACGCGGCGCGTGTTCACGCTGTTGAACGCGGCAAGGAAATCAGGGGCAGGACCCTCGTGGCCTTTGGCGGTGCGGCCCCACTACACGCCGCGCGTCTGGCCCGCAAGCTCGGTATATGCGAGGTCATCGTGCCGGTCGCCGCCGGGGTCGGTTCCGCGGTCGGTTTTCTGCAGGCGCCGGTCGCCTATGAAGTTGTGCGCAGCCGATATGAGCTGCTTGATGACGGATTTGATCTCGCCGGGCTAAACGCGCTCTATGAGGAAATGCGCGGCGAGGCCGGAAGCATTATTTCTGCTGGTGCTCCCGGCATTGAACTCATAGAGACCTGTACTGCCGACATGCGGTATCGCGGCCAGGGCCACGAGATCTCGGTAGACCTGCCGGCCGGCCCGTACGATCGATCTATACGCGACGAGCTAGCTCGCCGGTTCGACGCGGCCTATACGGCGATGTATTCCAGACGCATTCCAGGACTTGATGTGGAGGTAATGAACTGGACGCTGCGGCTCTCTGCCGCAGTCGATGGCCCGACGCCCTGCCCTTCCGCGCCCGCGGCCGTCACGCCTGACCCAGCCAGCACCAGAAACATGTTCGATCCCGACACCGGTCAAACCGGGAAGGTTCCGGTTTACCGCCGGGACGCGCTCATGCCGGGGGCTGAGATCGTCGGGCCGGCGGTAATCACGGAGATAGAGACCACGACCATCGTACTCGCTGGATTTACCGCGCGGATCAACGCGGTCGGCTATATAGTCATGCGATGGGAGAACTAATGGTAGATGCCCATAATGACCCTCTGTCGCCGATCCGGCTGCAGATCATGTGGGATCGGCTGATCGCGGTGGTCGAGGAGCAGGCGCTAACCCTGATCAGGACCGGGTTTTCCACGTCGACCCGTGAAGCCGGTGATCTTTCGGCTGGAATTTTCGATATTTCCGGCGATATGTTGGCCCAAGCTGTGACCGGCACGCCGGGTCACGTCAATTCCATGGCCCGGTCGGTGCGTCATTTCCTGGATCGTTTCGCGGTTACGGATATGGCTGACGGCGACGTGTTTCTCACCAACGACCCCTGGAAGGGCACCGGTCATCTACACGATTTCACCTTCCTGACGCCGTGTTTCCGCAATGGCAGAGCGGTGGCGCTGTTTGCCAGCACATGTCATGTGGTCGATATCGGCGGACGCGGCATGACCTCGGATGGTCGGTCCATTTACGAGGAGGGGCTCTATATCCCCATAATGCGGTTTGCCCATGCAGGCAGGATCGACCAGACACTGATCGATATCGTGACCGCCAACGTTCGCGAGCCGGTGCAGGTGATCGGTGACCTTCATTCGCTCGCCACCTGCAACGATCTAGCCTGTCGCCGGCTGCGCGAGATGATGGACGAGTTCGCGATCCTGGATTTCGACCGGCTTGGTGCTCACATCCTCGATCGGTCCAGGGCAGCGGCGCTGGAGGCAGTTAGCAAGCTTCCTGCCGGCGTTTACCGGCATGAGATGCGCATCGACGGTCACGAGAAACCGGTCAATTTGGTCGCCACGATGACCATCGGCACAGATGGGATCGACGTCGATTTTGCCGGTTCGTCCGGAATATCATCGTATGGCATCAACGTGCCGCTCTGTTACACGGAGGCCTATGCGACATTCGGCGTTAAATGCATCGTTGCGCCGGACGTGCCGAACAACGCGGGTTCGCTCGCGACGATCCGCATTACTGCGCCGAAGGGCTCGATCCTCAACGCCGAACATCCCGCCCCGGTGGCGGTGCGCCATGTCACCGGACAGATGTTGCCCGACGTCGTGTTCGGGTGCCTGCACCAGGCACTCGGTGGCGCCGTCCCGGCTGAGGGCACGTCTTGCCTATGGAATCTCTATGCCTATGGCGGGCCCGGTCGGGTCGAGGCCGATCCGGCATCGGTCGCGGGTGCGGAGACGTTCACGGTCCTGAGTTTTCATTCCGGCGGAACCGGGGCGAGGCCGGGGAAGGATGGTCTGTCGGCGACAGCCTTTCCCAGCGGCGTCCGCAATGTGCCGGTCGAGGTTACCGAGGCGATTTCGCCGCTGGTTGTCTGGCGCAAGGAGTACCGGCAGGATTCGGGCGGCGCCGGAGCGTTTCGGGGCGGGCTCGGCCAGGTAATGGAACTGAGCCTGCTGGAAGACGCCCCCTTCGCCTTCAGCGCCCTGTTTGATCGGATAGATCATCCGCCGCGCGGCCGCGACAGCGGATCCGATGGCGCGGCCGGGACGATCCGGCTGGCTTCCGGCGTGCCGCTTAGCGGCAAGGGAACGCAGACCATTCCAAGCGGTGAACGGGTTGTGATCGAGATGCCGGGTGGTGGCGGACTGGGCGCTGCCAAGACGCGCAATCCGGCTGACGTTGCTGCGGACGTTCGCGCCGGTCTTGTCTCGACCGCGGCAGCTCATGCCGAGTACGGCGTTGCCGTGACGGCCGATGGAGAGATTGATTTGGCTGCGACGGCGCAGCTGCGAAATATTTAATCGTTTCGGAAAGGGGATAACATATGCGGGTAAGCGCCGGGTTACCGACCGGGATGGAAGGTCTGACCTATCCGATACCGTTTTCCGATCCGGAAGCTGTGATCCGTATCGCGCAACACGCGGAAAATCTCGGTTACCATTCGGTGTGGGGCAACGATCACATGACCACACAACACTACGTCCGCGCCGAATTCGAAACGCCTCCGCGATTTTGGGAACCTCTGGTGACCTATTCGTTCGTCGCCGCTGAAACCACGACACTCCGGTTTGGGACCGGAATTCTTGTCCTGCCCATGCGCCGGGACATCGTGGTTACTGCCAAGCAGTTGGCAACGCTCGACCATTTTTCCGGTGGCCGGCTTGAGATCGGTGTCGGAATCGGGGCCTATCGTGAGGAATTCCTGGCGCTCCAGCCGGGTGCCAATATGCCACGCGGGAAAATTCTCGACGAGGGCATCCCGGCACTACAGGCGCTTCTCAACCAGCGGGTTGCGAGTTTCGACGGAGAATATTTCGCCTATCGGGATGTCGAACTGTACCCGAAGCCGAAGCAGGATCACGTCCCGTTTTATATCGGTGGCAATAACGCCAACAATTTGCGCCGGACGGCGAAATGGGGGGATGGGTGGCTGCCGGCGGCGGTCCATCTCGATCAGATGCGCAACGATGTTGTCACACTGCGCGAGCTTACCGAAGCCGAAGGCCGCGATTTCAGCAAGATTGAAGTCGCGCCGCAATATATCGTTCATATCGGCAAAACCCGCGAGGCGGCGCTTGAACGGTTCGGCCAGACGCAGATGTGCGCTCACTTGACGTCGCTGCGCCAGTCGACACTGAAAGGGCAGGGTGACCTAGGGCACGAAGATATCAACCTGATCGGCACAGTGGACGACGTTGTCGAACGCGCCAATCTCCTCGGCGAGGCAGGTGTCACTCACCTGCTCGGACTTTATTTTGCGGCAAACGATCTCACCGAGTTGCTCGATCAGATGCAGGTCTTCGCCGAAGAGGTTGTTCCCCGGCTGGACTAGGATTTCGCGTTTATCGCGTTCAGCACGGCGGCGATTTCAGCCGGATCCGCAATACCGCTGACGATGACCTGGTCGAGCCCCGCGGCCTGATAATCGACCAAACGTTGACGGACGTGATCCGCTGTCCCGCAGGCCGCATGCGCTGCGGTTACGTCGTTTGACACCAGCCGGTCTATCTCGTCCCAGCGCTCTTCCGCATAGGCTATTCGCAGGGCTTCCTGGTCGAGCGCCGCACCGCCCATCCGGACATTTTCGGCATGGTGTCCGCCGCGCAGAATAAAGCCGAGCGTACGGCGTAACGGATCGCCCGCGGCCTGAGCGTCATCATCTATGTGCGTATAGACGATACCGTAATTTCTGACTTTGCGGCCCTGCGCTCCGAGGTCTACCTGATCCAGACACCAACGCACAAAAGGTGCGGACGTCGCGCCCGAAATGATTACGCCATCGGCATCGCTGCCGGCGAGTCCAAGCATTTTCGGTCCTGATGCAGCCAGCACGATAGGAATATCGCGGGGCGCGTTTACCAGGCGACGCCCGGTAATCCGGAAAACATCCCCGTCGTGGTCTGCGGTGTTTCCGGAAAACAGCTTCCGGCAGATGATGATCGCTTCGCGGAGCGTCGCCAGCGGCCGTGGCCGTTCGATCCCCGCTGCGGCAAGATCGCCGGGGGCGCCGACCCCGAGGCACAGGACCACGCGTCCGGGATAAAGTTCGTCTAACGTCGCCGCTCCCATGGCGGCATGGATCGGGTGCATAGCGTAAGGGCTAACCGCCATCAGCGCGATCTTGAGCGTTTTCGTTGCCGCCAACGCCGTTGCCGCCAGGGCAACCGGATCGCGCAGAAAAAGGTGCGTTGCGATCCACAGCATCTCCGCGCCTCCGGCCTCGGCCGCGCGCGCCTGGTCGGCGATGTCAGCGGCAGGGGTGAACCCGTCGATGGCGAGGCCTAGTTCACACATGGTAACCGTAATTGTCGCCAAGGGCGCGTAACACCGAGTCCAGATCCGGTGCCACATCCGGTGCGCCGAGCTGCGGCACGCCGGCCAGCCCGAAATCCTTCAGACCCGACGCCGTTGCGATGGCAACGACATCTTCGCCAGGTGTGATGGCGCCCGACCGGCTCAGCACATCCACGGCGGCGAACGCAGCGGCGGAGGATGTTTCAACCGACAGGCCAGACCCCGCTGCAAGCCGGTCCCGGGCATCGATTAGTGCCGCATCGTCCAGGGTGACGGCGACACCGTTGGACTGTTTCAGCGCGTGGCGCGCCTGGTAAGTGCCGCGGTTGATGTCGATAGAATTGGCGATGCTTTTGCTGTTGCGCGGCACGATCGGTGGCATGTCGAGGTTCTGGGCCGCGGCGGCGGACAGCGAACCGGAGGTTTCGGCCGCCACCAGGCGCGGGCAGGTTTCGGTCCAACCCCAGCGCTGCATTTCGTCGAATCCCTTCCACAGCCCGTACAGCGCATCGCCATAGCAAACCGGCAATATGCACCAGTCGGGTGGGTTCCAATCGGATTGTTCGGCGATCTCATAGGCGAGCGTCTTATATCCTTCAATGCCGATGGGATTGCTGCCGATGGCCGGACCGAAATACGGCGACGTGGGATACCAGCCATATTCACGTATCGCGGCCGAGAGAACGTGCCAGCGATCCTCCATCGCGGGAACGGTGAGAACCATTGCGCCATAGGAACGCATCTGCGACACGATCGCGCCGGCCGCGCCTTTGTAGGTCAGTACAACGCAGGGCAGGCCTGCCCGGGCGGCATAAGCCGCTGCCGCCGCCCCGGCGTTGCCGGTCGAACTGGTGGCAATCGCCGGTGCGCCGATTTCGCGCGCCCAGGACACTGCGACGGTCGCCAAACGGTCTTTGAACGACCAGGTGGGATTGCGGGATTCGTCCTTGACCCGGATCGGGCCGTTGCCGAATCCCTCGACTGTGACCATCGGCGTCATGCCTTCGCCAAGGGTGACCGCGTCGGCGGCACTCAATGGCAGAAAGTCGGAATACCGCCACAGAGAGTCAGGAGCGGTTGCCAGCGCGTCTCTGTCGGGCGGATCCCTGTCCGGATAGCGGGGCGTTAGGTTGCTGGCGATCCCATCGGCCGAGCACGCCTCACAGTTCCGGTCTAGCGCGTCGAGCGGGTATTCCCGTCGGCATCTTACGCATTCAAGGCAATCAGGTCGTGCCATTGGCCCTCGGCGCCAGCCAGGCCGGAAATTCGGGCGACCCGGCGTCTGTTTGATCCAGCCCAAAATTTGTAGAGCATAGTCCTGTGTTGGTCACGGGGTATAAATGCCTGCGAAATCTGTCAGAGTGTGTCTCCAACGGACCCTCGTGGTGCGAACATTGACGACGAGCGTGAACTAGCCTGAATTTCCGGTTCGGAGTACTAAGCACTTTCGTGGCCCATGAATGCGCTGGGCCCTATAAATCATCATTTGTCTGAACAGCATTGGAGCAGCGACGTGTCGAAAAGCGAAACCTATGAAAAGGGTGCGGCCACCCGCCGCGAAGTGATGGGCGAAGCGGTCGCCGACAAAATGGCGAACTCCGTCTATAGCGGCCCGGTAATGGAGAAGTTCGCCGACTACGCGACCGAAGCCGTATTCGGGATGCTGTGGTCGCGTCCTGGCCTTGATTACAAGACCCGCGCGCTGATCTGTGTGATTTCCGATGCCTGCGGACACTGCTGGCCGGAACTGGAGATACATCTCCGCTTTGCGCGGGGACAGGGTTGGACCGAAGATGAACTCACCGAAGCGCTGCTGCACCTTGGCGGCTATATCGGTGTCCCGACAGCCCGCGAGTCGCTGATCATTGCTGAAAAAATATTCAAGGAACTGCGAGAGGAAGAAGGATAGGTCCGGGCGCTAAACCCATGGGACTCCCCATGTCTCGAATTATCTGCCATCATTCGTCAACAATAAGGAGGACGATACTATGTTGAAATTGATTTATCCGACCGTTGTTATCGCGACCTGTGCATTTGCGGGCTCTGTTTATAGCCAAACCGTGGGAATTGGATCGACAAAAGGGGGGGTGTTGGCCTCCGTCGTGGCGACGGTCGCCAAAGTCGTGACGCTCCAGAGCGATTTAAAAATGCGGCCTCAACCAATGGGCGGCACGCAGCAATATATACCGGTCGTTAATGCCGGGGAATTGCCGTTTGGCATCTCTAATGCTGTTCAGTTCAATATGGCGCTTGGTGGCACGGGTATTTCGAAGCGGAAGTATCCGAATCTGCGCCTCGTCTCACAATTAATGACGTTTCGCACCGGTCCGATCGTGGCCGGAAACTCGTCCATCAAAAAACTTAGCGACATCCGGGGTAAGCGCGTACCCTTTGGTTTTAAAGCATCACCGCTCTTTCAGCATATTTTCACCGGGTATCTGACAAACGCTGGGTTAACTTGGGACGACGTGGTCAAGGTGCCGACAGTTGCACTACGGCAAAACTGGAATTTATTTAAACAGGGTAAAACGGACTTAAGTATCGGTAACCCGGGGTCAGGCCTTAACAAAGGCCTGATGGCTGCGATCAAAGGTGGTATTCGGCACGTCACCCTAAATAAAGGTACCCCGGGGGCAGCGAAGCTTCTTAATGATCTACCGAAGATGTTTTATTATCCTCTTGGGCCAAACAAAAAATACCCTGCTGTGGAAGGGAACCTGCAAATGATGGGAATGAACTTCCTTCTATGGACCCATAAAGGTGCAAGCGAACAGTTAATCTACAAGGTGGCCAAAGCGCTCTATGAATCCGAGAGCAATTTGAAGGAATCTGGGCCGGTATGGGGAAATTATAAAACCTCGAATATGGCAAATGACAATGGCGGGAGTTTTCATCCTGGCGCGGTTAAATTGTTTAAAGAAAAAGGTATTTGGAAACGATAGACGTTCTGACGTTTTCTCCGTTGATAAAAGCCGGTGGCCAGGTTTATGCTGGCCACCGGCTCATTTTTTGCCCTCGGGGAAACGCGTGTTAATCCTCCGCTACGAGGCGTTTGTTGTGAACAAGTTCTAATCCGAGGATAATGCAGACGGCTCCTGCCGCCACAACCTTAATAACGGCTCCATACGGTATGATGGTAACCGGCAGGATCAAAATCAGTCCTGAGATTATACACACCACCCGGATTACGGGGCCTATCTTGGAAAAGACATAGCCAAGCATTCCAGCCGAGACGACCCAAATTCCGATAAGGGCGCTGCTGAAACACAGGATTATTTCGATAAACGACCCTTGCATTATGAGGGAAGGTTCGTAAACGAATACAAATGGAATGACGTAAGCCACCCAACCGAGACGGCACGACGTCAAAGCCGTTGCCATGGGTGGCGAATTCGCGAGTTTGGCAGCCGTGAACGCGGCAATCGCAACCGGCGGCGTTATCATCGACATTAATCCGAAGTAAAGTACGAACAGGTGAGCCGCGAACGGGTTGACCCCGAGCTTTATCATTGGTGGGGCAATCATTAAGGCGAGCAGCAGGTAAATTGCCGTCGTCGGCATGCCCATGCCGAGAATAATGGAAATTATAGCTGTAAGAACCAACAACAATAAAAGGCTATCCTGTCCCACTTTCAATAAAACGATTGTCATTGCATAGCCCAGACCCGTCGTCTCTATTATGGCGATCGCAAGCCCGGCCATCGCGCCTATGATGATGATGTCGACGGAATTCCTGCCGGTATCGGCAACAGCATTTGCGAGGTCCCTGACTGATATCCGGCGGCCTTTGTAACCAAATATCCAGCTCACGATCGGTAGCGAAATAGAGGCGTAGAGGGCCGCGCCATCAGGCGGCACATTGTATTTAAACAACGCAATTATAAGAACCGCATAGGGGATCAGGAAAAACCAGCCCTCTTTAGCAACCTTAAGGAGGCGCGGGATTTGTTCCTTCGGAACCGGCGCTATTTTTAGGCGCGCCGCCTCCAGGTCGGCCTGAATAAAGGCGGCAAAATAATAGAGAAATGCCGGTATGGCCGCCGCGAGTATCACGTCGGTGTAATCGGCTTCGAGCAGTTCGGCCATTAGAAATGCTGCCGCTCCCATTATTGGCGGCATTATCTGTCCACCCGTCGACGCAACCGCTTCGAAGGCGGCAGCTGACTGAGCGGAATAACCGCCGTTTCGCATCAGCGGTATCGTGATAACACCGGTGGACGCCACATTTGAGACGGCACTGCCGGAAATCGAGCCGAATAATCCCGAGGCGACAACGGCAATTTTTGCCGATCCCCCGCGGGATCTTCCAAATAAGGCTGTTGCTATGTCAGTAAACCATTCTGACGCTCCAGTTCTCAGCAATAGTTGGCCCATTAATACGAACAGCACGACCACATAGGTGACAATATTCATGGGTAGCCCAAGGAGCGCGACGTTGTCGGCGGCCAGATATGCGATTAATTTATAGGGATCTTTTTCCTGTGCCTGCAGGTCGCCGGGCACCAAATGACCCATAACGGAGTATATCAGAAAGACCATAAGGACAGCGACCAGGCTCCAGCCGGCCGTTCTGCGCAAAGCTTCAACTGTTAACGGAATTACAATAATACCGATAATGAAAGCAGTATCTCTATAGTAAAAATAATCTTCGATAATTATCGTATAAATAAATGTAAAATATAAACATATTATAAATCCCGCGGACCCCAAAATAAGGTCATACCATGGTATCTGTCGTCGCTCGGCGCCTCTTCTGCCGGGCAACCTGAGGAAAATGATCAAGAAGGTGGACCCTAACACCAGAGGGAGAGCCTGTTCTTTGGGTATTTCCAGCTGACGCAGTATCGTCAGATCCGCGGCAAAAGATACGGTGATCGCGACGATCAGCACGCCAAGCGAGATGGTTACAATATCGACCCAGCGTCCTGCCGGGAGCGCCAACCACTGTCTATTCGGCTGGTATCCGAGATTCTCTGACAATTCTATCTTGCTCCCGTATCAATGTTGTTAATTGCCGACATGTAATCGGTAGATGAGTTTTTTTCGTATTGTTGACGGGTTGCCGTTGGACATAAACAAGCACATAGCTTCTGTACGGCTTCCTCCCAGCGCAATGGTCGGCGGTAACCCCTCCTGATAACCTGACCCGGATACTGTGCCACATCGTTCAAGTCTTCGCGAAAATATTATTTCGTGCGCAATGTCCGGGGTGGTGTTGGCCCGCGCAGCGGGGACCGAGGCAGAATTAATTCTTAAGGGACCGCGTCGCATTACGATAGGCGATCTTGGCACTACAAAAAAGCCGGAGACTCAGATCGTCGGGGCAGCGTTGCTGGCAACAGAATTCCTTACGTCAGCCCTTCCTTTTTTAGCAGGGCATCCGGCGACGGAAGCTTGCCGCGAAAGGCGATATATGCGTCTTCCGGGAGCATCGATCCACCGGAAGAATAAATGTAGCGTCGAAGTTTCTCCGCCGTTGCGGCATCGAACGGGTTCCCGGCCTCGTTGAAAGCTTCGAAGGCATCGGCATC
>Ga0209403_10001984_pt1 | contig 25243 bp, 27 predicted proteins | sample ArcticOcean_MG_C_8_FD_187440 | JGI IMG/M metagenome (GOLD analysis project Ga0209403, IMG submission 187440) | Marine microbial communities from western Arctic Ocean - ArcticOcean_MG_CB11_86 (SPAdes) (version 2) | ecosystem: Environmental > Aquatic > Marine > Oceanic | place: Arctic Ocean... | reverse complement strand
GCTAAGCTTCATACCTAAGCTTTTTGCTATGACAGTCGCCCTCGCGATCTTCGGCGAATGGCAGTTAACGCTCCTGGTGGATTATTTCAGGCGCATGTTCGAAAAAATCCAATACTTGTTCCTAAGCTAATGAACTTAGTGCTGGAAGATCTTCTCGCGCTTCTGGCAACCGGTTTAATACCAATGCTTCGTATCTCTGCTATGCTAATCGCGGCCCCATTAGTGTCTCTCGATGCAGTCTCTTTACCTATCCGAATAGTCATTGGTCTCGCACTTACTTGGATCATTTATCCCTTGATTGAATTGCCCCAAATAAATCTGATGTCTGCTGAGGGAGTCACAATGATAGTGCGCGAGCTATTCATTGGTGTTTCTATCGCTATTGTACTGCAAGTTGTAAATGCGGCGATCATCGTAGCTGGGCACGCGATTTCAACCGGGATGGGTTTAGGGATGGCTCAGGTGATGGATCCGTCTGCAGGCACCGTCCCTGCGCTGTCCTCTTTTTTCGTCGTGCTATCGACTCTGATATTCATGAGTTTTGGTGGACACGCTATTCTGTTTGTCTTGCTTCTGCAGAGCTTTGAGCTGATCCCTGTCGGTGCCCAATTTGACATAGCCACCGTTATTCTTAATGTATTGACTTGGTCATCTATGGTTTTTTTGGGCGCGATGCTGATCGCTATGCCCGTGATGCTCGCTATGATGTTAATTAATCTATCACTCGGTATTGTGACTCGGTCAGCTCCGGCCTTGAATATATTTGCTATTGGATTTCCCGCGATGATAATTGCAGGGTTTATTTTAGTGATAATTAATTTACCCAATATTGGGTACCGTATTGAGTGGCTTTGGCTCGAGGCTTTTGAAAGAGTGACTTCTATTTGGTTGGTCCCTTAAATGGCTGAAAACGACACTAGTCAAGAAAAAACAGAAGAGCCAACCGCTACGAAAAAACAAAAGGCGCGTGACGATGGTCAAGTCGCTCGCTCTCAGGAGATGCTTACAGCCGCTGTCGTGATCGCTGTAGCCGGTTTTATCGTTGTCTTCGGTGCTAACTTATTTAAGAGCATTGCTGAACGATTTTCTGAAGGATTCGTGTTTGGAACGCGCGCGGTGTTCGACAGTGATCTTCTGGTAGCGCGGATGTCGCATACTTACCTGGATATGTTTCTAATAATTGCACCAGTCGGCATTACAGGCTTTATTGTGGCGATGCTGGTATCAGGTGGACTTGGTGGTTACAGCTTTTCGTTGAAAGCGATAATGCCAAAATTGAACAAGCTAAGCCCTCTTAACGGGTTCAAAAGGATGTTTGGCCCTCGGGCTCTGGTTCAATTATTACAAGCGATCGGAAAATTTTTGTTGGTAGGTGGACTTACTTATCTTTTGATCGACTTTTATATCGATGATCTAACGTATGCCTCTTTGATGAACTATAAGGAGGGATTAGGTTTTAGCGGCTCCATAGTGGCCTTTTCTTTTCTAATTGCTGCAAGTGCGTTGGTCTTGATTGCAATGATCGACGCGCCATACCAGCTCTTTGAACACAATAAAAAACTGAAAATGACCAAACAAGAAGTTAAAGACGAAATGAAAGACACGGATGGTCGACCCGAAGTAAAACAGCGTATTAGGGAAAAGCAACGTGAAATGGCGTCGATGCGGATGTTTGAGGCAATCGCAGACGCCGATGTGATCATCACCAATCCTGATCATTTCGCCGTTGCGCTATCTTATGATCCCACAGGCGATATGCCTCCAAAACTTGTTGCGAAAGGAGCGGATATAGTTGCTCAGAGCATTAAAGAGCGGGCTAAAAAAGAGGGTGTACCTGTGTTCGCCTCACCGTTGTTAGCAAGAGCTTTATTCTTTACTACGGACCTAAACGGATACGTTCCAGAGCCTCTTTATGAGGCTGTTGCTCAAGTTATCGCATTTATTTTTAATATTAACAGTTTCAATTCGCAAGGCATGAATCTTCAGGAGCCAGTTCCTCAAGTCCCCTCAGATATGCGCTTTGATCAAGACGGTAGGCGTGAACTAATTGACCACTAAACCTTTGAACTTTCCATCGGAGATTAAATGATGGGATCCACCGACGAGATAAATATCGTACAGAATGTGGTTACGCCTCATCCTTCAGATCAGTCTTTAATCAGTAATGTGGTCGATTTGTGTGGTAGCGGTCGGCACGTTCTTGTGTGTGGTGATTCAGAAACCTATTTAAATGCTATTTGTTACGCCGCATACAAGGAAATGAGCGCTCGCGTTGATCTCGTTGTAAAGCGTATTTACCCTGCGACCACCGAAGAATTGCTAAAGATATTTAATCAGACGGTTGGCAGCTTAACGATAGAGCAGGCAATGTCAGAAGCTAGAAACAAAAGTTCTGTCGTTATAATCCCTGATGTTCTCGAGTTTGGTGACTCGGATTGGCTGATCTTGTCTAAGCTCTTAAAAACATTTGGGGGTGCGAATATCGGAGTGTTGGTTTTTGCCCGCCGGCAAGACGCCTCCAGTGCCCCGCTTGCTGAATTTATCAGCGATATGAAGGTCTCCGTTAAGGATCTGCCCTCATTGACTCGGGAAGATATCTTGCGAATTGCGGTTCCTGACACTCATCACTTAAAGCGGCAGTCAGACAGTTTGATGGAGGGGCTTGCAAGAGATTTTAGGGTTAAGCTTGACGCCGATTCTTACGAGACAGAGCCGGACGGCTCTGTTAGCGACCCATCACGGTTCAAGCACGAGTCTATTCGGTATACGGCTATTGCATTAGTGTTTTTACTCGTTATATCGGTGGCGCTTGGAGTTTACCAGGACAAGTATCCCAGTGAATTCAACGCTTTTCTGTACCGTATGGTTGATTGGATAAGTGCAATCCGCGAATACCTCTTAGCAATTTGGCAAGAGGTACTAGCGCTTGCATTGCAGGGACTTTAGAAACTTTCGTGACGTCCGATAAACTCATTGCAGAACGAATGATAGGCGCAGAGAGAAGATGACAGAAGATGAGGCTCAGGGCCAAGACAAACATCGAGACGCTTCGGAAGAGGCAGATAAGGCTTCTTTCAAGGAGTTAGATGCTGTGAGTGATCCGGTGGCGAGTGGGGTGGACAACGTTGGCAGTGGAGCAAAGGCCGGTTTAACAGATGGTACAGATAAAGCGCCCGTAGGGGAGAACGCAATCGTTATGGCCGATGTTGAGTTTGTCCTCAGGCAAGAACTGCGGCCGTTGATAGCTGAATTGTCGGGAGAAGTAGATCGCTCTAAGGCATTAATGAAGCGTCTGGGGCTTGCCGCTGCGGGAACCATCGCCCTCGCAGGTATATTGTTATTCGTAGCATCTGGCAGGCTTGCTGGCGAAGTAGGGAACGTTGAAAGTGCTACTCTCGCCATTTTGAAGCGTATCGTAAATATGAATTCGGCGCTTGAATCGTTCTCTAATATCGAAAGCAATATTCGGTTAGTAGACCAAGGGCAAGCTGATATCCTAGCTAAGCTCTCGACACTCTCCCAAGAGCTTGTGCACTCCGATGAAAGAGCTGCTGATCGATTGACTCTAATCGGTGACCAGATTTCCTTGACCGCTCAAGACGATACCCAGTTTGACAATTTGGAGGTCCAGCTGAGTGCTCTAGAGGCCCAGTTATCAGGGGTGCAAGCAAAGATTAATAGCATGAGCCAGGCGTTGGGTGATCTTGAGCCGCTCAAGGAAAGTATTTCGATACTGGTTGATATTGAGCGACAAAACCTCACGGAACTGTTTGCGCAAAAGATAGCTTTAGAGGAGGCTCAGCTTCAAAAAACAACAAAGGATGAACCAGAACCTAAGTACGACCCTGAGATTATCTTACTTAACCCGCGGTGAGCCTCAATGAGTAGACCCACCCAACAATTTGAGTCTTACTAACACTTCCTCATTTAGCACTGTTCCATCAAGCGTCACCTGGTTACTCAAGTCAAAAATGAGATTACTGACAGTGCCAGCGAGAGAAGATGCATCACTGCGCATGACGTTGCTTGCTGCATACGCAAGATCGTAGAGGGCGTTTGACTCGAGTGTAGGTAACCAAGATGTTACGTCCCCGCGAAGCATATTCAGTACTAACTCATTGGGGGGATACTTTTTAATGCTCTGTACTAGCCCATCTTGATACCCCTTATCAATTACATGTTTAACGTGTTTCTCGAAGAGGTACTCATATTTTTTTTTGCGATCAGCCCAGTCGGGCGAATCTTCCGCATCATTGACCATCGCATCCCACAGTGATTGTCCTTGGAGGTGATCAAGCTCTTCATGTGATCCACTATTTGGCTGTACGTTCTCAGAAGTAGAAGTCTTGTTATTCACTAGCGTTTCTGTCAAGTTTTCGAGCTCTGACACTTTTTCGATTACAAAAATCAGCATTACGACGATTAGGGAAACTACCAGACATAAAAAAAGCAATCCGAAATTACTCATAAAGATATCCCTCCTCAAGCTCAGGTATCGTCTGCCGTGCTATCTTCGTTTCTAAGTAGACCTAATAATTGTATTCGAGAATCAATTTTAAGCAGCACGACCAATTGCTTGGCAATATCATCGGCTTCCTGAAATACTTGCGCTACGTTTAAATCAGCTTTCTGATATTTCCCACCGAGGTCACTAATGTTTTGGACGAGTTCTGGATCGACGTAAGACATAATGGGTCCATTAGACGTCTTGAGTACTTGGTAGCCATCATGGGTTTGCCGCTCTGGAATAGGTTTGCCGGCTTTTATGGCAGCAGCTGCATCAGCCTGATACTTTAACTCGAGTTTTGTGCCTAGCACAAACGCCCTATCTAAGTGCGTTCTTGACCGCAGTGCAATGCGTGTTCGGAATACGGTACTTAGGTGAGAGGTGTCTAATGTGGCACACTTCTCAAAATTTGCTTTAGCTTTAGCTTTAGCTTTAGCTTTCGCTTTTGAATTTTCCCCTTTCTTTCTGAAGAATTTCATTAACCCCTCCTACACTTGGTCAAATATCACTGCGAATTTGACTCACAATTTTGCTCAGTAGCTGGCTTACTCTTGATTCGCTTATCCCCAGAATGGCTGCAATCTCCTTTAAGTTCAATTCCTGTTCGTAGTAAAGGGAAAGAATTAGTTGGCTGCGCTCTGGAAGCGTCTTGATTCTGTGACCAAGAATTTCGATATGCTCCATATGCGAGAGAGATTCTTCTGGTGAGGCCTGCTCATCCTCAAATTCGTGCCCTGCTTCACTGACTTCTTCGAAGGACGACATCATGAACGTATGACTTTTTGTTCGCGCTGTATGATATTCCGCGACGCTGATATCCATAATGGTTGCAATTTCTGAGCTTGTTGGTTGCCTGTCATTCTCAGCGAGAAATTTACTCGTAATAGCTTCTTCTGCCCTTAGATGGTTGTTATCATTTCGTGATAGAGGGGATCTTTTCCTCACTTCATCGATAATAGCCCCCTTGATTCGCTTAGAGGCAAAGGCAGCTAAATCGCCACCTTCTGCCTCATCGAATTTGTGGTATGCTTCCATGAGCCCAACCATTCCAATCTGCACGAGCTCTTCAATCTCGACAAAATGAGGAAGTCTTGCTTTTAGATGAAGAGCGATTCTCTGCACTAGACCTATGTGGTCTAGAACGTTCTGTTTTCCGGTCGAAAGCAGAGGGTCAGCATTTTTGTATTCTTCATAACCTTTAGTCATATTAAATTGTCTTGGCGACGCGTTCTACAAAGAATTTAATAGATCCTGAATTTTTATCTATTGGTCCTGACATAATGTTAGTGGCAATGGCTTTTATGTCAGCAGCAAGAATTGATGAAGGATGTAAATTTACTGCCGGTATGCCTTTTCGCGCGGCATCCAAGCAAGTCGAGGCGTCGGCTCTTACCGATCCCGCGTAGCTTAAGTCTAAATCTAAGAACTGCATTGTGACTTGATTGACCCTCTGATAGATGGTCATAGCTTCTTGTTCTGATCGGACCTGACAGGCTACTAGGCTCAATTCGTTAATGTCATACTCTTTCTTTAGTACTTTTATCATCGCGTAAGCATCCGCTATTGAAGCGGGTTCATTTTGAACCACGACGAGTCGCAAATCACAAGCTGAGAACAGAACAGTTACATTATCTGTAATGCCAGCGGCCGTATCGACTATGAGGACATCGCAGTCTGGAAGAGTCGAAATACCGTGGATTAGTCCTAGCAGCTGAAGCCGAGAAAGATTGGCGAGTGTTTTAGATCCACTGGAGCCGGGAACCAACTTCACGCCACTTGATGTGGTGATGACGACTTCTTCAATGTCCTTTTCGCCAGATAGTACGTGAGCGTAAGTGTAATTCACGCGGGTGCCCAACAAGAGTTGAGCGTTGCTCAGCCCAAGATCTCCGTCTAGCAACATGACCCCTAGCCCCTGATTCGCGAGCTCAGTTGCTAAGTTAACAGCGATTGTTGTTTTTCCTACGCCGCCTTTTCCACTTGAGATTCCAATCACTTGCATACTTAATCCTTGTAAGACTTCCCATGAGCTCATGAGCCACTATATTAGCACTTTGGCCTTAAAGTTCTCATAACTTCGATTGATTAATGTTCGGAACACTGCTATCGATCACGCGCTGCTTTTTATCGATCGTATTTTGTAGTAATGCCGCAAACTCAAGAGCATTGACGCTAACGGACATTTTAAAATCATCGAATCGCTGGTCTCTATCGCTCGCAGCACCGCTGGTATCAATAACATTCTGCAGCGGAACCTCATCATGGCTTAATGCAGCAGCGGATACAGTGTCTGCAACTTCGGCATCAATTTGCATTGCTTCGATGTGCTCGCTTGCACTGCTTTCTGATAAAGTGTCGTTCACGGCTGGCTTTAAGTTGGTGAACTCATTAGAGGATTCTGTTTCCTGAAAGTGACTGTTAGACGCCACAGTTTCAGTTGGGCTAAGGTTGTGAAGAATATCTCTGAAATTCACGTGTTCCGTGTCGGTTGGCACGCCGACGTCGAAATCCTCTAATTCTGAGACGTCCGCTATGTCATTGAAATTTAAACTTAGTCCGCCCGAGGATTTTCCATCCGCCGATTCCTTTGATTCTAATATATCCTTATTTTCTTTTTCTTTTTCACTGTCGATGGCTACGATGGTGTAGTGTTTTTCATCTTTTAATACGCTTGCAACTATTAGGCAGTCGCCACCATAGATGCGTTTAATTTCTTCGAGCGCGGCGTCCGCGCCTGAAGATTCGACAAGTTCCACTTTCAAACTATCGCCCTCCATCTTCGATGGCATTTTCGCCACCAATACTGCCAAACAGCTCAATCTTTTGTTCCTCTGGAATTTCAGTGTAGGCCAGCACATTCAATTCTGGAACTCTAAGCTTTACAAATTTTGCCAGCCACTGACGCAGATTAGGGGAGACGACCAGCACAGGAACTGCACCTTTTTCTTGAATTTGATGAGCGTTATCAGCGAGCGCCTCGAGAATTGACTCTGCTAGTTTGGGTTCCAGAATAACTTGAGCGCCATCGCTTTTCTGATGGCTACTTTCTAAAATCCTCTCTAAATCGCCTGCAAAAGTAATGACCGTTAGTTTGCCAGCTGGGTCGATGAGAGGTTGTATAATCATACGCCCAAGTTTTGGCCTGACCTCTGCTGTGAGTGCGTCAGCATCGGAAGCGTCTGATTTCGAGATTGTGAGTGCTTCGATGATCGTTCGCATATCTTTTACGGGTATGCCCTCGGACAACAGATTCTGCAAAATCTGCGTGACGGTCGATAGCTGTATTTTATTAGGTATGAGATTCGTAACAAGTTTAGGGTAGCTTTTAGCGACGCGGTCCAGCAATTGCTGGGCCTCGTCTTGCCCCAGGAGTTCGTGTGCACTACGTTGTAGAATTACGCTCAAATGTGTGGCCATTGTAGTTGCCCCGTCTACGACTGTGTAGCCAAGTCCTCGAGCGACGTCTGATTGTGAGGTGTCAATCCAAGTAGCAGGTAAGCCAAATGCGGGCTCCGTTGTTGCATCTCCACTTAAATTATTGGCGCTTCCCTCGGAGTTGATGGCCAGCAATTTTCCCACGCGCAGTTCACCACTTCCGCGCACGACACCGTTAATGATAATTTGATAGACGTCGGGCTTTAAATCTAGATTGTCACGAATGCGAATGGGCTGCACTAAAAATCCGAGCTCTGCTGATAATTTTTTTCTGATTCCTTTGATTCTGGTGAGTAATTGGCCCCCTGACTCGGCATTTGCCATTGGAACCAAGCCATAGCCTATGTCAACACCTATGACATCGACCTGTTCTAAATCATCCCAGCCGAGCTCCGTATTAATCAGATCCTGGCTTTCCGACTTGGCCTCGGTATCGATCGCGGCGAGCTGCGTTGCTTTTGATCTGCGAGCTGCGTAGCCAAGCCCCGCGGTAAGTAGCCCCAAAGGTAAGAAAATGCCATAAGGCATGCCAGGAATTGTCCCCAGAATGATTATAATCCCTGCGGCCAAAAACAGAGCATTCTCATTTGCCATTTGACCACCGGCCTGCTCTGCTGTTGACTCCTTGGTTGTAACGCGAGTTACGAGGATTGCGGTCGCAAAGGATAACAATAGCGATGGTATCTGTGCCACGAGTCCGTCGCCAATTGTCAATAAAACGTATATCCTCCCAGCTTCTGACATACTAAGGTCGTGCTGTGAGGTTCCAACCACCAATCCGCCTACGATATTGATTACGAGGATCAGCAAGCCTGCTACTGCGTCACCACGGACAAATTTGGAAGCACCATCCATCGAACCAAAGAAATCCGATTCTTGGCTCAACTCTTCTCTTCGTCGTTTTGCGTCGTCTTGATCAATCAGGCCGGCATTTAAGTCAGCATCAATTGCCATTTGTTTGCCGGGCATTGCATCTAGCGTGAATCTTGCAATAACCTCTGATACTCGGCCGGCTCCTTTTGTTACCACAATAAAGTTAATGATCATTAAGATCATGAAAATGATGAAGCCAACCACGTAATTACCCGAAATAACGAATTCACCGAAGGCTTCAATTACGTGCCCAGCTGCATCGGTGCCGTTGTGGCCATTGACAAGCACTATGCGCGTAGACGCGACGTTCAGACCTAATCGCAGAAGCGTTGCGATTAATAAGACCGATGGAAACGAAGAAAACTCAAGTGGATGCCGGGTATTCAGGGCAATCATGACGATGATTAGGCCGACTATTATGTTTACAGTGAACAGGATATCCAACAAAAGGGTCGGCAATGGCAGGATCAGTAGCGCGATAATTAAAAGCACTATTAATGGCATTCCGATATCTCGGAGGGCCGCTAGCGAGACCGACTGTCTAAAATTTGACAAGTATGCCATCATATAAAAGCTATATTTTTCAATTGGTTGCGACTTTTCTTTCTAAGCGGACCGCGAGCTAGGCCGAAAATATAATACCCTCCGAAGGATTGAGCAATTTTAGTGCCAACCTGGTGGTTTTAGGGATAAGAAATTAATAAAGAAATTCGGATTGATGCCGATATACTAAATATTGCCGAGGTTCACTTCGAGGAATTGTAGAGGAATTGTATATGTATGGATTTATGAGGCTAATATTGGGTGCATCGGTTGCCTTGTCCTTGGTTGGGTGCATTGGATATACGGCTGACGCATTTCATGATGTGGCCGTGCTCAGACCTATCGTTGAGAAGCGCGATACTTTGGTAGGCATGGGTTACGCCGTTATTGCAGTGCAAGACAGCGAGATCGCTGCACAACGTCGCCTTTTGGCTATTAGAGCTGCAAAGTTAGGGGCTTATCGGTCACTGACAGAGCAAGTCTACGGGCAATATTCTGATTCCACAGTCACAATGTCTAAGATGGCAGTTCAAAGTGACTCGTTCAGGAGTAGGGTTGAGGGTGTTATCTATGGCGCAACAGTGGTCAGAATTGAGCCTGTCGGAGAAGAGACTTACGAGGTAACGATGTCTCTCGACAAAGAGTTAGTTAAAGATCTCAGAGCGCTCTACCTCCAGCAAGTCGCATTTAGTAGGCGCTAAGTAATGAGAGCGCTGTCAAAAGGCCTGGCTCTCCTATTGCTGACGTTTCTTGTTATGAGAGCACCTGAGGCAATGGAAGAAGTCCACTCTTCGGCGTCACAAGGTGATGCCAGGCTCGCTGCCTTCAAAAACAATCTAATGGAAATTGCACTGGTAAGAGGTGCTGTTGTGAAGGGGCTCTCTTATATTGATCATGAGGGTATGCTGCATGAGAATACGCTATTTACGGTAAATCAGTCCGTCAGTGGCGCGCAGATTGAAGCCTATATCGAAGAAATGGGCGGGCAGGCGCCGTCGGAGTGGGGGCCGATCGATATTAGAGATGCCTGTGGCATCTGGGGTGGCGTTAATGAGCGCTCGTTCAGTAAGACTGTTTTCTCTAAAGTATCCTCGAGTGCTGGAGATCAATCTTCGGCTCAAAGATTTATAACACCCGCTGCGCGGGCGCTGCTCGACGCGGTGCAAGAGCGGCTGCCCCGCTCCGGATTAAAGCTGGCGAACTCGAAGGGGCTGCGAGCGAGTCACTCTCCCTCGAGGTCTAGCTACCAAAAAATGTTAATGGGCGTCGAGCCAGACCTGCAGGCAGACTATCTGTTGGAGCTTGAGGTCAGCATTCCGTCCGGTTCCAATGACGGGCCATTTAAGTTTAAAAACGCGGGATCCCAAAAAATTTCTTATCAGGTAGTTGCATCGCTCACTGAGGCGGCGACGTCGCAGGTTCTGGTTAGGCACGTTACAGAAGTCAAAACCACTGTCAGAGCCTCCTACAAGTCAGGTGAATTATCCGTTGACATGAGGCCTGAGCAGGTTTTGCAGGACTTTATCGTAGAGTTGGATGCCGTTCTGTCACAAAAGAGGTGTACGCCCAAGTTCTTCGCGGTCTCGAGCATTGCGGACTCCAATAACTATCTAGTGGGTGGTGGATTTGATCGCGATATCCGAGTGGGTGATTGGCTGTTAGTAGGAGACACTAACTTATTGATTAACGGGCAGCTCAGCAACACGGTGCTTGATGGTCTCTTCATATTAAAAGTGAGTCAGGTGTCCGGTGATAGTGCGGTGGGTGAACGCCTAGGGCGCAGCCCGAGTGATCAGTTCAGCGACACAAGCGCTATGCTGGCAACAATTCTTTAGGAGAAAGTGTATGAAAGGTTTCTTTTTTGGCTTCCTCGCGGTCGTTTTTCTGATTCCATCGATCGTGCTGTCGGATCAATCTGCGCAGCCTGCGATTAGTGCCTCCGATATCGCGCGACTGCGAGCTTTTATCGGCGATATGCAGCCGGGGTACAGTGTGTCCGGGGGTGGTGGAGCGTTAGTTAGTGGGGGTGGTTATCAAGTTCGTTCAGGGGACTCATTGAGCCGCATAATTGATCGTCAATTCAGCAATCTAGACATTAACAGCGCCCTTTTGAAAGACGTTATCGTCTCCATGAACCCGCACGCGTTTAGAAAAGGCAACCCTAATTGGCTGCTAGCTGGAACGAAAATCAAGTTCCCTTCAGCAGAGGATTTTAAGCAATATATTTTCCCCAGCAACTCGAAAGATCATGAAGTGGAGCCGAAATATTGGGTACGCTACCCTTAGGGTAGGCAATTTATGCTAGGGCCTGAGCTAGTCAACCACGTCATTAAACCGACGCCCTTATTTTCGACAGGAACTCCCAGCTTGCAGCTGAGCCACCCTGTACCCCGTGAACTGGGGCTTTCAAATTATCAAACGATAAACGCGCTGATCCAGTCCAACTCGGCAGGGTTGTTATATCTGAAAATGAATAATCGTCGGCTTGAGTTACCCGAGCACTATAGGAAATTGGACAATCGTGTTATCCAGCTTCAGGTTCGCGAGACCGCTGATGGAATAATTTTAATTCCCGGGAGAGTCCTGCCTAAGGCGTTAACCCCTCTTCCTGCGGTAAACTTACATCCAGATTCGGTGGGACCTGTCTCTGGACGATCTCGGCAGTTACTGCAGAATTTGAATCTCGGTTTCAAAGATATTGCATCTTTCGTACCGCCTGATTTAGCCAGTCGGTTATCGGGATGGATAAGAGCATCCTCGCTATCTTTCCCACCCTTGCTATCTGGAATCGATATAAAAAATATAATTGCCAACAGTGGTCTGACAAAGTTTGAGTCTAATTATTTAACGATCGCTCTTCTTATCGACTTATTGCGATCCTCGATGCCCGCCGGCCCCGAACGAAAACTGATCGAAGAGTTTTTCGGTGATTTATTGTTGCGTTCTGAAAGTGCAGCCCGAGCGATGCAGCGGGGGGATGTCTACCTTGAATGTGCAGGCCTGATTAACCAAACACCTTTTGATCTCGTCATGTCGCGTCGTGAGTCGAAAGGTTCTGGGGATGGTGACGACGAAGATTCGCCCCGATGGCAGGTGGATTTGTATACCTATTTCTCTGACGATGATCAGGTGTGGTTGACTGTGCAGGCACTCTCTCCTGTAAAGCTTGATGTAGCAATCTGGATGACTAGCGCCGCTTATTTTGCGCTCGCCAAGGAAGCTCTGCGAGATCTGAGAGTTGAGTTAGAGGACTCAGGCATAGACGTCGCCTCTCTAGAATTGTACAACTTGCAGAAAGGTAGCGTTCCAAATATACGCTCACCTACTTCGTCGTCTTCCATTTCCAACATAGACCTTCAGGTTTAATAATGAGAGGTTCAGATAAAGAGTTCTCGCAAAGCGCTGTTGCCGTTGAATATGGCAGAAAGAAAGCCCCGACTGTTATAGCCAAAGCTACGGGCGAGGACGTCAGTATTATGATACAAGAAGCAAAAAACGCGAATATCCCAATTATGGAGAATCCCTATCTCGCTAATTTATTGGAAGGAGTAGACGACGGGGAAGAGGTGCCCGAATCCCTTTACACATCTCTTGCTATCGTTCTGTCTTGGGTTTTTTGGTTGCGTGGTGACAAACCTTTCTAATCTCACTGCTTTATTGGCCTATTTTTCGACGGCAATTTACCCAGACGGTCGTAAGTCTCGGTAATACCGTGTGAGCGTGACGTTCTAAAAAGTTCTAATGTACTTTTCGTTGAGGCGAGCTTTCGATCGATCAGAAGGGCGTTACGAGTATGTGCATCTTTACAGGTTCCAATCAAAGCCCGCAGACTTTCCCGTGATTCTAATTCTAATAAATCAGAGGTTTCCGTTGAGAATATCGCCTCAGATTGCTGCGTTAGATACGATAACACGTCTGCTTTTCGATGCTGGATTGACTCGAAGGCGTCTAGATCATTGTCTTTCAGATATAAAAACTCAGATTCGAGTATGTCGCTAAGGGCCTTTGCTTTGTGAAGCGTTTCTTTTAGCAGTTTGGGTTCAGGCATCAGATTAAGTGCTTATTTATTGATCCATTACCCACCTATCAGTCTCTCTAGTGCAACGAAGTTTTCGGCAATTTTGCGGGCGTCTAAAGGGTAATTCCCGTTTTCGATGGCTTCTTTGATATTTGCCACCTTTGCGGCATCGAAAGTAGCGTCCTCTAGTGCCTTGGTCATTTCAGGGCTCAGTGACACTTGATCTGAAGTTCGTGTCAACGTTTCCGCCGCCGGCTTTACGTCTGGCGCTGCCTGTTCACTGGCTTTGCTGTTTATATTTTTGTCTTTTTGAGCGGATGTCAATCCGCTCACTACATCTTGGATGTTTGTCATGAGACGCACCTAGACTGGTTCTTGGGTTAGGTTAAGTATCGGCACCACGCGACAAAACTTTAGCACAAAAACGAGTTCTACATAAGCGGCTCTACCGCACCGATATCTGTTACGCGCCCAAAAATTATTTTGCCAGATTCAAGATTTTCCATTTCTATGATTGCTCCGATCGATGCGTCTTCGAGCGCGCGCACCTGTGCCGTGACGGTTATGGCGCTTCGGCTGATTAAAAGAGTAAGTAACTCGCCTTTTTTAATTGCAGCGGTTGGCTTGGTATTGGAGTATCTCAGGAAATCCCCCTGCACTAGGTTCCTGGTGGTTTCTAGGTATTTGACATCAATACTCTCTGGAATAGCGTCTTTTGGTGTGCGCGTGCTGATTGGCTGAGTATCAAATTGAAGTTGTCTAAGGCGCTGTCCTCGGGATACAGAGCCGCTGGCGGTCAAGACAAGGCGCTTATCAAGTTCCGCACTCGTGTTCTCCGATAGCGTTGATGCATTGTCTTGAACGAAGTCACTGTGCTTAACGATTTCATTTATAGAGACGGCCCGAGTAAGCGTGTAACCGATGACGTCGTTTATATTGGTAACAGTATTGTGAGCGTCGGCAGTATCGATTAGCTGTTGATCGATGTCACCGCGGGTCAGTATGGAGCCATCTATAAGGCCTCGCAGGTATCGGTAACCTCGGCTCGCATCAAGTATGCGAATTCGGGTGTAGATTTTCCAATTTGTCTCTGGACATTTCACCTCAACCGTAACTCGATCGCTGTAGGGAAACGCAACGATGTATTCCGGGCAGGGTTCGACCCTAAGACGGTTATCCCAGATCAACGCTTTTATATTCTGCGCGCGCACTCCTGTTAGGTTGGATGCGGAGAGCGCAATGGCGTGTTCGAGGGTTTGTTTTAGCTCCAGCTGCGTTTGCTCTTCAGCTCGTATTTCGCAGACGAAAAGAGTCGCTAATACCGCGATCAGCCAGTTCATTCGTAAAATTTTGGTCACATGCTGACTCATTTTGAAGACTTTATGCTGATCTCGGCATACTACGGCTGTTGAGCCCAGACTGGCAACAGTCGGTATTCCGTGAATGTTGGTGCGGGCGGAAAACGGCAACCAATATGCCGGAAACGGTTTGCCGGTCCGACAGTAAAGTGGGCGCTAGGCGCCTAATAAAAAACCTTTAACCTTTGATTTTAATAGACTTTTTAATAATGGCACGAGTTATGCTTAAGTGCTGATAACGAAAAATTAAATTGAATTTGACCATGAACGGAATATTTGGGTTACACGAGCAAGCATTAAACATGAAAGCCTCGCGTCTTGAGGTTCTGGCGAAAAATATTGCGAATGCCGACACTCCGGGATTCAAAGCGAGAGATGTTGATTTTCAGAAGGTGCTTGCAGTGCAATCGGGAATAGCGGCTCTGACCACAACGCATGTGCAGCATTTAAAAACCTCGTTAGTAAATAGTGATGGTCTTGTTTATACCAACCCATACAACCAATCGCTTGATGGAAATACAGTGGAGATTGCTATGGAGCAGGCAAAGTACGGTAAAGCGGCGATGGATTATCAGGCTTCACTCGACTTTATCCAGTCTCGTATCGGCTCAATCAAGCGCGCGTTGAAAGGAGAATAAGATGGCGTTATCCGACATTTTTGCAATCGCGGGCAGCGCGCTTGCAGGGCAGGCAACACGGCTTAATGCTACGGCGAGCAATATGGCCAACGCTTCAAACGTATCCGGTAATGAGGAAGACGCATACAAGGCCAAGCGAGTTGTGTTTAGAGCCGTTTTAGAAAACGAGATGGTTGGTAACGTTATGCGACCTGCTGGCTCCTTAGCCATTGACCGTGTGATGGATGATCCGTCGCCTCACCCCAAGCTTTATGATCCCGGTAACCCCATGGCAGATGACGAAGGCTACGTTTACAAGTCAAATGTCGTAGACGTTAGCGAGATGGTTGAAATGCTCGCCGCGGCGAGAAGCTATCAGAATAATGTTGAGGTCATTAACACGGCCAAAGAGTTGATGTCCCGAACCTTAGAAGTGGCGAAGAGCTAACAGGAGAAGCAAGCAATGCCAGCTTTAGATTCAAATATAATGACCACCCAAGCTTACATGGCTCAGCAATCTAATACCGTTTTTAATGATGGTGACGATGATTTAGGCAGAGATGCCTTCTTGACCCTATTTACTGCTCAGTTGAAAAGTCAGAACCCACTCGACCCAATGGCGAACGAGGCTTTTGTTGCTCAGTTAGCGCAGTTTTCCCAATTAGAAGGGATCAAGGGAATGCAGTCGTCGCTTGAAAGCTTGGTAGGAAATCTGCGGACTGAAAAGCTGCTGACGGGATCATCGCTCGTAGGCAAGAAGGTTGCTGTAGAGGGTGGTGTAGGGTCTGGTGGTGCTGATCGCGTTACAGAGACTCTCGTATCACTTCCCAAGGATGCCGATTCGCTCATCTTAAGTGTCTACAGCGGAATAGACGGCTCTCTTGTTTATCGAGAGGAAATAGGGGCGCGGGAAGCCGGAGAACACCGGTTTGGCTGGCCAGGACTGGATGGCAGTGGGAACGAAATGCCGGTCGGCAAGTACACATTCGCTGCGAGCGCAATAGTCGATGGCAAAATTGTGACTGCACCGACATCCGTGCTTAGTGAAGTGGCTAGCGTTAGCTGGAATCCTAGCAGCCAGCAGCTTGATCTACAGTTACACGATGGCGATTCGGTATCACTTGATCAGATCAAAACGATCTCTAATTAAACACAATTAACAACCTATAGGACTGAACTATGTCTTTTTATACGTCACTAACAGGTTTAAATGCAGCGACAACCGAGCTTGCGGTTACTTCAAACAATATCGCGAACTCGGCGACGGCGGGATTCAAGCGATCGTCGGCCAGTTTCGGCGATATTTTTGCCACATCGCCATTGCAGCGTGCGTCTGCAGTGGTTGGCCAGGGGGTTGCACTCAAAGAAGTGAGCCAAGAGTTTAGTCAGGGATTTGTCCAGTTCTCGTCTAACTCACTCGATCTGGCTATCACTGGCGATGGATTCTTCCCACTTGAGTCCGCGGATGGTACAAAAATTTACACCCGTAACGGCGCCTTTATGCTGAACGAGCAAAATCAGATGGTCAATGCAGCCGGTCAGGCCCTTCAGTCATTGCCGGTCGATTCGACAAACAAGGCCGACTTCAGTCAGCCACCATCTGCCCTCTCAATCCCTCGCCAAACGGTGTCTGAGTTTAGGGCCACAACTGAGGTTGAGCTTGGCCTTAATCTGCCCTCGGACGTTGAGCCGATTACGGCGATTTTTAATCCTAATAAGCCTGATTCCTACCATAGAACAACGTCGCTAACCGTTTACGGTGCCTCCGGTTCTCAGCACCTCGCCACAATTTATTATGTTAAGACTCAAAATGCTTCGGCCGACAATCCAACCAATAAATGGCAGACCTACGTCTACATTGATGGCGAGCAAGTTGATCCAGAACTCATTCAATCGAGTGATACCGGTGGAGACGCGTTTTTTGTAAATAAATATGGCGAGTTAAAAACCAGGTCTGAGCTTGAATTTCTTCAGAAAAATAGTAGCGATAGCTCACAGTATCTGGTGACGCAGGGAACGATTTATAGGAAATACTCCTACGATATGCTGTCTGATCCTATCAAGTCGGCTCCTGCGACCCTTATCGTCCAGTCGATTATGTCAGACACCAGAGATGCACTGGCTCTAGCTGGAGGCTCAAATGGGGTGGATTTATCGGCCAAGACCCGCGGAGATATGAGAGATTTATTCCAGCTAAGCGTTGACGGATCTGCACATGTATCGATCGGGCTAGAAAACTTAGCAGGCCGGGCGGGTAATGACGCACTATCGGGGCAGGAAATTGCGGCGGAGTTAACAAAGGTAATTAATGAGCGCTTTGGTGACGGGAGAGAATTTGATCTGAGTGATTTCATTAACGCTTCTGGAGCGTCGACCGGTGTGTTGTTGAATTTGACTCGCGATTATGACACGCCTTCTGCGTTTAATTTACCTATTGATTTGGGCGCAGTGCTTATATCTGCAACAAATGCCGGCGATATTGTTATGGACCGGGACCCTACTGATGGAATGTTGAACCCTGAGCGACTAGCTACAGCGCTCAATAATTTTCTTAACTCGAGTTACGGAAACACAATTCCGTCTAATATGAATGATTTTGAGATTACATATGACATGGCCCGTCAGGGTTTTCTCTTCACTCAGTCTGGCGAGAACAGCTTGCATGTTACGACAACCGGCGCACAGTCCGCTTTTGGTGTCTCTAATGTCGACCTGACGACCGCCAATGCTCTTGCAGAGATAGATCCAGTTGAAGCTTCAGATAACGACCCCGCAATAAAGCTGTTAGGCAACATCCTGCCAAATGGTGACTTAATTCGAGAGACTCGAGACCAACGAAACGGTATCACGGTTTTATTCGCTGATGGTCGTTTTAATATATCTTCAGGAACAACGGGTGATTCGTCTAGCATCGCAATTCGCAATTTCACAGAATCCGGCGGCTCTTTAGCGGCCAATGTATTGGGCACCACGCTTTTCGGCTTGGATTATGACGCAACTAAAACTGATTCTGAGAACACCATTTCTGTCGTCGAGGAAACCTCAGCGGTAGCGAATAGACCAGCCGTGCGGGGGCAGATCTCTTCGCCGGCGATAGTAACAGGGAATCAGATGGGCGTGGACCCGAGAGCACCTTTTGCGGTCACTGTTGATAACCGCTCAGTCACCGTTATTGTTGATAATATTTCTGCTCAGGTGCAGCTAGATCTTGGTGATTACTCCATTGGTACCTTTACTCAAGAGCTTGAGAAGAAAATTAATCTCATGGGCGACCAACTGGGACGTCAGGTATCTGGGGTTAAAGTTGAATTTGACGATGCTACCAGCTCATTAAAATTCACGGGTGCGACGGCAACTGATAGTTCGTTTCTTCAGATCGCAGGGTCTGCAGACTTCGGTTTGGAGGATGTCGACTCAGCGTTTGGTACCACATCAACGTATATCCAGTTAGCAGCAGACAAGCAGGGAGCCTCTACCCCCCTATTTGTCTTTCAAGATCGTGTCGGGAATTGGATTGAGACTACGGAGAAGGGGGATTTCGATGACGTCAATATCCCCCAATGGACTCCCATCTTTTTGGATAAAGGCGAGTTGACGTTTAATACCAGTGGAACCCTTGTGTCCCCTGTTAACGAGGTAAGCCTCGCATCAAGTGAGATCACGGGGAACCAGATTGCCTTGAACTATTCAGAGAGTACTCAGTTTAACAGCCCATTTGCGGTGTTGTCGCAATCTCAGAATGGTGCGCCAGAGGGAGATTTAGTGGGCGTAAACATCGGCGAGGATGGTTTGGTTGTCGCGAGTTATTCTAATGGATCTCAAAAATCTCTTGGCAAAATCATCTTAGCGAATTTCGCCACTCCAAAGGGGCTTCGCCAGGTTGGTAATAGTGGTTTCGTATCGACATCTGAGTCGGGGGACCCGGATGTTGGTGAGCCGGGAGCGGCGGGTTATGGGACCATTCGCGCAGGTGCAACTGAGCGCTCGAATGTAGATCTGACTGCTGAGTTAGTCAACTTAATTACAGCGCAACGTAATTTCCAAGCCAACGCAAAGGCGATTGAAACAAGTTCCACCCTGACATCCACCATTATTAACATGCGCAGCTAATCCCGAGGCTGAGGAGTAAGTCATGAAAGCGATTTATACAGCAATGGCGAGTGTCAGGCAGATTGAGATAGCCCGCGCTCAGTCTGCTAATCAGTTGGCTAATGTTTCTACTGTCGCTTTCAAGCAGAGTTTCCAACATGCCACCAATTCAATAAAAATAGCGGGCGCTGGCTTTGCAACCTCTTACCAGCCATTTGCGGTTTCGAAAGATATCATTTCATTGGCAGCTGGCCCGATGCAGGCGACTGGTCGCAAGCTAGATGTCTACATGGTCGGCGCTACTGTGCTCGGTGTCCAGGCATCAAACGGTCAAACGGCGTTTACTCGCCGCGGGGATTTAAATGTTAATGAGTTGGGGCAGCTTACAATAGGTACTGGCAATCTTGTAATGGGTGACGGTGGAGCTCCTATTTCGGTTCCGCTCGGTCAAACCCTTGAGGTTTCATCTGACGGAGCGATCTTGGCCTTCGATCCGAATGCACCAGAGGCGCCGGCGTCAGAAGTGGCTAGGCTTTTGCTTAGAGATGCGAGCGAGACTCCTCTGGTGAGACGCTTAGATGGGTTATTCGAGCCGGCTGCGCAAGCAAATGTTGGCGGTGACTTTGACGGTGGTGCAGTGCCGGCAGAGTTAGTTTCCGGCGCTATAGAAGGGTCGGCTGTGAATGTCGCTGAGATGCTTGTTAAGACTATGGAAAACAATCGTAGTTTTGAAGCGCGCATCCGATTAGTTAAAGAATTCAAAGATCTTGATCAGGCTGGAACCAGCATGATCAGGATGGCTTAAGGGTTAAAGGAGAGAGCGAATGGATGCTTCATTGTGGGTTGCCAAGACAGGTCTAACAGCACAGCAGTCTCGGCTGACGGTGATTTCGAACAATCTATCAAACGTTAACACTGTTGGTTTTAAGAAAGATCGCGCAGTGTTTGAAGATCTACTTTATCAAAATGTTCGTCAGCCTGGTGCCTCGACTGATGCTCAGACAATATCGCCTACGGGTCTTATGATGGGCACAGGAACTCGGATTATCGCTACTGAGAAGATCCATAGTCAGGGCAATATGATTTCTACCGAAAACGCACTTGATTTGGCGATAACCGGTCGAGGATTTTTTCAAATTCAACAGGCTGATGGCACATTTTCATACACTCGAGACGGTTCCTTCAAGTTAAATGATCAAGGGCAGGTGGTCACAGCCAACGGACAGCTATTGGTGCCTGCAATTACCATTCCTGTAAATGCTGCAAGCTTGACCGTTGGCAGAGACGGCACGATCGATGCGGAGCTGGAGGCTGGCGCGGGTAAGGTAACTTTGGGTCAAATTCAGGTGGCTCGATTTATCAACGAGGCAGGTTTGCAGCCGATGGGGCGCAACTTGTACCGTGAAACCACGGCCAGCGGCACGGTTGAGATTGGGATACCTGGGCTTGCCGGTATCGGTGAGGTCATGCAGGGCGCTCTAGAGGCTTCAAATGTGAACGTGGTCGAAGAAATGGTCAATATGATTGAAACTCAGCGTGCTTACGAGGTTAACTCTAAGGCCATTGCTGCGGCCGATGGCATGCTCCGTTTCTTGAACAACAACTTATAAGCGTTGGGTAGAGGCACATAGCATGATACGTATTCTGATAGTGATGATTTTTCTGCTAATCGGAGGTTGTGCCTCAAAGCCAGCAATTGAGCAGCATTCAGACTTTGCGCCTGTCAGACCATTACAGCCAGTGCAAACGGAGCGCGCGACAGGCTCTATCTTTGCGCATCGGTCGAGCATGTCGCTTTTTGAGGGGCAACGTGAATGGTACATCGGCGATATTGTGACCATCATTCTGAGCGAAACTGCTCAGGCGAGTCGAAATACGAATCTATCGACCGAGCGATCCTCAAGCAATGATGTTCTTGGCACGAAAGGCCCCCATGAGCTGTTCCCAACAACAGGTTTTATCGGCAAAGCCCTACCATCTTTCAAGCGTGACGGGGCGACAATCTCTGCGGAGGGCGGTGGAAGCACCAATCAGGCTGCCTCTTTGCAGGGCATTATTACGGCGACCGTCGTCGAGGTGCTGTCTAATGGCAATCTCATTCTGCAGGGCGAGAAGCAGCTGTCGATGACTGAAGGCTCTGAATTTATCCAGGTGCGGGGAATCGTAAGATCCACTGATATTCAAATGGACAACTCGGTCTCGTCTCATCGCCTAGCAAATGCTCAAATTTCGTACAAAGGTACGGGTGATCTAGCGGCGAGCACCAAGCCGGGATGGCTCTCTTCTGCATTGTTCAAGTTCTGGCCGCTTTAGCCGATATCCCACATAAGAAGGTAACTTACAATGATGATTGCAGTAGGTATGATCAAATTCTTGCGGAGACGGGGCGCGACGCTGCTCGCCGTAACAGTTATGGCGCTGTCTGGTGAGGTTGCAGCAGAGCGAATTAAAGACCTTACCTCGATTGGTGGCGTCCGCGAAAACCAGCTGATCGGATACGGTTTGGTGGTGGGTCTCCAGGGCACGGGCGATGGTAAAGACGTATCCTTCACGGGTCAGAGTCTTAAGTCTATTCTTTCTAGTCTGGGTGTCACGACTAATCCATACGACGACTTTGATTTGGCGCAGTCAGCGGGCAGACCCCTTGAACTCGACAACGTTGCCGCCGTGATTGTGACTGCAGAGATCCCCGCTTTCGCGAAGCCAGGGCAGCGGCTAGACGTGAACGTGTCGGCCCTTGGCGTGGCCGAAAGTCTGCGCGGCGGTAGTTTAATCATGACGCGTTTAAAGGGTATCGACGGGCAGACATATGCCGTAGCGCAGGGCGCTATGACCGTGACCGGTATTAACGAAGAAGTTGCCGGTACGAGCTTACAGGTTGGCGTGCCTACATCTGGACGAATTCCTCGGGGAGCGATCATAGAGCGGGAAGTTGAGACCCCGTTCAACAGCAGTGAATATCTCGTATTTAATGTGCACAGCAAAGATTTTGGAACAGCAGACGCTATCACTAGCGCTATTAACAGCGAGTATGGTGAGGGGGTCGCGTTTTCTCTTGATGGTGTTTCTGTTGCGGTGAACGCCCCAAGAGACTCGTCTCAACGTGTGAAATTTGTGAGTATGATCGAAAGTCTTGACGTGGACCCTTCAGAGCCTAATGCTCGGATTGTCGTTAACTCCCGCACTGGCACCGTAGTCATTAATAAAAATGTGCAAGTTCAGGCTGCTGCTATTTCGCACGGGAGTATCTCGGTGCGCATCCAGACACTTAATACCGTATCTCAGCCTGAGCCGTTTTCTGATGGTGTCACCGTCGGGGTTCAAAACGCTGGAATCGCAGTTGAGTTGGACGATAGCGCCGTACTTTTTGAGCCGGGCGTGGATCTTAAAGAGGTGGTATCGGCTGTTAACGCTGCCGGTGCGTCAACCTCGTCACTTATTGCAATTCTCGAAGCGCTCAAGACTGCGGGCAGTCTGCACGCTGACCTAATGGTGATGTAAATGGAAGCAAGAATCGCGTCTTACAATGATTTTCAGGGTTTAGCCAACTTGCGGACCCAAGCACAAAAAGATCCCTCGAGCGCCATTGAAGAGGTTGGCCAGCAGTTTGAGAGTTACTTTACGCGAATGATGCTCAAGTCTATGCGCGATGCGAGTGAAGTGCTGAGAAGTGACTTATTCTCATCGGATCAGTCAAAAACCTATGAGCAAATGTTCGACGAAGAACTGTCAACGGAAATGGCCAAGAAGGGTTCGCTGGGCGTGGGCGAATGGATGCGGCAAGCGGTTGAGAATAATATGGGCGGCTCAAGGGCAAATGACAAAGCCATTGCTGCGTATCAGTCAGACAGTGCAAGACGCCTTGACAGTACCGTCACGATGCTCCTGAGATGAGTGATTTTCTATCGATAGGCGCCAGCGCCGTTAACGTGTATCGGCAGGCTATCGCCACGACCAGTAATAATATCGCTAACGTGAACACAGAGGGGTATTCAAAGCAGGCTGTTAACGTATCGGAATCTTACCCGACGCAAATTGCGAGCTATTTTATCGGCACCGGATCGACCGTAGATAACATTCAGCGGTCTTATGATGAGTTTGTAGAACGCTCATTGCGAGACAGTGCGAGTGACCTGCAGGCTACCACACCACTTATCGAGTACACAGAGCGTATTGTCGATATTATGGGTTCTGAAACGGCTAACCTGACCAATGCCATCGAAGCATTTTTCAACGCGAGTCGCAGTTTGAGTGTCGACCCGGGATCTATCCCTCTGAGGAACGAAGTGTTGAACAGTGGCTATGCACTGGCCTCTCGGTTTAATACCCTATCGACTCAAATCGATGCCGTTGGCACTGAGTCTAGGGGTCGGCTGCGCGCGGCATTAGAAGAGGTGAACAACCTTGCCGGGCAACTGTTGTCTATTAATAAGCAATTGGGCCGCAATTCCGAAAAATCAAAACAGTCGCCTCAGCTGATGGATCAGCGAGATCTAACCCTCAGGAAGCTGTCGGGCTTGAGCACTATAGGGGTAACTGAGTCTTCTAACGGGCAGGTTAGCGTGAATTTCGGAGGCCCGGGCAGAGGTTTTGAGATCGTAACGCCCAGCGGCGTGCGTAAAATAGCCATGATCAGTGATAGTGCAGACCCTACTGGAGATGTTCAGCTAGTTATTGATCCGAGAGGCAGCAAGCAACCGCTCCCGCCTTTATCGGGCGGCGAAGTGGGCGGCCTACTAACCTTCCGTAATGAGGTGGCCAAGGTTGCACGAGATTTACTTGATCATCTTGCCGTCCAGTTTGCTAACAAAGTGAATGAGGTTCACAGGCAAGGTTTTGATCTTAATGGTGATTTTGGTCAAGATTTTTTCAGAGTAACGCCAAGCTACTCCATCAATTCTGAAGCGGCATCTGGAACATTTTCTGTCGACGTCAACGTGGTAGATCAGACTGATCTTCCAACTGATCCCATAAAGATGATGTACCGTGAAAGCACACAAAGCTGGCGGGTTTACACTGACTCGTATCTTCACCCTCGCTTACGATCGACGGGTGCCACCTCTACTACCATTGAGGCAGAGCTTTCGGATGCCAATAACTTTAGCTTCAGGGGATTGGCATTCTCCATCTCTGGCACGCCTGAAGACGCCGATACCATAATCTTATCGCCCAAGAATAGAGCCGCCGATACGTTTACTATGGAGCTGTTAGATCCTCGCCGGGTGGCTGCCTCTGAACCAATGACGCTGATGCCGGCGCCCGCGAATTCTGGTGACGTTTCTGCCGATCTGTCCTATTTACTTCCATCGGAGCGCTCGAGTGGCTTTGATAGCGGCGCCCGATTTTCTCAGCTCGTACCTAATTTATCGAGCAACGCCAATTTGTCTCTTACCACCAGCAGCGTTCGTCCCGCTATTGTCATCGATGCCAATACGAGCGCCCCAACTGTGGTATTCGATATCGGCCCGAATAGTGATCAGCTAGTGCAGGTGCTAACCGCTGAGTCGGTTCACCTGGCTGGCACCGTTATTACCGGCTCAGAGGTGGCCCAGTTAGTAGCCAGTGACGCTGGGTTTAATGCCGGGGCTGCCTACAATAGCAAGTACTTAAATCAAACCGGATCCGACGCGTATCTCGATACCGCTGTGCGGTTGGGAGCGATAGGTCAAACGATCACCGAAGTTGTTCCCGAGGTCGATTCCGCGTCTGGGGCCCTGGTGTCTCGACAAATTCAGTTGCCGCCGGCCATCTCATCAAAGCTCGTGCCGAGCTACACTAACAGCTCTGGGGTAGACGTTACGCT
>Ga0209403_10001983_pt1 | contig 25247 bp, 36 predicted proteins | sample ArcticOcean_MG_C_8_FD_187440 | JGI IMG/M metagenome (GOLD analysis project Ga0209403, IMG submission 187440) | Marine microbial communities from western Arctic Ocean - ArcticOcean_MG_CB11_86 (SPAdes) (version 2) | ecosystem: Environmental > Aquatic > Marine > Oceanic | place: Arctic Ocean... | reverse complement strand
TAGCTTTAGGGCCTCTGCTGCAGAGATGTCCAATGCCTTACTGATCGCATCAATGTCATCCAGCACCCCACGACTCATTTCCCCAATCGACCCCGACCCCATGTCGAGCGCCGCCTTCTTCCGCTCGATGTAGGTGCCCTGCTTATCGAGCAATGCAGCCTCTGTGACGCCGGACTTCTCAATCGCGGCGAGGTTCTCGCCAAATTCGCTTGCGTCGAATCCGCCCGCCCAACTCTGCCCGGCCAGTCCGCCCAGCCCCGCCCCTAGCTCGACGACGCCTTTTGTGGCCCCCTTGGCAGCGACCTCGGCGTCGCCAAGGGCCAGCGCCATTTCCGCCGCAACGGCAGCGTTCGATATTCGAGCCAATTCCTCCAGCTTGCTTGAGAATTCCACGACGCCGTCGGTGTTGCGTACCACTTGGCCCTCGAGCCGACTCAGCGCTTCTTGCATTTCCTTCGCCCCGCCGGCACCCTTTTTGAATGCCTGATAGAGCGTGCCGCCAACCATTGCGCCGAGCGCAATCAATACACCGAAAACAGCGCCGCCTGGTCCAAAAATCGAGGCGATTTGCGGCCCCTGCTGGCCCAGAATGGTGAACGCGTTGGTGCCCATTTGGGCCTGGACCGCGATGTCCTGCAATTGGTAGGACAACTGCGAAGTCGACCCCCTCATCGCATTAAAGTTGCCTTTGAGTACCTTGGCCTTAACGCCCGCTTTTTCGAGTGCTGGCGCAAGCGGTGCCGTCCGCTTGGCGGCACCGCCCATCTGGCCCCCCATCTTCTCGGCCGCTGTTCCAGCTCCCCCGAGCGACTTTCTAACCTGTTTCAGGATCCGGTCGGATAACGCGCTTGAGTCCGTCAGGGCCGTAAAGCTGCCGGTCAGTACCTTGGCCTTAGCGCCCGTTTTAGCGAGCGCTGTTCCGGTTTTCCCGATCGACCCCGTGAACATAGCCGCTGCCCGGTCGGCCAACGAGCTTTGGTCCGTTAGGGCATCGAGCCTAGTGGTGGCTTTCGCTACGCCATCGGATTCGACCTTGATTATGAGCCTGGATATTTCAGCCATTGCGGGCTTGCCTCGTGTGCAATTGATCTAGGGCGCGAACCATGTCCGCCTCAAAGACCGTCAGCGCACCGTAGATGGACGAATACGCGCAGATGTCTGCGTAACCGATTACGCCGTCGGACGCGTTGTTCAAATCGACGAACAATTCCCAATGGGGCAATAGTTCAATCCGCAACCTGGGGCGACCGGCCAATTCCTTTGGCTCCCGCCCGATCGACTTCTCAACCTGCTTCAGGTTTTCCAAGCGGCTGACTTTTGAACCCGTATCGAAACCCGCCGCCCAAAATTGCCAGGTGGCGAAGGTTTCTAGTTCGCCAATCAGCCCGGCATAAAATTTTTGCGGTCTGCAATAAAACGGTCGATTTGACTGGCGACAAATGGCGCGTCAGCGTACAGCGTCTTAGCTGCCTTATCGCTGTATTGAACGTCCTTTTTGCCGTCCGTCAAACCCCTCCAGCCCTTGGTGATCGCCACTAGCATTTCAATGTCCGCGCCCTCGATTTCCTCAAGCAGCTTCATTTGAAACTTTCGCACCGCCTCGCGATACTTCTTCGAGTCGGGTCCGACGACGGTGATATAAAAGTCGGTCAATTCGCCGTCGACTGGACTGATCACCTGCACCTCGGACCCATCCCCGTGGGCCTCAGCGGTGTATAGGCTGGTTATCTCCATATTATGCGGTCCTTACAATTTTTATTTGACTGGTGGTTGACGAGTCATATAACGCGATGAATTCCAACGATACAGTGACAGCGCCGGGGCCTGAAACTTCAGGGTTACCGCTGTTGTACTTGATATTCGGAAGCGTGACGGTGTAGTAACTACCGCTCAAATCCGTCAGCACGAATACGATCGCGCTGGCCGTTTCCGCGATGAACTTGTCAATCAATGACGAATCTTCAAAGTAGGCGGTGACGGTGCCGGTGACCATCGACTTACCCGTTGACGGATTCAGCGTTGTATCGTCCCCGACAACGTATAGAGCCTCGATGCCATTGTCGATTGTCAATTCCAGTGCGGTCACTGTTGCTATCGAACTCCCGCCCTCGGTGATCGACCCGGTGAACGAGTCGAACGGCTCGGCGGTGCTTTCCGCTGCGTAGGTCACGCCCGTCAGCGCCGTTCCTGCCACTGCCATGTCCTTGCCGACGATGCCAAATGATCCGGTGACCATACTGTTCGGCGCAATCGACAAATTCATGCTATTAAAATTGCAACCCGTCGAGCGCAGATATTTGCCAATGTCGGCGTGATAGCGCTCAATCGTAAAGCTGCGACGGGTTGTGCCCGCGAGCAGGATGTTTGTTGCCCAGGATCCGCCTAGAGTCGCCTCGATCAAATCATCGAATGTGCCGTAAGACATCTCAAAATTGATGTCTCCGCCGACCGACTTGTTGCCGTGACGGAAATGGGCGACCTGGCGATCCTGGCGCAGTTCTTCGGATTCGAGCGCGTCCTTCGACAGACCAAGCGTTGTGCCCGTGTGCCTGATTGGCGTCAGTTCAGGGGTCGATGCTGGCGTTGTGCCATATGTTACTTCAACGATATAGCTAAGGTCGTGGCGTGAGCCGGTTGCGATTGTCATAGGTTACCTCGGTGGCGTATGGGCCATATAATTAATTGAAATTGCAATGGCAAACCGATCACCATCTACAATGCCAGCGGTGCGCGAAACGTCGCGCAGTCTGACAATAGTGCCAGCACTTGTTAGACTGGTGCCTCGCTTGAAATGATCACCGATCAAATCCGCTTGAGCCTCAGCCGATGCGCGACCGCCACCGACAGCCGCAAAAATATCTACTTGGTAGATGCCTTGATACTCATCAAGACCCGTGTTGCCTAGGCCGGCCTGTTGTGTCGGTGCCGGTAGCAGGGTTGGCCTGAGATACAATACACCGCTCACCGGCTCATAGGCTATATTTTGCCATGCAACCGGCGGCAGTGCAGCCAACGTGTTTAGTCGGCTATCTAGCGCGGCGCTAATGCTGGCAAATATTGTACTCATCTTCTTGCTGCGTCCTCGACCGCCTTATTCCATGCCAGGATGCTGACTCGAACCATTCCGCTCGGCGCTTGTTTGCTGTGACTGCCAAATTCAATCCGCCCAGCGTAGGGCAGGTTGTTCGTCAAGTAGATGTCCCGGTCGCCGGTGGCACCACTGACGGTCGCCTCAGCACCTTTTATTGTCAGACCGCCAGAGGCGTCGATGTTGGCTATCTCCTTGGCGGCAGGTGTATCGAGCGTGGCTTGCCAGTTGCCTCGCAATCGCCCGCCGACGTAGCCTGGAGGCGCTGACGTAGGGTCTTGCCATTGGCTGGGGTTGCCAACCGGCGTCGCCATTATAACGGTGCCGAATACTTGCAGTGCTGCGGCACGCTTGGCCTCGACCACATCGAGGCCAGCTTTATCCGCCCATTTTTTAACGTCGACAGTGAATGTCATACATCACCGCTGTTCCTGCGGGCGAGGTGGCTTTCACCTGCATCGCCCTGTAGTCGTTGCTGGAAAACTCGACGTTATCGTCGACCTCAGGTGCGCCGGATGCGGCACCAAATAGCAACCGGAAATCCCCGCGCTTGACTATCTCGCCGTCGATCTCGCTATTGTCGAACCGCATGCGAACGCCCTTACCCGTCAGCGTTGTAACGGATCCGCCGGTATAGCTGCCGGTCCCTGGGTTGAATGTTGCGCCGCCGGTCCTGGTGATCGTTGTATCGGCACCAAAATGGTTTATTAGTGCCGTAGCGGTTGCCTCCATCCCAGCGTAATTAAACACGAATTATCCCCGTTAACTTCTTAACCAGTGAGGATAATTTGGCCTCGGCTGCAGCTAGGTATGTTGTCGGGTGCGCCGACTTTCCGTACTCGACTTCGATGTCGCCGATCTTTTCCCGTACAGTTTCTCGGCCCTGGTTAGCGAGCGGGTTGTCGCCGCCGTCGATAGCTAGGGCGATCTCAATCTGCGAATTAATGAGGTTGGACGGTATTGTGTCGGACGCGATGCTGTAACCATCAATTTGGACGCCGAGCCTGGGCCATTGCAATGCTTGGTCATCGTTCGCTTTGGTGCCGATAAAATTCTTATCTTCGAGGGCATCCATTGCCTGGATCAATAGCACCGCAACCGTCCCGCTAACGGTGACGCCGCGATCTGTTGCGTATGTTGACAGTTGGGCCTCGGTTGCGTAGCTGTTCGCGCCGGCAACCTTAGACCCGTCTTCGATAATGATCGCCATTGTTTATCCTATTGCTGCAGGTGCCTCATAACCTGGGCGGTATTGAAACGGCCACCCGCAGCGCAGGGCCGCACCTGGCGCATCATTTGGCCTTTGATTTGGCCTTTGATTTGGCCTTCAATTTTGGTGCTGGTTTCTCGCCCTTTACAATATCGCTAGGGAGTCGGTCCGCGACGTTGATTAGGGTTTCGACGTCAGATCGGATGACGATCATGGTTTCCATAGGTATCAACCTCATGCTGTCAAAGCTAGGCCCTCACGGGAGGGCCTATCGGTAAAGCACTACAACCGTTTATCCTAGCAGGATTGCAGTGTGCTCAGGTTTGACAACGTCTGCGCCCCAAGCCAGTGCGACCTCGTAGCGAACCTTGCGATAACCCTTATACAGGCTGAACTCAAGCGCTAGGCCAGATCGCGGATCGGTGATGATCATGACATCGGATGCCATGTCACCTTCCTCGGGTCGGGCTGGTGCGCGGGTTACCAATACAAGGGCGGAGCGGTTGAACGCCATATTGCGAGCGGCGGTTGCTCCCACAGTCAGTGCGACAGCGGATGCGGCCAATGCCTGGCGCAAACCCGGCTCGGCCAGTGTGATGGTACCTGCGGCGGCTACGCCGGTGGTGACAACATACTTGTTTGTGTCGCCCGCGAATGTCACCGTATCGCCAGCTAGGACTGTGCCTGAACCGGTAATTAGTGGTATTGCGGTGACACCTACAGCGAACCCAGCGGCGGAGCTGGTGTAACTTGCGCCGGTGCCTTTTGTTGGCGTGTTGATCTGTGCGGATTCGCGCAATGGCATCCCCGCAAGGTCAAGCAGCACACCCTGGCGCAGCATCGAATCGGTGCCCGCAGAATTAACCGCTGACTGCTTACCGATGAAATTGGCACCGGCGGATGTATCAATAACCAGTTGGTTATCGGATCCGGGCGAGCCGTTGTCCTTCAGGATCTTCAGGACGTTCGATGCGTCTGTGTAGTCGTTCGCGGTGCCGAATGGTGCCGTAGTTGGCGTGCCGAATGCCCGACTGAATTTGCTATGCAGCGCACCCAGGTCAGTCTCGACCTCGTTTGCCAGACCACGAATTGCTTGCGCGATCTTGTTGGCACGGACGCCCATATAACCCGGACCCGTTTGTAACTTCGCCTGATCTTCACCAACAAAGCCGAACTCGAAAGCGCGGGATTTATTGATTGTGATCGTTTTAGAGCCGGATGTTTGTCCGGTCGGGTCGGGCGTAGTCATTGCGGGCGTGACGTCGGTGCCGTTGCCCGCTGGCTCAACATCGACCACGATGTTTTGGTCTTTACCTGCACGCGCCGCGCTGGTGTTAATTGTGACTGCGGGTATCAATCCGGTTAGCTCGCGGCTTACTACGTCGAGTGCCTCGTAAATATCCGGAACGATCGATGTGATTGTGTTCTCAGCCATGATTTATATCCTAGTCGATAATGGTGCCGCCGGACCTCGCGTACTCGGACCGTTGGATCGGGTTTAGGGCTTCAAATTCGCCCCTTGTTTTAATAGTCGCAGCACCGCCGCTAGTATTACCCCCGTTGGCACCGCCGCCGGAGGACTGATTGCCTTTCAATAGTGAGGCAAACTTAGGGTCGTTCTTAAACTCGCTCGTCAGATCACCGAGTGACGATACGGTTAATTGACCCTTGCTGTCGGCCACCTTAACAGACTCATCGCTGAAAACCAGCCTGTTCTCTATGAATGTCGACAGAAGCTCGGCATTGTGTCCGTCGGCCAGTTCATTTGCTAGGCGCATTGCGGCGTTGGTTCGTTTCTCATTCGCAATGTTACCGCGCAATGATTCCAACTCAGTCAGCGTGTTTCGGTACCGTTCCTCGGATGATTTATGTAGCTGCTCGTAATCGCCCTTCTCCTTTGCGATCTTGGTAAGTTTGGCATCTTCGTCGGCGGAGTCCATCTCGGCTTTACGTTGAGCGTCTTTTGCCGCCTTGGTTTCAGTTAGTAATATATCCAGATGGGATTTGATGCTGTCGGTTTCACCCGTTAGAGTTTCAACCTGGTCGGTGAGCGTTATGTTGGCCTCTAATAATTTTGCGTTTTCTGCCTGCAGTTCTTCGATGTTCATAGTATTTACTCACTGAGTATGCGGCCCACTGGGTGGCCGTTAATCGGGCGATAACGCGATGTTGCTCATGCTATCAAGTTGCGCCAGGGTGTATTGTTTCCCCGTCGGGTCGGTAAACCGGTCCAGCGTAAATACGCCATCACGGAATAGTTTGGATCGCGCAGGGCCTAATGCCTCATCGATAAAACCCTTGGGTTGGCCGCGCAGCCATGCACTGTATCTGGTGTTGCTCGGCACCACCTTGGTGCCATCGGCACCAATTGCCGGGCGCTGGCCCTTAACATCAAGGTTGAACTCTGGGGCTATCACCGGGATCGTTGTTGAGCGGCAGCTATAATGTGCAGGCGGCATCGGCCCGATGCCGACGTCGTACTTGTTCCCATCCCGGCCCATGCAGATCATGCTGGTCAATCCATCCAACGTCGAAACCCATTGGTATTCGGCGACCAGATCGCGGTTCTGCTCGTAGGTTGCCAATCGGCCAGCGCTGCTCGCGTGGCTCAGTATTGTTGAAACTAGGGCCTGTGCCTGCCTGGTGATCAGCGAATCGATGAACCCGGACACCTGTTTGACGAGCTTCGGCGTGCTGTCACCAATGGTCGCGCCGTCCATAATCACATTCAGAACGTCGGATGCCTTTTTTGTCTCAAACGCGCCCAACAACTCCGGTATCGAAACGCCGGCCTGAACCGGTACCGCAGCGCTCAATGCGGTTGCGATTGCGGCGCTGGTCGGCGCTGCGAATGTCGCCGATGTGCCGGCGGTTAGCATATCAACCGTAAACGCCGCCTCGCTGATAGCTAGGGAGTTTGCCTCGGCGACTAGGGCCTCATGGTCCAATATTTTCAGCCGCCGCATATCGGCTATGAGCCGGGTCAGGTCTTTCGAGGCGTATTCGTCTTGGAGCAGCCGGGCGTTTAGTTCCCCCTTGTATACTCGCAACTGCGCGGCCACAACCTTGTTCTGCCTAGCGATGTATCGCTGCAGGAATATTGCTCGCCGGGTTGCGGCGTTGGTCAGGAATGCTCGGCTAGTCACATGACATCGTCGATTATTTCGGCGTCGCTATCGATTTCGTCATCGGTGCGCTCGGCGGAAATCATACCCGAACGGCGTAGCTGGTGCCGCAGGTCGGGCAGCGCAATGACGCCCCGATCCATCAATTGCATAGCTGCCACGATCAGTTGCGGATCGACGCTGGCCTCGTAGAATTCTCGATTGATGGCGATCTCTGGCTCTAGCGTGCCGCCCATGAACTCCATCGCCCACACTAGGCACTGTGAGAATGATTCCTCAACGTTGCCGATGATCGCGCCCAGCTTGCTGTTCTGACCCGCGAATCGGATTTTAGCGGCCTCGGCTGTTTCGACTCCGCCCCGGTCCTGAATAATTCGGGTGCCAATTCGCACCATCTGCTGCTCTTTTATTTCCATGCCCTTCAGTGGCATTTGATTATCGCCGGCCTGGAGCAGACTCGCGCTGCCCGACTCGGGTAGCAATACCGCAGCCCGGCTGCCGAATGCAACGCCGTCGCCCATGTTCTGGTCGACCCATGATTGCGTCAGCCCGGAGAATACTGGCGTCGGTTGCCCGACCAGAAAGCTCGACTCCTCATAGTCTGCGCTGTTTCGATAATGCGCGATGTTGATCTCGGCGATGTCATACAGCGGGGCCTTGTCAATCGCCTCGTCGTTGTTGATCGACCCGACGAAGCTAAATGGTATCTCGCTCCACGTGGAACCATCGGCCTTGCGCGGTACGATGTCGGCGGTGAATGTGCCGTCCTGGTCGGTGCCAAGCAGATCGTCGTTCTCGTCATATAGGCGCTGAATATAAACGCCGTCAACGAGCAGCAGCACGCGGTGATACATTAACTCGACAACTTCAAACCCGTCGTCGCTCACCTTTTCGGTCGGTTCCCGCAGAACCACCATCGACAGGCGCTGCTTGCCGTTGATGGTTTCGCAGCGCCAGTTGATGATTGATTCTGCGGGATAGGTCAGGATCCTGGCCTCTTGCCCGGCTGTTTGCGCTGCCGTGAGGCCCTCGCGCATTTGCGGGTAGTCAACCAGCAACCCAAATCGCCCAACGAGTAAAGTATCCGCTGCGGCCAGCTTGATTAACTGGTCGGCGCTCAACCCCTCGCCGTTGGCGTTGGCTTTGATATATTCAATTCCGGCATCGACTTCGAGCGCGGTTTCCTTTCGGAATACCATGCCCAGCATGCCCTCCTTGGTATGCCCGACGAAATTGACGAACGAGGCCCGTTGCAGATATGCCGCGTAGCGCAGTTTGTTCGCCGCGCTCCCATCATCAGCGTTTGGCGGCGGTAAATATGCGGTGCCGGGCATCGATCCCATTTGGCCCAATGCCGCCCCGCGTCGCGTCTTGACGGCATTTGCGCCGTCGTCGCAATCGCGCAGCATTTGCCATAGGGCGATGAACTTCTGATAGTCGTTGTGCTGTGCTGATACTGCCATAATATTTTATCTCGCGAATCGGACGCGTAGATCGGCCACCGGCTTCACGACGGGCATCTCATAGGCGATGGGGTACGTTCCCGCATCGGGTAAATGGTCTAGGTTGGATCGCTTGTCGGGTAATCCGCTGTCATCATACGCTAATTGCTCCATGCACCGCGCATATTCCGGGCATTGCCTATCGTCTATGTACATTCGCCCATGATCGAACGCCGCGTTAGTCGCCATTACCCTGTCCTTGATGAACGGGTTTGTCTTGTTAGCGTAAATAGAAAACATTGCTTGTTCCAACAGCGCGATATCCGATGTCGATGCGTCGACCGTCTTTCGGCTGGCACCCGACGCGTCAGGATATACCCTAATGCTATGCCCCGGGTAGCGCTCTTTAATGGCGGCGATCATCGCAGGCGTGTCATATATGGCCTTGAACTCATCGACCGCGTGCCAAGCCTCGCCCCGTATGACGTAAACAACTGCGCTCATGTTGGTGACGTTGAAATCCATACCAATGCACAACAATTCACTGGTCTGGATGGTTTCATTGCTGCGGCACTGGTTGCGTTCGTAACTGTTAAACACCGTCCCCGACTGCAGATTGACGAATTGCCCGTCCAGATATGCGTTGAGCAGGTTGGCCGGGTAAATATCCCGCAGCGTTTGAACATACCCGCTCGGCAGATGCGGGTTGCTCATCGTCGCTGCTTGGATGATCTCGTACCCAGGGCGAGGGTCGCTTTTCCATGTGTTATATACGAACTTAAACCCCTCGGGTGTTGTTGTGACACCGATCGTATTATGCGACCCGTCGCTTTTCTTCTGCCTGTTCCTGGCGATGATTTGCCGCCAAGCGTATGCCGCATCGTCAGTCTTCATCGTATCCAACTCATCGACATCGGCGTCGCCATGCTCGTACCCGATGATCCGCTGGGGCGTATCCATTGATCGGAAATAGATGCGGCCATAGCCCGGTATTTCGATGTAGTTTAGCGGCGACTTATATAGACGATACTGGATCCCTAGCTGCTCCAGGACTGCCTCAAACCTGGGAAACGCGATCATTCGGATGAGATCGTACGTCGGCGCGTAGAACCCCCGATTGACCTCCGGCGATTGCAATTTGCCAATGATGCAGCGGTTGATCGCCGCCTCGGTTTTGCCCGCCCCGAATCCGCTAACCAGCGCCGGGAATTGCGCCAGGCTCATCATGTAGTCGAATTGCGGTACTGTTGGGCATATGTCGGGCATGATTCATTTGTTCGGGTTGATGATATTGATTACCGGCGCGGACGCTTGGACCTGGTGGTCGGGTTGATCGGATTGCCCGAGCCATGCCTTGCCTAGCCAGATCAGCATAGTCGGATTGCCGTCGATGGCGGTCGAGTACTGCTTGCGCCGCAGGCTCATTTTGCCGCTCGAACTCTTTTGCTTGAAATAGTCCGTAAATCCCACCTTGTGATCACGCTTACATACCCGGTTCAGAGTGTCGTAATCGATGCCCAAGATCGCAGCCTGCTCCTCGCCGGTGCAATGTATGGCACACATGGTGTCGACCTGACCCCAATCAATAACCGTCGGCTTTGGCCCCGGCTTTGCTCGGGCCTTTGGTTTTGCCTTTGGTTTTTTCGCAGCAGTCATTCTTTATCCTCTGGGAATAGATCCTCGCTAATATCAACAGCGCCGCAGGCGGTCGCGGCACGTTTCCCGTCGCCCTTTACGAATACGAGAACGTTTTGGTGGGCCTTGCCCAATTTTCGTGATCCACTGAATTGTTGGCCGGCCCGCAGCGCTAACGACCCTGTCGGCGTCACCAGTACCGCCTCGTTGTAATATTTTAGCCCAGCGTCACGAAACGCTTGGACCGTGTCGCCAACCAAATCGATGTAGTTGCCTTTTTTGTCCCTAACCTCGCTAACCACAAAGCACGCGAACCGGTCATCGCGCAGCCGGGCGCAGGCTTTTCTTATGATTTCAAAATATGCGGTGCGAAAGTCTGCGTGGTTCATGGCGGACAAATCGCTTGGATCCTTGCTGTACACCTCTAAATCCGCGTAGGGCGGACAACTAAACACGAAATCCGCATCAACGTCGGCGCATGTTTTATCAATCAACCGACTGTCGCCGGCGATCCAGGTTGGCGGCGATTCATCACCGGCGCATAGTTCCTGCGCCTGCATGCGGTTGGCCCCGACCTGTTCATCGCGCAACTCGTGACCGATGTATTGCCGGCCCAGCTTACTGGCTACAATTCCCCGGACACTACCGCCCGCAAACGGGTCTAACACGATGCCACCGGGCGGCGAAAACCACAGGTATGCCAACTCGCAAAGCACCGGATCAAATACACTAGTACCACTTGCGCCACGTTTTCTGTCGGCCATGTTAGGGCTACCGCCAGGTGGTGCGTCCCTGCCCTCTTCGCTCTTAATGCCGAGCTTTAGCCATGCCCGCTTGCGATCCTGCCACCAACCCTCGCGGGCGTTCAATACGGTAAAGGGCGGAATCAGAAACTTGGCGGCGAGTGAGCCTGCGCTGCCGTCCCCTCCGGCGTATGGATCCTCTTCGCCATCCAACCCCGCCAGAAAATCCTCGTCAAATCCGAGCAGGTCAATATCAAAGTCCAGCGCTGAAAGCGTGTCGATCTCAGTCTTCAAGATGTCAATATCCCAACCTGCGGTCAGTGCCAGTTGATTGTCGGCAATAATGTATGCCCGTTTTTGTTCGGCGGTTAGTCCTGCGAGGGTGATGGTTGGTATCTCATCCAGTGCCAGCGTTTTAGCGGCTTGGACCCTACCGTGTCCGGCGATGATGGACCCGTCGTCGTCAATCAGCACTGGGTTGGTGAAGCCGAATTCATTAATGCTCTCGGCGACCTGCTCAACCTGCGCGGCGCTATGGGTCCGAGCGTTGTTCGCGTATGGGATCAGTTCGACGGTTGGTCTATAAATGACTTCAAGCATACGCGACGCCTTTTTGGTTGGGCGGCAGTCTAGCAGATTGTTCTGGGCGGACAATATTTGACGAGTTAACCACCGTATTTCCGGAAATAAACCTTGCGCATCCTTTCCGGAAAGGGTAATGTTGGCTCATCAAATCAACGAAGCAAAAGGAAAACAAAATGGAACTGACAATCACTGGCAAATCCGGCGGGCTGCAGACCTACAGAATCTCCGGCGCAACTGATCCCATTGATCACGTCAACAGCCTCACCGATGGCTACAATGCCAGGGGCAGCGTTGACGGGACGATTACCGGGGCCACCAACAGTCGCGGAATCCGCAACCTGACCAGTTGGGTCAGGACTACTGCGAGGGACGCGGAGCGAGCAGCCAAGCAGGCTGCTAATGCTGAGGCCCCCCGCCGCATGGTAATCGAGGCTGGCTCCGTAGCGGTCGGCGGCACTATTGGAAAACTCACGGTCACCGGCCTGGGCCGGTCATGGACCCCCAACGCAGACGATTTCAGCGTCAACGGAATTCACCCCAGCGCCGACCGTATCCAGTACGCCTATTTCCGGTAATAAACCTTGCATAATCTTTCCGGAAAGGGTAAAGTCGGTTCATCAAATCAATCAGCAAGGAGCAGCACCATGAAACAAGTCAATTCACTAAAACGGAGGATGTGCCAATGGGTCCATCTACTAATGGCTCCGAGCCAATGAGCAGCGGCAAGCTGTTTCACTTCTACTGCAATGCAGCCAAGACGGCCTGCGACGCACTAGGTCATTCAAAGGCCTGGCGAAATGAAAACCTCGCCAAGGCGTATGCGGCGGAGTTGACAGCTAGAAACGCCCCGTGTCCTGAATACTATGAAGCGGCCGAGATGGGCGACTTCAACGGTCCAGGTAGCGGCTAATCAACCAGCCCCGGCCAAACGAAAGCCCGCACATGTGCGGGCTTTCTTGTGGGCGGGTAATATTTGACGAGTCAACCGTCTGCCTCGGCGAACTCGATCAGCAGTTCAATGAAGTGCTTGGCCTTTTCCAGATCGGCGATACCGTTTTTGTTTTTCCAGCGGGTCAGGTATTTGATCGCGCTCGACTCGCAATACCCGAGGCCGTTGCGGTGGCAATATTCGACCGGCTGAATCGCTAAGCCCTTGTAATGATCGCCCGCGACCTGTCTATCCAACGCCTTCATTGTTTCTCCATTCTCGCTGTTTGCGCCCGGAACCCGAATAAAACCCGAATATACCCTTATCAGTATATATATTTATTTTACTGTTTTACTCAATAATATATACCCTATTCTGATTTCAACTTTATATGCTCTTTTCTAGTTATCTAGGAGCAAAAGAGTAAGAAGTATATACAAATCAAAGGGTTACGCTGCGCCCAGATGTGCGCCCGGATAACCCGTTTGCGCCCGAACGCTCGGCGCAAATCAAAATGGCACATAACTCGGATCGTTCAAAAACGCGCCGACTTCTTCGATCAGGGCTTCCGGGTGTTGATTCGGGCGCACCCATATTCGGTGGCGGCGTCGCGTTTTGTTGCAGGTGATTCGCTTTTCTATTTTCTCGTATCCCATCTCGGACAAGATCTTCGCCAGCGTTCGCCCCTTCGGTAATGGTTCGCCCGGCTCCATCTCGACGTAATCCGACAGCGTTGTAATGTCGATAATATTTTCGTTAATGACCGAGCACCTGTGGGTGTCAATCGCATCCTCCAGAGCCTCGCGCTCGGGTGAAACCGCCAATGCTGTCATTTGAGCCTTTGCCCCGGTCATCGGTGCGTTGCCCCTGGGCATGAAATCTGCGCCGATGGTTCTGTTCAATAGGTAATGCGCCAAGGCGTCGATCCGCCGTTCGCTGCCATCAAACAGCCGCTTGAAATACTTGTCAGTGCCACCACCCTCGCCAAATGCAGCACTCATGGCGCCGGCCGATTGCAGCGCTGAGAACAGGACGCAGTACCGGCGGTCGCCGTCGGCGAGCGGAACGGCGTCTTTGTGGTTGGTCAGGAGCAGGTAGTTGGTGAAATTGGGAACCGTCCGGGCATCCCTGCCCTTTTCCTCGACCGAGATCGTGTCGTTGGTCTGAAATGGCTTGAGCTTGTCGAGCACCTCATATTTGTTGGTGCCGCTGATTCTGATTTCCTCGACGACCGCCAACCGGGTGCCATGCGCCCATCCGGTGAATCGCCCGGCGATAACCGTCGAGTCTAGCTGGCGCATATTCCGCCCTAGGATGCCTTGCATCACCGTCGAAAAATACGACTTGCCGCAGCCTTGAGCGCCCTGTAGTAGTACGCCCCAATTGACGCGCTTGCCCGGATGCTGCAACACGTAGGCCAGCCAATCCAACAGAATCTTTTGCTCATTTGGATCGGGTAATAGGAGCGCGGTATGCGCTAGGAACAGGTCAATAACCGCTTGGCCGTCGGCGTCGACCGTTGCACATGGCTGCGCGATGTCCTCGCGGCAGATATTGATGTACCGGTTGCCGTCAAAATAAACCTCACCCGCCGCCCCCGGCCAGTACATCGTGTCGTTGCATTTCAGGAATGCCGGGTTGGACCCCACCAGCGTCGATGCCGAGCTGTTTGACAATATGCAGATGGGCTCACTGGCGAATTTGGTATTAAATGCCTCGCGTTTGATCCCGTAGAATGTCTCGGTGTTGTAATACTCGGCCCGCTCGGTCAGGTAAACCCAATTATCGGCCCAACCCGGCAACCCGCCGCTACCGCCGCCCGTTGCTGGTGGTGGCCTGACCGCTTTTTTGACGTCGGGTTTGGTGATGCCGACGCCCTTCGCCCACGCCCGGTGCAGTGCGGTTGCCAGCAGCGACCGGTCGCTATCGGCTAGAGCGTTGGTTGGCATTGCGCTGATAATGCCGACCATCGCCCGGTGCGCGTCGCGGTCGGTTACCGCCGCGCACTGCGCGATCAACTCATCGAATGGTGTAGCGCCCGCATCATTCGTCGTTGCGACCGCGCCGATGCCGCCCAGCGATTTTACATGGTAAATGATCGACGCGAATGTCGTCTTTCTGATGCTGTTACCAAACGAGCGCCACTTCGAGGCGATGGCGTCCTTGTCGTATCGGTCGGCGTCGGCCTTTGACCATTGCGCCCAGAGCCGCATGCCGTCCCGGTTGCCCTGGTATTGATGGTGCAGCGCTGCGCCGACCTGTATCCATTCGCCGTACTCGAGCGCCGCAGCCGGGTATGCCCGCAGGTAATTTTTGACCTGGTCGTCAGTCAGGTCCAGCGGCTGCTCGCCGATTGCGTCGTCCAGATCCGTGTCGGTTTCCGCCGCGATTATGATGGGGACCAGATGGTCGTCCACTTGTAGCGGCCCGCCGTCGACCGCCATTGACCAGGCGAGTGAAAGGTCCGGGCACGATGGCATGAACATGACTTGGTTCGGCTTGTAGCTGCACGGGTCCAGCGGAATCCCGAGCGCGTCGCCGATTTTATTGGATAGCTGCCGGTACTCGTCCGGTGTCACCTCCCGTGATAATGGCACAACGATCCGCAGTTTCGGTTTGCCGGCGCTGTGGTTGTACGTGGTGTATGCCGCGAATGAGCAGTCAAGGCCCATCGTTAGCTGCAGTTCGATATCGTCCAGCGTCATGCCGGTATCGTCGGCGTCGAGAGTTAGCAACGACCGCCCGACCATCGATGCCTCCCTCCGCTCGGTGCCGGTGAAGTGCCCGCCTACAAAAAACTTGCCACCTTTGCGCTTGCTTTCCTCGTGTCTGCTCAATAACGACGACAATTTTTTCCATTCTATTTCGACCGTTTTTGCGGCCCCGAGGTCGGTGCCTATTGCAATTCTAACCATCATTTTTTTTATCGTCCTGTCCTTCTATTAGGTGCAGCGCCCGAATCCCGCCGCCGGTGTCGGCCTCAACTTTCAGTGCCTTGCCGGGCGACATCGCCCCCCGCTTTACCCACTGCGACACCTGACTATCCGTCACGCCGAGCGCCAGCGCCATTCGGCGTTGACTCCCGTAGTGCCTAACCGCCAATTCGATGCTCATGCTGTTTGATCCCTAGCTTTAGGTGGGGTACACTTTACCCCGTATAAACCAAAAAGGAAATGCAATGCTAGAAACCGAAATCAAAAAGCTAACGATATCAATTGACCGCTTATGCGACTTGCTGGTTGCGGCGGATTCTATCGCTGCGACCATCGTCCGCAGCGCGGTGCCGGACCTCCCGGTGAATCCCCCGGAGAGGCTCCCGCCCCAATCGGCGAATCCGCCCGAAAAGGAAAAGGCCACCGCTGTACCACCGACTAGCATATTTAAGGCGCAGGATCGCATGAACGAGATGTTCGCGATACGCGAGGAGGCGAAGCGCCTGTGCCTGGCCCTGATGCGCGAATCCCGTGACAATAAGGCACCGATCGTAGCGTTGCTGGTGGTATACGATGCCAAGACGATCTCACAACTCGCTGACAAAGACCTCGCCCCGTTCCTAGCCGACCTGTTGGAGATTGAAAATGCCAAATAATCACGCCAAACTTTCCGCGTCTGGGTCCGCGCAGTGGATCAACTGCCCCGGTTCGATCAAGGCCACCGCTGGGATCATCGGCACAAGTAGCGTTTTCGCCGAGGAGGGTAGCGCCGCGCATGAACTCGCCGAGATCTGTCTCAATGGCGGCGCGTTGGCATCGGAGTTAGTCGGACAGCGGCTGGTGGAATGGGACGAGTGGACCGTCACCGAGGAAATGGCCGGCCACGTCCAGCAATATATAGATTTTGTGATCGCCCTAGGCGGCACCCAGTCGTATGAAATCCGCAGCGATTTCAGCGCCTGGGTGCCCGATGGTTTCGGCACCAGCGACGCCGTGGCCTATGTCGCCGATACCAAAACGCTACACGTCGTCGATCTGAAATACGGGCAAGGCATCCGGGTAGATGCAGAAAATAACTCACAAGGCATTCTGTACGCCCTCGGCGTTTTCGATTCGATGTCGCTGTCGCACGAAATCGAGAGAGTTGTGATCACTATCGTGCAGCCCCGACGGGATCATATCGACGAATGGACCATTGACGTTGACACGCTGCTAAAGTGCGGCGAGATTATTAGCCAGGCCGCTGACCGGGCACTCGCCGATGATGCGCCTCGCATCCCCGGTGAGACGCAATGCCGGTGGTGCGACGCGAAGGCGACTTGCCCCGCGCTGTTGGAGTTGACCGAGACGACCATGATGGCCGAATTCGACAACCTCGATGCGGTGCCGGTCGACTCGCTGACCGACGCGCAGATGGCACTGGCACTGGACAACAAAAAGCTGATTCTGTCTTGGTTCGATGCAATCTCGCAAAAAGTCAAAGACCGGTTGATGTCAGGCCAACCATTCGCTGGCTATAAAATGGTCGCGGGTAACCGGTCGCGGTCCTGGGCGTACGATGACGCCGATGTTGTTAACCGGCTCGTCCATGACCTCGGCGTCACGTCAGACGATGCATACATCAGTAAGATTGTTAGTCCTGCCCAGGCCGAGAAGCTGGTCGGCAAAAAACACGCGCCCGGAATCGCGTCCATGATCCAAACCAAAGAGGGCGCCCCAACACTGGTGATCGATTCGGATAAGCGCCCGGCGGTGAACGTTTCACTTGACGACTTTGAGAATTTAACCTAGTATTAACCCCGTCGCGTTTGCGACATCAAATTGAACTCAAAACAGGAATCAACAAATGAAGATCGCACTGAAAAATGTACGTTTGAGCTTCCCCTCGCTGTTCCACAAGGCGACATTCGAGGGCGTCGAAACGAAATATGAGGCCACGCTGCTGCTCGATAAAGACGATCACGCCGACGCGATAAAAGACATCCGTAGCCAGATGCAAGCAGGCATCAAAGCGAAACTCGACGGCGCCAAACTCGGCGCTGACAAGTTGTGCCTCAAGGACGGTGCCGATAGTGATTATGACGGATACGGCAACGCTTGGACGCTCAAGGCTGCGAACGCGAAGCGCCCACTGGTGATTGATCGCGACAAGTCGCCGCTGACCGAGGACGACAACCGCATATATTCCGGCTGCTACGTCAACGCGAGCGTCGAGTTGTGGTATCAAAAGAATGCCTATGGCAAGCGCGTGAATGCGAATCTGCTGGGCATTCAGTTCTTCAAGGACGGTGAGGCGTTTGGCGAGGGTGGCACTACAGCCAGCGGCGACGACTTCGATGCCTTTGACGATGACGATGAGGACATTTTCGGCTAATCGCCCCGCCAGCGCGAAAAGCCCACTTCGGTGGGCTTTTTTATCACCAATAATAAGGCCACCCCTTATATGATCGCGATCGACGTTGAAATCTACAAGAACTACTTCCTGTTGTCAGGAAAGCATTTATTCACCGGAAAATATAAACGCTTTGAATTCTACGACGGCCACCCGCCCGACCTAGCCGGCATTTCAAAATTGATGCGGCACACCACGACCGTTAGTTTTAACGGTAACAACTTTGATCTCATTCTGATCGCAGCGTTGCTCGATGGTGCCAGTGTGGGGGCGCTCAAAAAATTATGCGACCGCATAATCAAAGGGCGATCGCCCGGTTGGGTTGTCGCGAAGAATTCCGGCATCAATACGCACCGTGGCTGGGACCACATCGACCTGTTCGAGGTTGCGCCGGGGCGGGTTAGTCTAAAGGTCTATGCTGCCCGGCTCGGTTCGCCCAATCTGCAAGACCTGCCCATCGAGCCGAACGCGCTGCTTGACGCGGATGATCGCGCCGTGGTGCTTCATTACTGCGATAACTGCCTTGACGAAACCGAACGGCTATATAGTGAGTTAGAGCCACAGGTCGCGTTGCGCGAAACGATGTCAGCCCAGTACGGTATGGATCTTCGCAGCAAATCGGACGCGCAAATCGCGGAGACGATCATAACCAGCGAGCTTGCTGCGCTGACCGGTTGCCAGGTCAAGCGCCCCAATACTGACTGCGATCTGTTCCAATATCAGCCGCCGGGAATTGTTGCCTTTTCTACGCCGTCGCTGCAGGCAATGTTCAATCGTATCCTGGCCACCGACTTCACCCTCGGCAGTAACGGTGCCGTCAGAATTCCCGATTGGCTGAAGCAGACCAAGATCGTCATTGGGTCCACGTCTTATCAGATGGGCATCGGCGGACTGCATTCATGCGAAAAGGCGCAGCACCTAGTTGCCGGTGATCGGGTGTTGTGCGAGCTTGATGTCGCCTCATACTATCCCAACATCATACTGCAGCAACAACTCGCGCCGGGGTCGATGGGTAAGCCGTTCCTTGAGGTCTATCAATCGATAGTGGATCGCCGGATGAGGGCCAAGCGCGAGGGCGATACTGTGACGGCGCACACGTTGAAGATTGCCGTCAACGGATCATTCGGAAAACTCGGAAGCAAATATTCCAAACTCTACGCGCCCGAGTTGCTGATTCAAACTACCATCACCGGGCAGCTTTGCCTGTTGATGCTGATCGAGCGACTGGAGGCCCAGGGCGTCGCTATCCGGTCGGCCAATACTGACGGCGTTGTTTGCCACTACCCGCACGCCCTAGAGCGTGCCGTCGATGAAGTGACGTTTAATTGGATGCTCGACACCAGTTTCGACCTGGAGCGCACCGATTATGCTGCGCTGGCTAGTCGTGACGTTAACAATTACATCGCGGTCAAGCCGGACGGATCCATGAAAGGGAAAGGGATATTCGCATCCACTGGAATTGCGAAAAACCCGGATAGGGCAATAATCCCGCATGCCGTCGCCGAGTATGTTTCTCGCGGTACCCCGGTTGCCGATACGATCCGAAACTGCGCCGATCCGCTGATGTTCGTCGCTGTGCGCCGGGTTACCGGCGGCGCTGTCTGGAACGGTGAGAAATTAGGTAAGGCGGTCCGGTTCTATTGGGCAAACGACGCCACCGGTCCCGGTGGTATTCGCTACGTCACCACTGGGAATTTGGTGCCCAAATCGACCGGAGGGCGACCGTTGATGCGACTAGCTGATTTCGACCGCTCCTCGGTTGAGGACGGCCGGTACATTGCCGAGGCGAATAAATTGCTACGCGAGGTAGGTGTATGAATGTTCTCGAGCGTGATGTCGAACGCGCTCTGGTCGCCAGAGTCAAATCGTTGGGCGGTATCGCTGAAAAATTCACCAGCCCGAGCAAGCGCTCGGTGCCAGATCGCCTGGTGACGTTGCCGGGCGGCGTGATCATCTTTGTCGAGCTAAAAGCGCCGGGCAAAAAACCGACGCCCAAGCAATACGCAGACCATCATCGTCGACGAGCATTGGGTTGCGATGTTCGTGTGATCGAGAACCTGGAGGGCGCTCATGCTTTTTCGGGATGACTTACACGCATATCAAAACCGCGCCGTTGACTTTATCAAGGACCGCCGCCGCTGCATGCTGGCGCTCGAGATGGGACTAGGCAAAACAGCCAGCACATTGACCGCAGTCGTTGATCTGCTCGACTCGTTCCAGGTTCAGCGGGTGCTGGTGATTGCGCCGCTGCGCGTTGCCGCATCGGTGTGGCATGACGAGGTTGCTAACTGGCATCACTTACACCATCTGCGGGTAGGCTCTGTTCTAGGCACCGAGCGGAATCGGTTATCGGTCCTGCAGCGCGGCGGCGTTGACATCTATACGATCAACCGCGAGAACGTCCCGTGGCTGGTCAATCAATACGGCAAAAAATGGCCTTTTGATTTCGTTGTGATCGATGAATCCAGCAGCTTCAAAACGCCCGGCACCAAGCGCTTCAAGGCCCTAAAACAGGTCGCGCCGCTAATCGATTACATGGTACTTCTGACCGGAACGCCCGCCCCGAACAGCCTGCTAGACCTGTGGTCGCAGATGTACCTGATCGACTTCGGTGCCGCACTGGGCCGCACCACTGGCAATTATAAAGCGCGGTTCTTCGAGACCACCGGTTACGGCGGATACTCGTACAAGCCGCGACATGGTGCCGACAAAGCCATTCACTCGTTAATCGAACCGCTGGCGATCTCGATGGCAGCGGCCGACTATCTCGAACTGCCGGAGCGTATCGACATCAATCACCGGGTCGAATTACCGCCCGGGGTGCAGGACGAATACATCCAGTTCGAGCGTAGCCTGCTGGTTGAGTTCGACGACGGTTCTGATATCGAGGCAGCTAATGCGGCGGTTCTGGCGAACAAACTACTCCAGTGGTGCAACGGCGCGATCTACATGGACGAATTCAAAAACTGGCGCGAACTGCATTCTGCCAAGTTGGACGCCCTCGTTGATTTGGTCGCGGATAACGCCGGCGACAATATGCTGGTCGCCTATTCGTACAAGTCCGACCTCGCTCGCCTGCGGGCTAGGTTCCCCGACGCGGTGGTACTGGATAAAGACCCCGGAACGATCGCCCGCTGGAATCGCGGCGAGATTGGGATGCTGTTAGCCCATCCGCAAAGCGCTGGGCACGGATTGAACCTCCAGCGCGGCGGCAGTCTGATTGTCTGGTTCGGTCTGTGCTGGTCGTTGGAATACTATCAGCAGCTAAATGCCCGGCTGCACCGCCAGGGCCAAACCTGCGCGGTTCGAGTCCTGCACATCGTCGCCGCCGGTTGCTTGGACGAACGGGTGCTGTCCGTCTTGGCGAATAAAGACGCCACCCAGCGGGAATTGTTGCTGGCGTTGAAGGCAAAACCTGTCGCCGCCTAGGGTGCCGAAACTTTCCGGTAATAAGCCTTGCTCAACCTTACCGGAAAGGGTAAAGTTGGCTTGTTCGAATCAATCAGCAAGGAGAGGGCGTCATGAGTGTTTTAGCCAATGAGATCGGGATCTTCGCAACCAAGTTTGGCGTCGTCGAGCCGGCTGTTGCAATGATGCTGCCTGCGGTCTTCAGGAATGGTGCCGAGGGTGTCGGCGTGAGCGCCAGGGAACTGGTCAAGCTGGCAACTTACGGGAAGGAAGATCTGGGCCGTTACATGATCACTGTCGCGGAAGAAGCTGCGAACAGTGACGCGGGTAAAGAGGCTTGGGCTGAATTTGAGGAGGCCCCATGATTATCGATCACATCGAAATCACCGAGATGTTCGCCCACTACGAACAAAAACTACGGGACGCGCAGATACTCATACTTTTTGAGACGGTGGTGAACAGTGACGCCAGTGCGCTGATCATGGACGGAGACGCGTCACACAGCTATAGAGTTGTTTATCGCGCCACAGATTCGAATGAGACGCTTGGGGTTGTATTCTGTCACACGTACCTCGAGGCCAAACGCCATGCCGATAATTTTACGGGGATCAATCAATGAAGCAAAACAACGACTACGTCAAAACGCACCGCGACCGGGCCGCAAAGCTCGGCCTAAAGCGGGTCGAGGCCACCATTCACCACAGCCGGGTATCGGAGTTCCGGGCAATGGTTGCCGAAATGCGCCAGCCGGCCAACGATATCAAACACAACAAGCGGAGATAGCAAATGAAAATCGAAATGGTCAACGGCATCTACATGGCTACATTCAAGCATCGCAGTGGGGGCATCTGCTTTGGCTACAGCCCTCGCTTCAGCGAGGCGATGACCTTTTGCGCTGAACTTATCGCGGACCGTGACGCGCTAACCGATCCGCAACGCGCCGTCTGCGATCACCAGCGACATCCTGTCGACGTCGCCGGTTAGTCGTTCCAACTCACGGAGCGCGTTTTTTGAGTTCGTCACGCCCTCCAAATGGGCGAACAATCCGCGTCCTGGTGCGATGCAGCCCTCTAGCTGTTTCGACCAGTTCGCGGCATGGATCAATATGTGCGTTCGCCCCGGAACGTCCATAATTTCCAAGGTGCCGGGTCCAAATCTCGGCGATGTGACTTTCTCCATCGCGTACTCGCCCGTCGGTATGCAACTGATATTAGGTGCGTTGTCCAGCCAGGGCCTCTCGACGGTGTACCAGTGATGCTCACCCAACTCCAGCAGGCCGATGGTCCGGTCGGGATAGTAGGCAAACCGGGTTAGCTGCACATCCATTTACGTCTTCCTAGCGATCTTGGTTATTTTTTCTGCCCCGCGCATTACAAAATAGAAACCGAAGGCCGTCATCATCAGCGTTTCAAGCAGCGATATGTATGCCGGCTTGACGTCAAACGCTAGGGTGCCGATGCTGTCGGTGATTGCGATGACCGTATAAAACCCCATCAAAAATATCAGCGTTACTGGTCGGATGTTCTTACTCATCCAACTGTCAGACTTCATGTCGGTCTGGTGCCGGTCAGTGCGCTCCGATTCATCGGCCGCAGCAGCATCGAGGTGAGCCTTGGTCAGATCGTTCATTGCCGCCTGGATCGTTGCCTGGTGACCCAGGCGCTCATCGTCTGAGGTAAATAGACCGTCCAGCCCTTTCATCACGTCGCCTGCGGCCTTACCAGCGGCGGCGACCAGTGTTTCCTTAATGCCCATCACTTGTCTGCCTTATAGTCGGTTGCGACATCCAGCTTGGTTGCGATCCGTACGAGTAGCTCGCGGGTGTCCTGTAGCATGACCTGGTTGGCCCTCGCGACGTCCTTAACCTCATTGACGGCGGCAGATAAACTATCAACGCGGGTTTCGACTACCGTCACGCGCTCGCCTTGGCTGATGATCTTAGCCTCCTCAACCTCGTGCCGCCGGCTTTCATTGCGGATGTGATCGTCGACCATTGCCTTCGCTTCATCGTTAGCCGCCGCCTTGACCCATACGCCTAACAATATGACGAAAAATGTCACCGCTGCCGTTGCGAGCCATTGGGGCACATTTACGTCGTTGTTAGGTGAGGCCATAGCGCCTTATCCTCTTTTGGTGTTCGGCTAACCCCTAGTTAGCGACGACCTGGGGCACCTCGGCGGCTGCTTTTTCGCTTGCTGCGATATTTGCTGCCAATGCCTCAGCGAATGCGCCCTCGGCAACCCGGAAAATCTGCGCGTTAGACTCGGCCTGTCGCGCCTGGGTCTGCGCCGACATGGCCTGGTTGAATAGCGACACCTGTTCGGGTGTCAGGTCATCTGGATCGTACGTTTTATCGTTAATAGTAATCATCATTTTGTCCCTTTCCGGTTTGCGAGTACCATAACAAAACAGCCCCGATAGCGTCCAGTGCGTTACTTTCCCTCACCTATTTATTACCATGTATCCAATGCCACCTACGATAGCTGGCAAAAGCACTAAGAATATCAAAATCAGAATCCCAGCCTGCAGCAACTCTTCATTCCGCTGCTTCCTGAGTCTGACCAACCTAGCGATCTCTTCCTGTTTAGCTACGCGCGCCTTTGCCATCTCCGCCATGCACTCCGCATACAGGTGCCCGTTCCCGCTGATCGTGAACAGGTCCTTGATCTCGCCCATGGTGTCCGCAATCTGCTTCCTGGCCAAGGCGGTTTTAATGGCGTCGCCTTCCGACAAACCGCCAGCATTCTGCGCCTTAGCCAGCTCTACCTCTGCTCCACCGAGCTTGCCTAAGAATTCACCGATGGTGGACAAGTCGTCAGCCGCCCCAGCGGCCGACTTGAGAGCGTTTGAGGCCATCTGGACACCAGCTATGATGACACTGATCTCGGCAATCACGAGCGTTTGCTCCTTGGAAGAAAAACCCCCAGCGGCGCTACGGGTGGCAACGCGCTGGGGGTGATCGCATTCCACACAGAGAGGAGTGTAGAATACTATGGCGGGCCGGAGATTGTGACTCTCCCGTTTCCAGTCAGAATGACGGAGACATTCGACGGGACCGCGCCATGACGGATTTTAACAGCAATCCATCTCCATTCAAAACGAGGAGTCACCTATGACTACGACGCGCAAGCGCAGCAGAACCGTAAGCCTAGTTGGAAGCAAGTCACGGCAACGCGCCCAACTCAAAAGCGACTGTAAAGGCGTTCCTATCACAATACTGGACTCAACCGCGTCTGCGTACCACGTTGGGCCTCGTGGCAACGTGGTCTCGAAGCTGTCGGGGAAGAAGATCGGTCAGGATTTCGGCAAATAGGGAGGAGCAACCGTGAGCGAAGGGCACGTTGGATTTATAGTAGGGGTCTTCCTAGGCGGGGTCGCCATGTGGTCGACCCCCTGGGCATTCGTCGCTGTTCTCGCCATCACCGCAGGTGTCCACGGCTGGGATTATTGGCACCATCATCGCCGCGCCCAGAAGGCGCGCGAGTCGGCCCCGCGAAGAAGGAATCTCGGCTAGGCTATGTTACCAAGGTGCGCCTTCGGCTTGTGTGCCTCCATCCATCTTTTACCACATTCTTCCTCGTGTTCTGCAATTTTCTGGAGAGCTTGCATGGCGAGATCTTTGGAAGATAGCTCACTCATTTGTTTTCATTTTTAGCCATTTATAAGTCTCCAGTAAGTATCCTATTAAGCGGCTGTGTATCCGTTGCCGGCACTTATAGCTGAGTCAGTAGCTGTAAAACTTTCACTGCCCCAATCTT
>Ga0209403_10001976_pt1 | contig 25273 bp, 23 predicted proteins | sample ArcticOcean_MG_C_8_FD_187440 | JGI IMG/M metagenome (GOLD analysis project Ga0209403, IMG submission 187440) | Marine microbial communities from western Arctic Ocean - ArcticOcean_MG_CB11_86 (SPAdes) (version 2) | ecosystem: Environmental > Aquatic > Marine > Oceanic | place: Arctic Ocean... | reverse complement strand
TCACGCCCGCCGCTGGTCGAGATTATCCCTCCGGCCCGAGAACCAGAACCAGAACCAGAACCCGAGCCAGAACCCGAGCCAGAACCAGAACCAGAACCAGAACCAGAGCCCGAGCCCGAGCCGGTCATTGCAGCACCTGCCGCACCGGTCATTGTACCGGTGCCTGTGGCACCGCGTGAGGTGACTCCGACTCCCACCCCGACTTTGGTGGCCCAGCCCGTGACGGCCCCGGAGCCTGGCCAAAACCCGGCGCTGATGACGCCAGCGGAAACCCTGACACCAGCGCTGACACCGGCTGCTCAGGCACCAACTGCGCCGGCGCCTGGTGCCGATCCGCGACCTGTGCCAACACCGGCGCCTGCCCCGGCGCCGACCCCAGTCGTAGAGGTCTCCCCGGTGGTCGAGGCGACGCCTCAGCCGGACCCAGAAGCGATACCGGAGCCGGTCCCGGATCCAGTGCCAGAGCCTTTGCCGGAAGTTCAGCCTGAGCCAGTCCCGGTGCCGGAACCGGTCCCAGAGCCTATTCCAGAGCCAATCCCAGACCCGGTGCTAGAGGTTCAGCCGGGGGGCCTTGAGGGACCCGAAGCCCCAGCGGAACCCGACGCCCCGGCAGCCCCGGTTGTTTCCGGAGCAGGACCCGCAGATGCCGGGGTCCCTGGTGAAGGGCTAACCCCTGCCCAACAGCTCCAACAATTCTTGCAAGGCCTTGGGGGCGGCGGGGGGGACTAGTGCAGAATCACACCAACTGAATATGCCTGGCCGGGCTTGACCAAGCCATCCACGCCTTTGGACGACGCCCTTTTTTGATCCGCTGGTCAGAGCGGCGGGGTCCTTAAATGATATTCTGTCGATGGGCGGCTGCGGACCCAGTCCAGAACGAACACCCTAAGGGCGCTGGAAAGATTTGCGGTGCGGGTGCGATCGACGGTGCCGATTAACGCTGCCAGTGGAATGGCTTCGGCCGCGGCAATTTCTTTCAGCCCCGCCCAAAACGCTGGTTCCAAGGAAACGCTGGTGCGGTGCCCGGCGATTGAGACGGACCGCTTTTGCACGGTTTGCGCCGCTTCCTCGGCCCGCTTGGCCCGCGCTGCACTGGATTTTTCTTTGTCATTCACGTGCCGTTCGGCGCTTGCTGTCTTCATTGCGGCTACGGCTAGGTGGAGGACGGACCGGTCATCGCTTCGGGGCGGACCCACCGGTCAAATTCCTCGCCGGTTACAAGGTCCAGAGAAAGGGCCGCTGCGCGTAACGTGATGCCCTCGGCATGAGCTTTTTTCGCAGCTTTGGCGGCGTTGTCGTATCCGATGTGGGGAGCCAATGCGGTCACCAACATCAGGGATCGTTCCATCAGATCGGTAATCCGATCTGGGTTCGGGGTAATCCCGACGACGCAATTGTCGGTGAAGCTGACGCAGCCATCGGCCAGCAAGCGGATGGATTGCAGAAGGTTAAAAATCATCACCGGCTTGAACACATTCAATTGCAGGTGGCCGCTGGCTCCGGCGACGGTGATCGTTGTGTGATTGCCCATGACCTGGGCTGACACTTGGGTGAGGGCTTCGGCCTGGGTGGGGTTGACCTTGCCCGGCATTATCGATGACCCCGGCTCGTTTTCCGGCAGCTGAATTTCGCCAAGACCCGTACGAGGTCCCGATCCCAACAGGCGGATGTCGTTGCCAATTTTCATCAGGCTGACTGCCAGGGTGTTCAGCGCCCCGGATGCTTCGACCACCGCATCGTGCGTCGCCAGGGCTTCGAATTTGTTGGGAGCGGTGACAAACGCCTGACCTGAAATGCGGGCGATTTCTCCGGCGACTGCCTCATCAAATCCGGGGGCTGAATTCAGCCCGGTGCCGACCGCGGTCCCACCCTGGGCCAGCATCAACAATCGCGGGAGAGCATCAGATACCCGGGCAATTCCATTGGAGATTTGCGCGGCGAAGCCGGAAAATTCCTGGCCCAAGGTCATGGGCGTAGCGTCTTGCAGATGGGTGCGCCCGGTCTTGATGATGTCGCCCCAGGCGTTTGCCTTGGCGGTTAGGGCCGCGCCCAGGTGCTTCAGTGCCGGAATCAGCTGGCCAAAAATTTCCGTTACCGCCGCCACATGCATTGCGGTGGGGAAGGTGTCGTTGGACGACTGGCTCATGTTCACGTGGTCGTTGGGGTGCACTAGAGATTTTTCGCCGCGCGTGCCGCCCAGCATTTCGTTGGCGCGATTGGCGATGACCTCGTTGGCATTCATGTTGGTTTGGGTGCCCGACCCGGTCTGCCAAACCACCAGAGGAAATTCGTCGTCCAGTTTTCCTTCGGCGACTTCGGTGGCCGCTGCGATGATGGCGTCGGCGATTTTCCCGTTCAGGGCCCCAGAAGCTTTGCTGACGGCGGCTGCCGACTGTTTAACCAGGCCTAAGGCGCGGATCATCGGGGTCGGCATACGATCGCCGCCGATGCGAAAATTTTGCAGGGATCGTTGAGTTTGAGCGCCCCAATACCGATCAGCGGGGACTTCGATGGGCCCGAAGGAGTCCTCTTCCGTGCGCGTTTTGTCGGCCAAAGCGAGTGTCGCCTGCCTACTTTTTCCGGAAGGTATTAAGCTCGACGACCGTGCCCGTGGTGGGCTCTGGGGCAGAACTATTGTCCCCGGCGGCGTCACCGCCTGCCGCCGCTTTGTCGGGCTCGGAATTGCCTGACTCTGTGGCCGTCCCATCGCCATCCGCGCTTTCGTTTTTGTCGTAGTCGTCGTCATGGCCCAGTTTAAATTTCAGGCCGAATTCGACACTGGGGTCAACAAACCCAGTGATGGCGTAATAGGGCACGGTGAGCCGTTCGTTACGACCGCCAAAGCTTAAGGTCACCGAAAACCCCGTGTCGCCAACCTCCAGATCCCAGAATTGGTTTTCAAGGACCAGGGTTATTTCCTCCGAATAGCTTTCGCGCAAATGGTCGGGCATGACCATTCCTGGGTTGTCGGTGCGGCAGGAAATGTAAAAATGATGCTTCCCCAGCAGGCCCTCTTTTTCAGTTTGGCTCAACACCTGATAGACCACGCCGCGCAGGGCGTCTTCCACCAGTTTGCCGTATTCCATTAGATCTTCTGACATTGCCGTTAAGCCCACGCGCGGGTTGTACAAACAGTGGGGGGCTTCTGTTGCCCGGCGCCCCCCGAGCCGCGCTTACCTATTGCTAAGCAGCGAGTGCCACAACAGAGTTGTTGTCGTTGGCAATTGTAATGTTGACCCGATAACGGTGGTATCATGCCGAGCAAAAATCGCCTCTTTAGCCACGCGTCGATCCTGTTTCGCCCCCATCAAAAGCGCACATCCGAAACCTGATCTTGGGCCGGTCTAGGTATGCGTTTGTGGTGGAGGCGCCGGGTACCGCCCCCGGGTCCGCAAGGTTATTACAAACGACGTTTATCGCCATAGCTGGTTTCCCAGCGCTGTTAATATATGCCTCAGAGGCAAAGGTTACAAACGGTGGTATTTTTTGTCCCGTTCAGATTCACGTGGGGGAAGAGACCACGATCTGCACTCAGACCTGTTTTGCTAGAATGGTAAATACTCCGGCGCCAATCAGGAAGCTTCCGCCAACGCGATTGACTCGCTTCAAGGTCTTGGGGCGTTGGGATCGCGCCCGCAGTGATCCAGACAGAATCGCCCAGATCGCCACGTTTAGCGCCGCCAAGGTCACGAAAGTCGCTTCCAGCACGGCGAACTGGGGCAGGGCGGCGGCGGAGGTATCAACGAACTGCGGCACAAAGGCGACGAAAAACAGGATGCCCTTGGGATTCAAGGCGGTGACCACATAGGCGTGCCAGAACATTGAACGCTCCGGACTCGCTGGGGCGGTATCCGAAAAAGGCTCCTGGACTGGCCCTCGGGATTTCCATCGGTCTTAGATGAATTCCCCGAGGGGGGGGGATTCAAAATGCCACTGGCAACATCTTGGTTTAGAGTGCGCCCCCTATGAGCGTGAACCCCGAACAAGAACAGGAAATCGAAGCGCTTCGCGCCGAGGCGAATGTGACCCGCCGGGTCACGTCACCGGGGCTGGAGAAAATTCTGTACGATGTGCTGCCGGTTTTGGACCACGGCTTCGTCCGGGTCCTGGATTATATGGGCGACGATGGGGCGGTGGTGCAGGCAGCGCGGGTGTCCTATGGCAAAGGCACGCGCCGGGTATCAGAGGATCAAGGGCTCATCAATTATCTGATGCGCCATCGCCATTCGACGCCGTTCGAAATGTGCGAGATCAAATACCACGTGAAGCTGCCGATTTTTGTGGCCCGCCAATGGATCCGCCACCGCACCGCCAATGTGAATGAATACTCCGCCCGGTATTCGATCTTGGACCGGGAATTTTATGTGCCGGAGCCGGAACATTTGGCGGCCCAGGCCACCAACAATCGCCAGGGCCGGGGCGACGTACTCACCGGCGATGACAACGCCCGGGTGCTGAATTTGCTGCGGGAAGACGCCCAGCGCAATTACGCCCATTACCAGGAAATGCTGAACCTGGACGACAACGGCGATGTGCTGGATGACAGCCGTACCGGACTGGCCCGGGAGCTGGCGCGGATGAACCTGTCGCTGAATTATTATTCCCAGTGGTACTGGAAAATCGACCTCCATAATTTGCTGCATTTTCTCAGCCTGCGGGCCGATGCCCACGCCCAGTTTGAAATTCGCGAATATGCAGATGTGATGATGGAGACGGTGGAAAAATGGGTGCCGCAAACATTTGCGGCGTTCCAGGATTACCGCATGGGCGGCACCCACCTGTCGGCCAAAGGCCTTGATGTGGTCAAACGCATGCTGGACGGCGAAGACGTCACCCAGCCGGACTCCGGCCTGTCGAAGCGCGAATGGGTCGAATTAATGGCCCAACTGGGACGAGAGGGCTGAGGCCTTAGTAGTCGATTTCGCGGTCTTCAATGACTGCGCCAAAGCCACCCACCATCAACCCCATTATTGCATCGCCTTTCAGGTCCAGTCGGGCTTCCAAGAGGCTCGGCGACGGCGGGGCCATGAACATGCCCTGTTCGATCACGATGGTATCGCCGGCAATCCTCAGGCGATCATGGAGCAAACAGGCAAGGGGACCGGCGGCCATGCCGGTGGCGGATTCTTCGTCGATGCCATAGCGCGGCGCGAACATGCGGGCAGACACCGCATTGCCCGGGGTCGAAGTTTCAGTGGTGAACACATAGAACCCCACCAATCCCAGGGGCTCGCTGATGGCCAAAATGGCGTCCAGATCCAGCGTGCCCCGGCCAAGATCGCCGACGACTTGACGCCCACATTCATGAACCCCATGCCGGTACTGACAGCCAGGGGTGGGCATCCCGGGATCAATTGGTTTTTGCCGAGGCCCAAGGAATCCAGAACCGCGGCATCCGTGACATCTGAGTCCGCCCAATAGGCCTCAGCCCGATAACTTGGCGCGAGTTGTTCCAAAAAAGCTGCGCCGTTTTGTAACAATATTTTTCGTGGAACCTCGATGGTTTCTTTCGACGTATTGCCCTCAGCCACCCGGCCAAGCGACGCCAAATACGAAAACGTGGCGACGGTGGCGTGGCCGCAATGGGCGATGCGGCTGTTGGGGGTAAAGAAATCCAATCTGAACGCCTCGGTCTCTGACGCCGAGACAAAGGCGGTTTCCGACAGGCTGACCGCTGCCGCAATTCTTTGCATTTCCGCGTCCGTCAAATGGTTCGGCATTCAGCACGACCCCTGCGGGATTGCCGCCCGCGCCGCCGCTAACGAAGCCATTGACGATTTTGACGGTGATGGATTTGGTCATGGGTCGTTATCCCAACTTAGCCGCTACTTGCCTCGCGATATCTCGATAGGCCTGGGCGTGGTCGCTGTCTGGGTCCGAGGCAACAATTGGGGTGCCGTCGTCGGAGGTTTCGCGGATGCAGGCGTCCAGGGGGATTTGCCCCAGAAAGTCCATGCCCGTTTCCTCGGCCATTGTCTTGGCTCCGCCGTGGCCAAAAATCTCAGAGCGCTCACCGCAATGGGGGCAAAGGAAATAGCTCATGTTCTCGATCCAGCCAAAAATTGGCACGCCGACCTTTTCGAACATGACTGCACCCTTTTTTGCATCCAACAGAGCGATGTCCTGGGGGGTAGAAACGATCACCGCCCCGGCAAACGGCACCTTTTGGGTCATGGACAGATGGGCATCGCCGGTGCCCGGGGGGAAATCCACCACCAACACGTCCAAATCGCCCCAGGTCACGCCGCGCAACATTTGATCCAGGGCGGATGTGATCATGGGCCCGCGCCACACCACCGGCTCGTCGCCGGGGATGATCGACCCCATGGACATGGCTTTGATGCCAAAGGCCTCCAACGGTGTGATCTTGCGGTCAACGGCTTCTGGCGTTTGATCCTCCAGCCCCAACATGCGGGGGATGCTGGGGCCATAGATGTCGGCGTCCAAAATGGCGACTTGTTTGCCCAGTCCCGCCAGCCCAAGGGCCAAATTTACCGCCGTGGTGGACTTGCCAACGCCGCCCTTGCCCGAAGCTACGGCCAGAATTGCGCCGACGCCGGAGATTTCCCGTGGGGGCGGCGGTTTCGGCCGGGATTGGGGTTGGTCAGACGCCATGCTTGAAATTTCCTGTGTTCATAGTGAATATGGGTTGGGTGACGGCATCTGTTATCACGCCAGCGCGCGTTGCGCTTGCCCACTAGGTGTCCTATAAGGCTGAATAGCGCTTTTAGCGGCGTAAATGGCCCGGTTTCCCATGAGTACAGCGGGTTTTGCGACGTTTCAAAATAATCGATAAACCGTGAGTTTGGGGGCTTGCCAGTGCCGCGGTTTGGCCCAATTTGGGCCCTAAAATCTTGGAGTTGAACGCTCATGCCATGGAATAAACAAGGCGACGACGGGTCTGGTGGCAACGGTGGCGGCCCTTGGGGGCAGCAACCTCGCCAACGGGGACCTCAGCCGCCGAATCTTGAAAGCCTGCTTCGTCAGGGACAAGACCGTTTCAAAAGCGCGATGCCCAGCGGCATCGGCGGCGGTCGCGGTTGGATGCTGATCCTGCTGATCGCCATTGCAATTTGGGGGGGCAGCGGGTTCTATCGAGTTCAACCCGACGAGCAAGGGGTCGTCATGCGGTTTGGGGCGTTCGTAGAAAAAACGCCGCCGGGGCTGCATTACCATTTCCCCGCACCCATCGAATCGGTACTGACACCCAAGGTCACGATCATCCATCAGATTGATATTGGCCTGCGTCCCGCAGACCGCCGCACTGGTGCCAGGGATGTGCCCGAAGAAAGCCTGATGCTGACCCAGGACGAAAACATTGTCGACATCGACTTCGCCGTGTTCTGGCGGATCGAGGATGCAGCTGATTTCCTGTTCAACATTCAAGGCCAAGAAATCACCATCAAGGCAGCGGCGGAAAGCGCCATGCGCGAGGTGATCGGCAATGTCGGTATCGAAGCAGCCCAGACCGAGGGCCGCTTGCAGATCGAAATCGATACCCGTGAAAGATTGCAACAGATTTTGGATTTCTATGCGGCAGGGGTGGCAGTGGTTGACATCAACCTGCTGAAATCGGATCCGCCAGGGGCCGTCATTGACGCCTACCGCGATGTCCAGCGGGCCCGCGCCGATAACGAGCGCCTGCAGAACGAGGCCGATGCGTATAAGAACGACGTCATCCCACGCGCCCGCGGTGAAGCGGCCCAGGTCACCCAGGCCGCCGAAGGCTATAAAGAAAAGGTGGTCGCCGAGGCCACTGGTGATGCTGAACGCTTTAATTCCATTTTCGCCGAGTATTCCAAGGCCAAAGAAGTCACCACCCGGCGCATGTTCCTGGAAACCATGGAGCTGGTACTGCAAGGCGCCACAAAGGTGATCATTGATCAGAAGGGCGGAGGCGGCGTCGTGCCGTATCTGCCCTTGCCCGAATTGCAACGCCGAGCCGGAGGAGGTAACTGATCATGAATAAGGCAACATCTGGCATAACCGCCGTCGTCTTGTTTCTTGTCCTTGGGATCGTTGGCTTCAACTCGGTCTTTACTGTTCAACAAATCGAATCTGCCCTGGTCCTGCAGCTTGGCGAGCCCAAGCGGGTGCTGACCGATCCTGGGCTTTACTTTAAGATCCCGGTCATCCAGAACGTGATCAGGATCGATAATCGCATCCTGCATTTGGACGCGGCCCCGGCTGAAGTCATTGCATCGGATCAAAAGCGATTGGTGGCGGACGCCTATTTGCGGTACCGGATCACCGATCCCCTGTTGTTCTTTCAGGCGGTGACGACAGAAGTGGCTGCGAATTTGCGGCTGCAATCCCTGTTGGAATCCGCTCTCAGAGAAACCTTGGGCACCCAGCCGTTGAACGCCATTATCTCTGGCCAGCGTTTGGCGCTGATGGAAACGGTGACCCAGGTGACCAGCGGCCAAGCGGCCGGCCTGGGCATTGAGGTCGTTGACGTGCGCATCAAGCGCGCCGATCTGCCGGAAGAAAACAGCCAAGCCGTGTACCAGCGGATGCGTACGGGACGGGAACAAGAAGCCCGTCAAATCCGCGCTGAAGGCGCCGAAGCGGCACTGAGAACCCGCGCCTTTGCCGACCGCGAAGTCACGGTGATTTTAGCCAACGCCCAGCGAGACTCAGAGATTCTCCGCGGTCTCGGGGATGCCAAAGCCATCGAATTGTTTGCGGAGGCCTTTGGCAAGGATATTGAATTCTTTTCCTTTTATCGGTCCATGCAGGCGTACCGAACGGCGTTGGGGGCCGATGACACCACGATGGTGTTGTCGCCGGACTCTGACTTCTTCCAGTTTTTTAGCAGCATGACTGGGGCGAATTTGAACGCCGCTGAATAGCCCATCGCGTCAGGTTGCCGGGTGATTTCCCGTGGGTGATTTGGCTGTCGGTCTGGCGTTGGTGTTGGTTATAGAGGGCGCGCTTTACGCGTTGTTCCCCGACGCCATGAAGCAAATGATGTTGGCGGCCCAAGGCTTGCCAAGTTCGGTGATCCGGCGCGGCGGTCTTGTCGCTGCCGTGATCGGCGTGTTTTTGGTTTGGCTGATCCGGGGGCTCTAGAGCCCCAACAAAAACGGCGCCGCGATTGATCCGTGAGCGATGCCGCTGCGTATTTAAGTCTGTGTGAATTATTCGAAAAAAAGCGGAGAATGACCACGTCTAGTCCGTTGGCCATAAAGCAGCCATTTTGCCGCCACAATTTTTCCATTATTCCTTTTTAAGGTGCGGGTAATTGAAAGCCATCAGGGAAAGAATAGGAATGTATAAGTTCTCTAAATTTACCCAAGCCCTGGGCCATGGTGCCCGTGCCGTCACTGTTGGCTCTGCCATGGTGGTCACAACGCTGTTCGCGGCCGGCACCGCCCTCGCCCTGGACATCGGTCCCAACTTCGCGGACATCGCAGAAAGCACTCTGCCCGCATACGTGGACATTATAACCAGCCAAGACGTCTCCCAACGTGGCGGGCCTCGGGCCCCGCGGGGCGGCGAGTTCGACGAATTTTTCGAAGATCTTGTTGAACAACTCCCTGACGGCCAGCAACAATTGCGGCGCCCGTCGTCTCAAGGGTCGGGCTTTGTCATCGACCCGTCCGGCATCATTGTCACCAACAACCACGTGATCGCCGACGCCGATGGCGTCGAAGTGGTGTTTGTGGATGGCTCGCGGTTTCCCGCCACCATTCTAGGCCGCGACGAACGCGCCGATCTAGCCGTGCTGAAAATTGACGCCGGGCACGACCTGCCGTTCATCAATTGGGGTGATTCAGATGCCGCGCGGATTGGTGAATGGATCATCGCCATCGGCAACCCATTTGGATTTGGCGGGACCATCACCTCCGGGATTATTTCGGCCCGGGCGCGCAATATTAACGCTGGCCCCTACGATCAATTCCTGCAGACCGATGCCTCCATCAACCAGGGAAATTCCGGTGGTCCGCTGATCAGCATGGCGGGTGAGGTCATCGGCATCAACACCGCCATTTTCTCGCCCACCGCCACCAGCGTCGGACTGGCCTTTGCCATTCCATCCAACCTAGCGCGGCCCATTGTCGAACAATTGGTGGAATTTGGTCGCGCCCGACGCGGCTGGTTGGGAGTTCGCATCCAGCGTGTCACACCTGAAATTGTCCAACAGCTTGCCATGGATGAAGCGCGTGGCGCGTTGATCGCCGGTCTTACTGTGGACGGCCCAGCCGGTCGCGGCGGCATCGAAGTGGGCGATGTGATCGTATCTTTCGCCGGACGCGATGTCGCGAATATGAGCGCCCTGCCGCTGATTGTCGCTCAAACCACCCCCGATGAACTGGTGGCGGTGGAAGTTTGGCGCGACGGCGGATTGGTGAAATTCGACATGCGCGTGGGTGAACTTACCGATGTTGCCGTGGCGGCATTGCGAGGCGATCCGGCTCAGGGTGTTGGGGGCGTCGAAATCTTGGGCCTGATCATGGCTGGATTGAATGGCGAGTTGCGCCAGCAATTCGGCATCGGCGGCGAAGTTTCTGGGGTGGTCATCACAGAAGTTGCCTCCGGCACCGACGCGGCCGCCCGGCGAATCCAACCCGGTGATATGATTTTGGAAGTCGCCCAACAAGAAGTCTCAACCCCTGACGAAATCGCGGCCCTGATTTCTGCGCGCAGAAACAATAATCTGGCGTCTGTGCTGATGCTGATCCAGGAACCCGATGGTGACCTACGCTTCGTGTCTTTAAGTCTCGACGGCTAGAGCTTCCGCCGAGGCATGGCCGAGCAGATCGTGGCCGGCAAGAGCCGGTCACGATCTGCTCGCGCGACAATTTTCTCACGTCGGTTGGGCTTGAATTCTCTGCCGTAGGATTCCATCTCTGACCCCCCTCCCCCCTCCATCAGGGGGGGCTTCTTTTCGTCACCCCCTGACAAAGGGCAGATAGCGGATGACGTTTGTCAGCCGCGTGAATCTGATCGATGATTGATGTCCGGGGATCCAGCTTTTTTCATGAGTCCCCCCTTTTCTCCTGCTGGCGGGGGAGGATTGAGGAGCGGGAGGGCTATTCGATAAAATCGGCGGCCGTATAGCCCTGTAAAAACAGCAATGCGGTGAGGTCGCTGTGATCGATGCTCACGTCGGCCGCATCCCGTGCCACGGGCTTTGGCCGAACCGCCACACCCAGCCCCGCCGCCTTCAGCATGGGAATATCGTTGGCCCCGTCACCAACTGCCAGTGTCAATTCGGTGGGGATGTCGTGTTCGGCCATCAGGCTTTCCAAAGTCGTCTGTTTGGCCTTGGCACCGACGATATCGCCGGTGATTTTCCCGGTCAGAACACTGTCTTCAATCTCGAACATATTGCCGTCGAATGATCCAAACCCGGCGGTGTCGGCCACCCGCGAGGTGAAAAATTGAAAGCCGCCGGATACCAGCGCGGTGATGGCGCCGTTGGCGGCCATGGTTTTTACCAGGGTCCGTGCACCGGGATTCAACGCCACCCTTTCATCGAAGGTTCGCTGTAACAGCTCAACCGAAACGCCCGCCAACATGTCCACCCGTTCCCGCAACGCCTCGGCGAAATCGATTTCTCCGGCCATGGCGCGGGCGGTCAAGTCGGCAACTTGTGCGCCCACCCCCGCCAGGTCGGCCAGTTCATCCAGGCATTCTTGGCCGATGATGGTGGAGTCCATATCCGCCACCAGCAGGCGCTTTTTGCGATGGGCCGGTCGCTGAACGGCGATGTCGATGGGCTCCTCGGACAATTCCGCCACTAAGCCATCAAAGCCCCGGGTCCAATTCACGTCATGGAAGCCAATGTCAGCGGCGATCCCCGGCGCTAGCCAGGTGGTGTCCTCCACCCTGGCCCCGGCTTTGTCCAAGGTCACCCCCGCCCGGGCCACGAATTTGTCGGACACGGCGTTGGATTTCGGTGGCCCGATCAAGGTAAGGACGTATTCCATTCACAATCCAATTAAGTACATTGGGGGGATGACGATGGGCACAATTCTAATCGGCGGCCCCACCGCCAGCGGCAAGTCACACTTGGCCCTGGATATAGCTGGGGCGCTGGAGGATTCCGGCGGTGCGACGATCATAAATGCTGACAGTATGCAGGTCTATTCTGACCTGCGGATTGTCACGGACCGCCCCAGCCCCGAAGACGAGTCCCGCGTACCGCATGCCCTGTACGGTGTGCTGCCGGGGGCCGAGGCATGTTCCGCAGGGCGCTGGCGGCGCATGGCGGTGGAGGCCATTGCAAAGGCCCATACCCAAGGGCGCACAGCAATCGTGGTGGGCGGAACCGGCCTGTATCTGCAGGCGCTCACGGAAGGCCTGGCGGAAATTCCTGACATTCCCGAAGCCATTCGTCGGGACGCCCGGGCGGCCATGGCGGACAAAGGCCCCGAGAAATTCCACGCAGAATTGGCAGCGACGGACCCGGTCGCGGCCCAGGCCATCCCAGTGGGCGATACTCAGCGATCCATCCGCGCCTGGGAAGTATGGCAGGCCACCGGGCGATCGTTGATGGATTGGCAAAACGATCCACCCATGGAAGGAGGATTATCGGAGCCCGTAGCAAAAATTTTGGTGATTCCCAACCGTGAAGACGTTTACGCCAGGGCCAAAGCCCGGGTGGAGGGGATGATCGAACACGGCGTGTTGGACGAAATTCGCGCTATGGACGCTCTGAAATTGGCTCCGGATTTGCCGGTCATGCGGGCGGTGGGGGTGCCGGAATTTCTGGCCGTCGTGCGGGGCGACCAGGTCCTTTCAGATGCTATCGGCCAAGTGGCCCAAGCCAGTCGCCGGTTCGCAAAACGCCAATACACCTGGTTTCGCCATCAAACCCCTGACTGGAAGGTGTTTTCTCCGAGTTTGGCCTCCGGGGGTGCGCAACAATCGGAAAGATTTTTTGGTGAAGTCTTTCCATTTATTCGCCAAACTCTGTTGACCGCCCAGTCCTGAACGGTTACTTTGGCGCCGCTTTCGGCTTGGGTGGCGGCTCAGGTTGATTTAACTGAAATACGAGCTAAATTTTACCACCGTCCATCGCCGCGGCAGGCATGGACGGTTTATTATTGGGCGCAGCCGGATTGGCGCGTTAAGGAGAATTAAAATGGCAGGCCAAATGATGACCGGCGCTGAGATATTGCTCGAAACCCTGGTGGCAGAGGGTGTCGAGGTGGTATTCGGCTATGGCGGCGGCGCCGTTCTGCCTATCTACGACGCGCTGTTCCAACAGGACCGCATTCGCCACATCTTGGTGCGCCACGAACAAGGGGCGGCCCATGCAGCGGAAGGCTATGCCCGATCCACGGGTAAACCTGGCGTTTTGTTGGTGACATCGGGCCCCGGCGCCACCAACACCGTCACCGGTCTGACCGATGCGCTGATGGACAGCATCCCGATCATCTGCCTGACTGGTCAGGTGGCGACGCATCTGATCGGTAATGACGCGTTCCAAGAAGCCGACACGGTGGGAATTACCCGACCGTGCACCAAGCACAATTATCTGCTGAAAGACGTCAAGGACATCGCCGTGAAGGTGCGGGAAGCCTTTTTTGTGGCGACCCACGGGCGGCCCGGGCCGGTGGTCATCGATCTGCCAAAAAACGTAACTCTGGCCGAAACCGAATACATCAAGTCCATGGCGGTGGGCCACAAGACCTATCGACCCATCGTCAAAGCTGACGTTCAAAAAGTGCGCGATGCCGTGCAGATGGTTGCTGGCGCCAAGAAACCAATTCTGTATACCGGCGGCGGGGTTATCAATTCCGGCCCGGCGGCATCGCAATTGTTGGGCGAAGTGGCGCATTTGACCGGGTTCCCGGTCACCAGCACCCTAATGGGGTTGGGGGCGTTCCCGGCATCAGACAAACAGTTCGTCGGCATGTTGGGCATGCATGGCACCTACGAGGCCAACATGGCCATGCACGACTGCGACCTGATGGTGAACATTGGGGCGCGTTTTGACGACCGCATCACTGGCCGCCTTGATGGCTTTAGCCCGGGGTCGAAGAAAATTCACATCGACATCGATCCATCTTCCATCAACAAGACGATTCCGGTGGATTTGGGGATCGTTGGTGACGTCGCCCACGTGTTGGAAGATTTTATCAAAATCTGGAAGTCGGAAACTCGGCGGCCGGATGCGGATGCCTTGAAATCGTGGTGGGCGACCATCGATAAATGGCGGGAAAAAGACAGCCTAGCGTTTGAAACCAATGACAAGGTGATCATGCCTCAGTTGGCTATACAGCGCCTGTACGAATACACCAAGGATCTCGACGTCTACATCACAACGGATGTGGGCCAGCATCAAATGTGGGCGGCGCAACACTACAAGTTTGAAAAGCCCAACCGGTGGATGACGTCTGGCGGGTTGGGAACCATGGGCTATGGCCTGCCGTCAGCAATTGGCGTGAAGATCGCCCATCCGGATTCCACGGTTGTTTGCATCACCGGCGAAGCCTCGTTCATGATGAATATCCAGGAACTGTCCACGGCGGTCCAACATGGGGCGGGGGTTAAAATCTTGCTGCTGAATAATCACTACCAAGGCATGGTGCGGCAGTGGCAAGAAATGCTTCATGGTGGGCGCTTGGCGGAAAGTAAAATGACCGGAATGCCAAATTTTGTGAAAACAGCCGAGGCGTTCGGCATGGTCGGTCTGCGCGCTGAAAAGCCCAGCGAGCTGGACGATGTCATCGAGGCGATGCTGAAAGAAGACGGCCCGGTGATCGCAGAAATCGAAACCGATCAGGCCGTTGGCTGTTACCCGATGATCCCGTCGGGGGCGGCCCACAATGAAATTGTGCTTGGACCAAAGGAAGGTAAGAAAGCCAAAATTTCGGCTGAAGGCATGACAATGGTGTAAGTCGCCCATTGGCGAATGAAGTGGCGATGAAGCAGCGATTGAATTGGACAGACAAAGTGACACAGGCAGATCAAACAGAGCAACGACACACATTGGCCGTTTTGGTGGATAACGAAGCCGGTGTTTTGGCGCGGGTCATCGGCTTGTTTTCGGGCCGGGGCTATAACATCGAAAGCCTGACGGTGGCCGAGGTTGACGCGGCGGTGAATCGGTCACGTATTTCCATCGTCACGTCCGGAACGCCCCAGGTGATCGCCCAGATCAAGGCGCAATTGGAACGCCTGATCCCGGTGCATAGGGTCGCCGATCTGACCGTGGAAGGTCCCAGCGTGGAGCGCGAAATGGCTCTGGTGAAGGTCAACGCCATCGGTGACAAGCGCGTGGAAAGCTTACGCATTGCTGATATTTTTCGGGCCCGGGTGGTGGACGCCACATCGGAATCCTTTGTCTTTGAAATGACCGGGGTGACGGACAAAATCAACGCATTCTTGGATTTGATGGTGCCTCTGGGCATGGTGGATGTATCGCGTACCGGCGTCGCCGCCATTACCCGCGGCCCCAACCCAATGTAAGACCGACGGACTTTATTTTTTACGGGGTTTTTGCCCCTGATAGGAGACAGACCATGCGTGTTTTTTACGACCGCGACGCCGACACCGGCCTGATCAAATCGAAAAAGGTCGCCATCGTTGGCTTCGGCAGCCAGGGCCACGCCCACGCGATCAACATGAAAGAGTCCGGCGTGACCGAGGTTGTCTCGGCCCTGCGTCCGGGTTCGGCTAGTGCTGGCAAGGCTGAGGCCGCTGGAATTGGCGTGAAGTCGGTGCCGGAAGCAGCAGAATGGGCCGACGTTCTGATGGTGTTGGCGCCGGATGAATTGCACGGGGAAATTTACCAACAAGACATCAAGGACAACATGCGTGAGGGCACGGCCTTGGCGTTCGCCCACGGGTTTTCCATCCACTTCGAACAGGTGGCTCCGCGCTCTGACATGGACGTGTTCATGATAGCTCCGAAAGGCCCCGGCCACACCGTGCGTTCCGAATACCAAAAGGGTGGCGGCGTGCCGTGCCTGTTGGCCGTTTATCAGGACGCCTCCGGCAACGCCCAAGACATTGGCTTGTCCTATAGCTCGGCCATCGGCGGTGGCCGCGCCGGTATTATCGAAACCACCTTCAAGGAAGAATGCGAAACCGATTTGTTCGGCGAACAAGTGGTTTTGTGCGGCGGGCTGACCAGTTTGATCCAGGCCGGGTTCGAGACATTGGTCGAAGCTGGTTACGCACCGGAAATGGCATATTTCGAATGCCTGCACGAAGTGAAGCTGATTGTCGATCTGATCTACGAAGGCGGCATTGCCAACATGCGCTATTCCATCTCCAACACCGCCGAGTACGGGGATTACTCCCGCGGCGATCGCATCATCACAAATCGCACTAAGAAAGAGATGAAAAAGATTTTGGCCGAAATCCAAAGCGGCGAATTTGCCCGGGATTGGATGCTCGAAAACTCGGTCGGTCAGACCGGCTTCAAGGCCCAGCGTCGTCGGGCTGCCGAACACCCCATCGAAGAAGTGGGCAAGCGTCTGCGCGACATGATGCCGTGGATTTCCGCCAACAAGCTGGTGGATAAGGCAAAAAATTAGCATTCATCCAGAAAATCGATTGTGACCGGCAACCGCCAGGGATAAAAAAAGCAAGAATACCAAGGCGCTTTGCTCTAAGATTCATCCCCGGTGGGCAGGATTGGGCCTAACTGGTTGGAATCGAAGATTCAATTACGAGACCAAACCATGGGACACACGGCAACATATAGGGAACGCTTCGCCGCTTTTTGCGGCAACGCTAACCTGCGCCGGGTGTCTCGGCGTCCGATAACTTCCCTGGTTTCTCCTGTCGTGGAGCTCCTTCGACTTAGCCGCCCCTGAACCCTCACGGGCGCATTGCGCCATTTGAGTTCAGGGGACGTGCCGAACTAAAATGGACAAACGCTAAATCGAAGGATCAGACAGATGACGAAAGAGGCAAAAGACGCCGGCGCGATGGAGTCCAACCGGGTAATAATTTTCGATACCACGCTGCGTGATGGCGAACAGTCGCCGGGCGCTTCCATGAATTTGGACGAAAAGCTACGGCTGGCTGACATGCTGGCCGGGATGGGCGTCGATGTGATTGAGGCGGGGTTTCCCATCGCTTCGCCGGGGGATTTCGAGGCGGTGGAAGCCATCGCAAAATCCGTTACCGGTGCCACTATTTGCGGGCTGGCCCGTGCGGGGTCGAAAGACATCGAACGCGCGGCAGATGCCTTGCGCCCAGCCAAGCGCAAACGCATCCACACCTTCATTTCCACCAGCGCCCTGCACATGAAATATAAATTGCAGATGGAGCCGGACGATGTGTACCAAGCGGTGATCGACAGCGTCACCCTGGCGCGCAAGTTCACCGATGATGTGGAATGGAGCTGCGAAGACGGCACCCGCACCGATCCTGACTTTATGGCGAGGTGTGTAGAGGCCGCCATCACCGCCGGAGCGACGACGGTGAATATCCCCGATACCGTGGGCTATTCTGTGCCAGAGGAATTCGGGGAGATCATCGCCAAGCTGTTTGATCGGGTTCCCAACATCGATCAGGCGATCATCTCTACCCATTGCCACAATGATTTGGGGCTGGCGGTGGCCAATTCCTTGGCTGGGGTCTCCAACGGTGCCCGCCAAGTGGAATGCACCATCAACGGGCTGGGTGAACGTGCCGGTAACGCGGCGTTGGAAGAAATTGTCATGGCTTTGCGCACCCGCCAGGATTTGATGCCCTACACCACCGGGATCGAAACCGAGCAAATTACCCGGGCGTCACGCATGGTCTCGGCAATCACCGGATTCCAGGTCCAGAACAATAAAGCCATTGTTGGAGCCAACGCCTTCGCCCACGAGGCCGGGATCCATCAGGATGGGGTTCTCAAAAACGCCCAGACTTATGAAATCATGACGCCGGAATCGGTGGGCTTGTCGGAATCGAAGCTGGTGATAGGCAAGCATTCAGGCCGTCACGCGTTTCGTAAAAAATTGGAAGAGTTGGGGATCGAACTGGCGGACGATGCGCTGGATGACGCCTTCCGCCGGATGAAGGCCCTGGCCGACAAGAAAAAGGACATCTACGACGAAGATATAGTTGCTTTGGTGGATGAAGAAGTGCGTGATAACGATCGGGTCAAGGTGGTGGCGCTGCAAGTGGTTTGTGGCACAGAAGGCCCCCAGACCGCCGATTTGACCTTGGAAGTCGATGGCGAGAAAATTTCCTTCAAGGCGGAAGGTGCCGGACCGGTGGATGCCACCTTCCATGCAATCCGGGCGATGGTTCCCAATACTGCGGTTCTGCAATTGTACCAGGTCCATGCGGTAACCAAGGGCACCGACGCCCAGGCGGAAGTCACCGTGCGATTGGTGGAAGATGGCAAGATGGTCAATGGCTTGGGGGCGGATACGGACACGATGGTGGCCTCGGCCCGGGCCTATGTGAACGCATTGAACAAACTTCTGGCCGGCCGGGATAGGCAGGCGCCGGAGGCGCTGACCGCCTGATGCGGCGGGATAACAATTTTATGGTCCGGGGCAACCGTGCCCCGGACTCCATTTAGTAAAACTAGGAGCGCACCGAAAACATGTTTGGCAATTTGCTTGGCTGGATGTCGGCCGATATGGCCATCGACCTGGGCACCGCGAATACGCTGGTGTACGTCAAGGGTCGCGGGATCGTTTTGAACGAGCCGTCGGTCGTGGCCATCGTCGATCATCGGGGCAAAAAACAGGTCCTGGCCGTGGGCGAAGAAGCCAAGCTGATGTTGGGCCGCACGCCGGGCAACATTGAAGCCATTCGACCGTTGCGCGATGGCGTCATCGCCGACTTTGAAATCGCCGAAGAAATGATCAAGCACTTTATTCGTAAGGTGCATAATCGCGGTAGCTTTGCCAGCCCCCAAGTGGTGGTCTGTGTGCCGTCCGGATCAACGGCGGTGGAACGCCGAGCCATTCAAGAATCAGCGGAAAGCGCCGGGGCGCGCCGCGTATTTTTGATCGAAGAGCCGATGGCAGCCGCCATCGGGGCGGGTCTGCCGGTGACCGAGCCCACGGGCTCGCTGGTGGTCGACATTGGCGGTGGCACCACAGAAGTCGCGGTGCTGTCCCTGGGCGGCATCGTCTACGCTAAATCTGTGCGGGTGGGCGGCGATAAAATGGACCAGGCGATTATCAGCTACATTCGCCGGAATCATAATTTGCTTATCGGCGAGTCCAGTGCAGAACGCATCAAAAAAGAGATCGGCACAGCGGCCGCGCCGGAAGACGGCGTCGGTGAAAGCATGGAAGTCAAAGGCCGGGATTTGATGAACGGCGTGCCCAAAGAGCTGTTGATCAACCAGCGGCAAATCGCCGAAAGCTTGGCGGAACCGATTGGGGCGATCATCGAAACCGTTAAGACAGCGTTGGAACACACTGCGCCGGAACTGGCCGCCGACATTGTCGACAAGGGCATCGTTCTCACAGGCGGTGGTGCGCTGCTGAGCAACTTGGATTTAGTTCTGCGCGAAGCGACCGGGCTGCCGGTTTCCATCGGCGACGAACCGCTGACCTGCGTGGCGGTTGGCACCGGCAGGGCACTGGAAGAAATGAAAACGTTACGCCACGTTCTATACCAGCAGTTTTAGGATTGGTGGCTAAACAGATCCGAGCACAGGAACAATGGAGCACTTGAATTCATCGGGCGGAAAGGTCGGGCGGTTAGCGGCTCCTTTGCGGATCCTATTCAATCGGTTCGCCTTTTTGCTGATGGTCGGTGCGTCGGTGACTTTGCTGGGCCTGTCCCGGGCTGGGTACACACCCATCGAAAGCGCCCGGGTGTTGGTCCTGGATTATGCTGCACCGGTTTTGGATGTAATTTCCCGGCCTGTCGCCGCAGTCAACGCCTTGTTCGCCGAAATTGGCACCCTGATGACCATCTATGCGGACAACGAACGTCTGACTCTGGAAAATGAACGGCTGCACGCATGGCAGGCCGAAGCCCGGCAGTTGGCCCAGGAAAATGCCGCCTTCCGCGGTTTGCTACGGGCCCAACCCGAGCCCGGCATGACGTTCGTTTCCGCCCGGGTCGTTGGGGATTCCGGCGGCCCGTTCGTGCGTACCTTGATGCTGAATGCCGGTGGCGAGGATGGCGTCCGCAAGGGCGAAGCGGTGGTCAATGGCGACGGGCTTGTTGGCCGGGTGGTGGAAGCCGGAAACCGGTCGTCCCGAGTGTTGCTGTTGACCGATTTGAATTCTCGAGTCCCAGTGGTGTTGGAACAATCCAGATTGCGTGCGGTATTAGAGGGCGATAATACCGACGTTCTGCGACTGTCCTTCCTGACCGATTTGGACGAGATCGAAATCGGTGACCGGGTCATGACCTCTGGCCACGGCGGAATTTTTCCAGCCGGAATCCCGGTGGGTGCGGTGGCGGCCATCGAAGGTGACAACGTCTGGGTCGCCCCCTTGGTGGCATTTGGCAAGTTGGAATTCGTCCGGGTGTTGCGCTTTGATTTCCCGGAATTGGAACCTGTGTTGGAGCCTGATTTGCCGGCGGCGGTCGGCGCGGGCGAGGCGGCTGGAGCCGCCGGGAAATGACGCCGGATGAGTCGACACGGCATGACGCCGAATGGAGCCGATAGGGCATGACGCCGACGCGCCTGCTGCGGATTCTGCGTCTGTTGTTGCCGGGACTGGTAACGTTTATCGCCGTACTGCTGACCGTTCTACCACTGGGCATCCCTTTTGCCGCGGTGGTGACACCATTTTTGTCGCTGATGGCGGTGTATTACTGGAGCATCTATCGGCCCGATTTATTGCCGCCAGCGGCGGTATTCGTTCTGGGCGTTCTGCAAGACATGTTGACCGGCGGCCCGGTGGGCCTGTTGGCGCTGGTTTTGTTGCTGGTGCAGGCCTTGGCAGTTTCTCAACGGCGTATTCTTTTGGGCCAGGCGTTTTCTGTGGAATGGGCCGGGTTGTTGTTGGTCGTAGCGGGGGCGGGAGCGGTGTCTTGGACGCTCGCCAGCGTCTACTACTTAGCCCTTGTGCCGCCCGTGCCTTTTGTTGTTCAGGCATTGATCACCGTGGCTCTCTACCCACTGGGGTCATGGCTGTTCGCCCGTGTAGCGCGAGTGACGGCCGGGGTGGAATAGCATGGGCGAGGACAACGGCCGGTATAAAATCTTTACCCGCCGTGCGCTTCTGGTCGGCGGCACCCAGGCGGCGTTGTTGGCTGCCCTGTCCGGGCGGCTTTATTACCTGCAAGTCGTCAGGTCCGATCAGTACCGTATGTTGGCGGACGAAAATCGCATCAGTTTGCGGTTGCTGGCGCCGCGCAGGGGAAAAATTTTAGACCGCGATGGGCGGGTGCTTGCCACCAACCAGCAAAACTACCGAGTTTTGATTATACCAGAACAAACTAAGCTGGGTGATGAAGAGATCGATGTGGCCTTGGATCGCACCCTAAACGCTCTGGAACCATTGATCCCCATCAGCGATCGACAACGTGATCGCATCGTTCGTGAAGTTTCTCGCAAAAGAAATTTTGTGCCGGTCACCGTGGTGGAAAATTTGACCTGGGAGGAATTCAGCCGGGTCAACGTGCGGTCTCCGGATTTGCCGGGGGTGCTCTCCGATGTGGGGGAAACCCGGTATTACCCCCAGGGGAAATCGCTGGCGCACTTGGTGGGGTATGTGGCGTTGGTGTCGGAAGACGATGACACCGACGACCCGCTTTTGACTCTGCCGGGGTTCCGCATCGGTCGCACCGGCGTTGAGCGCCTGAGCGACTTGTCGTTGCGCGGAAAAGCCGGGGCAAGCCATGTGGAGGTCAACGCTCACGGGCGGGTGATCCGGGAATTAGAGCGCAGAGAGGGTCAGCCCGGTTCCAATCTGGTTTTGACCTTGGATTCCGAATTGCAGAAAAAGGCGACGGAACGCCTGGGCAACGAAAGCGCCGCAGCCGTGGTCATGGATATTTGGTCCGGCGACATTTTGGTCATGGCATCGACGCCAGGGTTTGATCCGAACGCCTTCAATTACGGCTTGACCCAGGATGAGTGGGACCGGTTGGTGATGGATACCCGCAAGCCCCTGACCAACAAGGCGCTGAGTGGCCAATATCCTCCTGGGTCGGCGTTCAAGATGATCGTATCTTTGGCGGCTCTGGAAGCCGGGATCGTCAATCCCGGGCACCGGGTGTTTTGCCGAGGCGAAGTGGAACTGGGAAACCAGACTTTTCACTGTTGGAAGCGCGGTGGCCACGGCAACATGACCATGACCTCGGCCACCGAACAATCCTGCGACGTGTATTTTTATGACGTTTCCCGACGCACCGGCATCGACAAAATTTCTGAAATGGCCAAGCGGTTCGGTTTGGGTGCTCCAGTCGATTTTGGACTTGGGATCGAACGATCCGGATTGATGCCGTCGCGGGAATGGAAGCTGGCGCGTACTGGCGAACGATGGCAGGTGGGCGAGACGCTGATCACCGGAATTGGCCAGGGGTTCGTTTTGACCACCCCGGCGCAGTTGGCCTTGATGACGGCGCAAATCGCCAATGGTGGCTTGCGGGTGACACCGCAATTGATCAAGCCTGCTGATCCGGTGGAAGAGACACGCGTCGATGGCGGCTTGGATTTGGAACCGGGCCAGGATTCGCGATCTTTGGGCATTTCCGCCAGCGCCATGGCTGTCATTCATGGGGGCATGGATGCGGTAATGAACAATCCACGCGGCACGGCTTACCGGTCACGCATCACCCAAGCAGGGTTCGAGATGGCCGGCAAGACCGGGACATCCCAGGTCCGTCGCATCACCGAAGCCGATCGAGAAGCCGACCGCAGCATCGCTGAAACCCCGTGGGCCGAGCGCGATCATGCGGTGTTCGTCGGTTACGCGCCGGTCTCGGCACCGCGCTATGCGATCTCCGTGGTGGTAGAGCACGGCGGCGGCGGCGCCTCCATGGCTGCGCCTATTGCCCATGACATCATGCTCAAGGCCCAGCGTTTGGGGGTCGCCCGCGACTTGCGCCAGGCTGCGGCCGAGGTTGAGGCGCCCCCAGAGCGGGAGGGCTAGACCGCGATGGTCGAAACCAGATTGCGATTGGCGAAACCCGAGCTGACCCTTAAGCAAAAGGTCGTTCGCCTCAATTGGGTTTTGGTCTTGTTGATTATGTTGACAGTGGGACTGGGATTAGCCGTGCTGTATTCAGTTTCCGATGGGGCCATGGACACCTGGGTGCGGGCCCAGGGCATCCGGATTGGCATCGGCTTTGTCTTGATGTTCGCCATTGCTCTGGTGGATATCCGATTATTTCTACGCTTGGCTTACGTGGGATATTTTGTCGCATTGGTCTTGTTGATTGGTGTGGAACTGGCTGGCAGCATCGGCATGGGGGCCCAGCGGTGGCTCGAATTGGGCAGCCTGAGAATGCAGCCGTCGGAATTGATGAAAGTGGCCTTGGTGCTGGCTTTGGCCCGGTATTTCCACGAACGTTCCATGGAAGAAGTGCACAAGTTGCGCTGGCTGTTGATCCCCGTTGCCATGATCGCTGCACCCGCATTGTTGGTGATCCGCCAACCCGACCTGGGCACCGCATTGCTGTTGATCTTCGGCGGCGGTGCCATGTTTGTGCTGGCCGGGGTGCGCTTTCGGGTATTCGCGGTGGGGACGGTTGCGGTCATTGGTGCCATCCCATTCTTGTGGCGGTCGTTACATGGTTATCAACAGGATCGCATCCTGACGTTTTTAGACCCAGAACGCGATCCGCTGGGGGCCGGATATCACATCATCCAATCCAAAATTGCCTTGGGCGCAGGCGGGGTGTTTGGCCGCGGATTTCGCGAAGGCACCCAAAGCCATCTGAGCTTTTTGCCAGAATCACAAACTGATTTTATTTTCACCACCTTGGCGGAGGAATTAGGCCTGGTTGGGGGATTGGGCTTGTTGGGTCTGTACACACTGATGCTCGCCCTGTCGGTGATCATCGCGTTGCGCTCGCGCAACCATTTTGGCCGCCTTCTGGCCTTGGGGATTGGCGCCACGTTCTTTTTGTACGTGTTCATCAACATTGGCATGGTCACCGGATTGTTGCCGGTGGTGGGGGTTCCCCTGCCGCTGGTGTCTTTCGGCGGCACGGCCATGGTCACGCTTTTGGCGGGATTTGGCTTGATGTTAAGCGTACATATTCACCGGGAAGTGCAGATTTCCAGGCGCCCGGGCGGCACGTTCAGCTAGTCCCCAGATTAATTTTTCGCCAGGGCGTGGATGGATGGCCATTGGCGCTTCCAAACCCCGCATCAGCCCTGGTATACAGCGGCTTGGGGGCGCGTAGCTCAGTTGGCAGAGCAGCTGACTCTTAATCAGCGGGTCCGGGGTTCGAGTCCCCGCGCGCCCACCAATCTTTTTAAGGACTTAGACCACTCAGTGAAATCTAGGAAAAACCCGCTGCTTACACACTGCTCACGGTAGAATTTTTAAAATGGATGCTTTCATAGGCTTCGCACAGCTGCGAGCGTGTACCGAATATGCCGAGATCCAAGTTTTTATGGGGTGTCGAAGGCGACCGTGGCTCTGGCGGCAGCAAGAAGGGCGCGGCCCCACGGATTAGGAGTGGTGGGCGACGCCCCTGGTCCGGTGACGATGGTCCCCGTATTAACTTGGTTCAGTTCAACGACGCCGTCAGCGTTGGCCAGTGTTGCCAATGTTCCGTCCAACAACACCACCCGGAAGAATCCATCCAAAGGCCCGCTCCAAATTGTAGCGCCGCGAATGCGGATGCTAGCCACAGACGTTTGAACGGTCATGTTGCCGTTTTCGGCAAGGGCAATAGCCCCTGACACCGCTAAAAAAGCGCCCTCCATCAGTCGCATGAAGGCGCGCGGTTCGTTCGCGGTACCACCAAAGGTGAAAGTGACGATGACGAAGGAAGTTTCTGCGGCCAGGGTGAAGATGGCATCGTCATGCAGGCGTATTTCTAGGCGAGCATCGCTGCCGGTGGATAGGATTTCGCCAAGAAAAACATTGGCCCCGGGGGTTAGCGATCGGACATTGCCGTTTTGCACTGCCAATGCGGACCCTTGGACCCGCTCAACCACGCCTACCGGGACTGGCTGGGCCGCTGCGATGGAGGCGATGGAAAGCACCATCAGCACAGTAAACACCGCCGCCACGGATAAAATCTTTGGGGAATATGTGTGATGTTGTTCCATTGCTCTGCTTTTCTATCTGATTTCGAGTCCGTGGCCCATCTTTCATGGTTTTGAGGCCGAAATACCAAGTATGATCCCCCCGAGTGTGGGGATGTGAAGCTTGGTTATCGAATGAACAAATTGATGTGGCGGGCTGCTGCTCTTGGCCTGGTC
>Ga0209403_10001970_pt1 | contig 25318 bp, 19 predicted proteins | sample ArcticOcean_MG_C_8_FD_187440 | JGI IMG/M metagenome (GOLD analysis project Ga0209403, IMG submission 187440) | Marine microbial communities from western Arctic Ocean - ArcticOcean_MG_CB11_86 (SPAdes) (version 2) | ecosystem: Environmental > Aquatic > Marine > Oceanic | place: Arctic Ocean... | reverse complement strand
TAGCGCGCGCAAACACTACACTGTCCAATGTCTGCTGTTGGCTAGATTCGGAAGTCAAACCAGCTTGTGATTAACGTCCGCTGTTTGGTGGAAAGCGGACATCGCGATCATCGTTCGCAATTTAGTTATGCCAACAGCGAGACCTTCAGGCCGAATCAGCCGTATCGCGCGCGCCGGGCCGGCGTTCGCCGTCCGGCTTCGTTAGAAGGCGTGCGGGTAGGCGGCGCGCGCCGTCTTGTCGCTGAGATTGCCCTGCGCCACGTCGCGGCGGACGAGGTCCGCATCGCGTTCCGCAGCATGTCCGTAGCCCGCGCCGCCGCTGGTGTAAATTTTTAGCACGTCACCTTTCTGCAGCATCATGCCGTCTTTCGAGCGGACCGGGATGACCTCGCCGTTGCGGTGAACCTCGCAGCTGCCGCGCGATCCGTCGCTGCTGCCGAACAAGCCGTAAGGCGCGATGCGGAACCGGTCGGCGTAGATTGCAAAATTTACGTCGTCTTTTAGAATTTCGTAGCTGCGGACGATGCCGAGCCCGCCGCGCAACTTGCCGTGCCCCGAGGAGTCGCCGAGCAGGCCATATTCGACGATGCGGAAATGGTCGAAATCCATGTCGCTCGCTTCGATCGGCGCGTTCGAGCAGTTCGACAGCGGGCTGTCCACCGCGTCGCAGCCGTCGAGATGCGCCGAGGCGCCGTATCCGCCGCCGAACACTTCGAGATACACCCGGTAACCCGCATCGCCGAGATGGCTGATGGCAGCGACCGTCGTGGTGTCGTGGCCGCCTGAAATCACTTTCTCGGGCACCACCTCTGCGAGCGCCTTCATCACCGCGTTGAAGGCGCGATAGGCGGCCTCCATGCGCGCGCGCACCGGCGCGGGGTATGTGGGATTGAGCAGCGAGCCTTCGGGTGCGGTGATCGTGATCGGCCGCTTGACGCCTTCGTTAAACGGAATGTCGGGGCTGGTTAGAACCGATTTAAGGCAGCTCAGCGCGGCCGAGACGGTCGACGAGAACGGGCAGTTGAGGTTGCGCGCCACCTGCTTGCAGGTGCCGGCGAAGTCGATGGCGACGGTGTTGCCGCTAATCGTGACCTTGGCCTTAACGGTGAGCGGCTCGTCGGTGATGCCGTCGTCGTCGACCGCGTCCTCGCCGTAATAGACGCCGTCCGGGACCTCGGCCAAGGCGGCGCGGAAGCGCCTTTCGGAATAATTCAGAAGCTCCGCCATGGTGGCCTTGGTCACGTCGCCGCCGTACTTGCCGCACAGCTGCTAAACCCGGTGCGTGCCGATCGCGTTGGCGGCGAACTGGGCGTTGAAGTCACCGATGGTTTGGCTGGGAACGCGCACATTGGCCGCGACGAGTCTTTCGAGCGGCCCGCCGTTCCAGTCGCGCTCGAAGTTGTACTTCGATGGCGGAAAGATGAACCCTTCCGCATGCACGTCGGCCGCCGTCGCGTTGAGCCCGGGATTGCCACCGCCGAGGTCGAGATGATGGGCGACGGTTCCGGCGAAGCCGACGACCTCGCCGGCGACAAAAATCGGTGAATATATAAAGACGTCCTGCAGATGCTGTCCGCCTTTGAACGGATCGTTGTTGACGTAGAAGTCGCCCTCTTCGAGCGTCTCGACTGGGAACAGCTCGGTGCAGGCACAAAATGTTCCGGCCATCGGGCCGAGCTGCATGGGAATAAGTTCTGCCTGGGCGACGACGTTGCCGTCGCGGTCCAGCAGCGCGGCCGAGGCGTCGCCCGCTTCGCGCACGATGGTCGAGTAGGCCGAGCGAATGAGCTTGGCCCCCATTTCGCGCGCCGCGGCGATCAATCCCTGGCTGATGACCGCGTAATCGACGGGATCGAGCATGTTGCCGCTGTGGTCTGGCGTCGTGTCCGGCATGTCGCTATCCCTTTCTCAAGATCAGGTTCTCCTGCGCGTCGGCCTCGGCGGACCAGCCGAGGGGAATGAAGATCGTCGATGTCGGATCTTCGAACAGCGCTGGTCCGTTGACCGCCGCGGCCGGTTAGAGCGCGCCCCGGCTCATCACCTTGCAAGTGTGGCGATGCCGGTCGTCGAAGATCTCTATCGTCGATTCCGCAATCCGGTAGTCGTGGGATTCCGTCAACACCAGGACCGATCCCACCGGCGCACTGACGCGGAGGCGAAAGGACACGGCTTCGACCGGCTTGTCGCCGCCTGCGCCGTGGAAAAAGATGCGCTGGTGCGCCGCGGCGAAAATCGCCCGCAGCCGCTCGACCGTCAGGCCGTCGAGTTCGGCGGGGTCGATGTCGACCGGCACCTCGAAGGCTTGTCCGACAAACCGCATGTCGGCGACTAGGTTCAGCAACAGGTCTTCGCCGAGGCCGATCTCGGCAAACTTCGCCAGCGCTCGATCGCGCATCTCGCCATAGACCTCGGCGATGGCCTTGGGCGCGTCGCGGTCGAGCAGGAGGCGCCGCGTCATGCTCTCGTACTGGATATAGTCGGCGGCCAACAGGCCGAATGCCGAAATGACTCCGGCGTTGGGCGGCACCAGGATCGTGTGCACGCCGAGATCGTCAGCCACTTGCGCGGCGTGCAGCGGGCCGGCGCCGCCGAAGGCGACCATGGCGTAATCGCGCGGGTCCTTGCCGCGCTGGGTGGTGATGATTTGTATCGCCCGGATGATGTTGGCGTTGGCCACCCGAATGGCGCTGTCGGCGATCTCCTGGACACTCATGCCGAGGCGCCCGGCAAGCGTGCCGAACGCCTCTTCCGCGGCATCGGGGTCGATGTCCATCTTGCCGCCGAGAAACGCTTCCCGGCGGATCGTGCCCCGCACCACATGGGCGTCGGTCACCGTCGGCTGTGTGCCGCCGCGGCCGTAGCAGGCCGGTCCCGGATCGGCCCCAGCACTCTCGAGTCCGGCGCGCAGCATGCCGCCCTCGTCGATCCAGATCAGGCTGCCGCCGCCGGCACCGACCGTGTTGATATCGAGCACGGGCGTGCGTATCGGCAGATTATCGATCTCGAATTCGTTGGTGATCTCGGGGTTGCCGTCTTCGACCAGGCAGACGTCGGTGCTGGTCCCGCCCATGTCGAGGGTGATCAGGTTTTCGAAACCTGAGCGCCCGGCCTGCCGCGCCGCGCCGACCACGCCCGGGCCGGACAGCAATGCCATGATCGCATTGCGCCGCATGTTTTCGGCCGGCAGGCGCCCGCCATTCGATTGCATGACGCTGAAGCGGCCGGTGAATCCTTGCTCCGCCAGGCGGGCGCTGAAGCGCCCGATCTAGCGGTCGATGACCGGCTGCACATAGGCGCTGAGCGTGGTCGTCGACGCGCGCTCGAACTCGCGGAACTCGCGCGTGACTTCCGAGGATAAGGTGACGAGAACGTCGGGCAGGTGGCGCGCGAACAGCTCGCGTAGCGCTTCCTCATGTTCGGGGTTGGCGTAGGCGTTAAGGAGACACACCGCGATCGCCGCATAACCGCTGTCGCTCAGCAGCGGGATGAGATCACGCGCGACCGCGCCAATATCGAGGGCGGTCGCCGCGCTGCCGTCCGGCAGCATGCGCTCGTCGACCTCGTAGCTGCTGCGGCGATCGACGACCGGCAGGGGCTTCTGATAGGCGAGATCGTAGATGTTGGTCCGGTTGTGCCGTTGCAGCGCCAGGATGTCCTTAAATCCGCGCGTCGTGACGAAGGCGATCGGAAAGCCCTTGCGTTCGAGCACAGCATTTGTCGCCACGGTCGAGCCGTGTGCCAAATCTTCGATAGACTCGAACGGAATGCCGCTTTCGATCAGCGCGTTGAATGCGCCTTCGTCTGGGCTCGCCGGGACGCTCGGCACTTTCGCGATCTGCACGCCTGACGGCCCGATGGCCACGAGGTCGGTAAAGGTTCCGCCGACCTCGACACCCACTCTCATCGCCTTCATCTCCCTCGGCCCGGGCCGGCGTTCGTTGCGCGCATATTCAGCCGTTCGATCACGAGAAGTACATCGTGATGTTTGCGTCGGTCAAGATCAGGTTCCCGCACCACCAGGCGCATGCCTAGGTTCCGCGATATTATTTAGTGCGGTTAATATGATGGACCTATACACCCGCGCGGCCCTATAAACCGCTTCATGAATGAGATTTCCTTTATCAAGATGCATGGTCTCGGCAATGATTTTGTCATTGTCGACACGCGCGCCGGCGATGTCGCGCTCGATTCCCAGCGCGTTCGGGCGATTGCCGAGCGCCGTATGGGCGTCGGCTGCGACCAATTGTTGGAAATATGCCCGCCACAATCCGACGAAGCCGTGGCCTTCATGCGCATTTGGAATGCCGATGGCGGCCAAGTCGAGGCGTGCGGCAACGGCGCGCGCTGTGTCGCCGCCTTTCTGATGGGCGAAGGCGGCACCACCGAGGTCGCCATCGAGACCCAGGCTGGGCTGTTGCAGGCCTCTTCCGCTGGCGATGGCCAAGTCGCCGTCGATATGGGCGAGGCGCGCGTCGCGTGGCAGGAAATCCCGCTGGCGCGCAAGATGGATACGCTGGAACTCAAGCTTTCGCTCGGCGGGCTCAGCGCCCCGGTGGCGGTGAGCATGGGCAATCCGCATGCGGTATTTTTCGTGCCCTCTGCTGCCGATGTGAAATTGGCCACCCTCGGGCCGAAACTGGAGACCCATAAGCTCTTCCCCGAGCGCGCCAATATTGGCGTCGCCGAGGTGATCGATGACGCCAATATCCGCCTCCGTGTGTGGGAGCGCGGCGTCGGCATCACCCAGGCTTGCGGCACCGGCGCCTGCGCTGCGCTTGTCGCCGCTTCCCGGCGCGGCCTGACCGGGCGCAGCGCCACCGTTACTCTCGACGGCGGGCCGCTCGAAATCGAGTGGCTTGATAACAATCATGTGCGCATGACCGGGCCAGTCGCCACCAGTTTCATGGGCTTGCTGCTGTGAGGGGTTTGCTGCTGTGAGCGCGCCCGAAATCGTCACCTTCGGCTGCCGCTTGAACGCCTTCGAATCGGAAATCATGCGCGGCCATGCCGCTGCCGCCGGCCTTGAGCGCGCGGTGATCTTCAACACCTGCGCGGTGACGGCGGAAGCCGAGCGCCAGGCGCGCCAGGCGATCCGGCGCGCACGGCGCGCCGACCCCAAGGCCCGCATCATCGTCACCGGCTGCGCCGCACAGATCGATCCCGCGCGTTACGCCACCATGCCCGAGGTCGACCGCGTGATCGGCAACGCCGAAAAGCTCCATGCCGCGAGTTTTCTGCCGAGCGATACCACGCCGATTGCGGTCAACGACATCATGTCGGTGCGCGCCACCGCGCCGCATCTGATCGCCGGCTTCGAGGGCCGCGCACGCGCCTTCGTCCAGGTGCAGAACGGCTGCGACCACCGCTGCACCTTCTGCATCATCCCCTATGGCCGCGGTAATAACCGCAGCGTGCCGTTGGGTGAGATCACCGCCCAGGCCCGCGCCCTGGTCGAAAGCGGCAGCTGCGAGCTGGTGCTGACCGGCGTCGATCTCAGCTCCTATGGCCGCGACCTGCCAGGTACACCCAGCCTCGGCCAGGCAGTGCGCCGCTTGCTCGCCGCCGTTCCGGAACTCCAGCGTCTCCGCCTTTCCTCGCTCGACCCGGCGGTGATCGACACCGATCTCAAGCGCCTGATCGCCGACGAGCCGCGCCTGATGCCGCATATCCATCTCAGCGTTCAGGCCGGTGATGACATGATCCTGAAGCGCATGAAGCGGCGCCACAATCGCGCCGACATCCTCAGCCTCGCCGCCGAGCTGCGTGCGCTCCGCCCCGGCATCGCGCTCGGCGCCGATCTGATCGCCGGCTTCCCGACCGAAAGCGATGAGATGTTCGCCAATAGTCTCAGCATCATAGCCGAAACCGGGCTCACCTGGCTGCATGTGTTCCCCTATTCGCCGCGCGCCGGCACCCCCGCAGCGCGCATGCCGCAACTGCCGCGCGCCCTGATCCGCGCGCGCGCGGCGCGTCTCCGTCAAGCCGGCGACGCCGCGGTGATCGATTTTCTCGACACGCAGGTGGACAAGGTGCAAGACATTCTCGTCGAGCAAGCCGATAGCGGGCGCAGCGCGCATTATGCAACCGTGCGCTTGGCCGGCGGATCGCCCGGCGAGGTGCTGGCGGCGCGCGCACTCAGGCGTGACGGGCCGGTATTGATCGCCGAGGCCGCTGCGTGAGCAAACCCGAGCCGGCCAAACGCGGCGGTTGGCTCGCCCGCCTCAAAGCCGGCCTCAGCCGCACCTCCAGCACACTCGGCAGCGGCATCAGCGGCATCTTCGCACGCGGGCAGCTCGACGACGCGGCGCTGGAAGAGCTTGAGGAACTGCTGATTCTCGGCGATATGGGCGCCGCCACAGCGGCTGAGCTGACCGCCGCGCTGGCCCAGGAAAAGTTCGGCAAGGAGGTCAGCGCCGAGGAAGTCCGCGCCGCCCTGGCCGATCAAATCACTGCCATTCTCGAGCCGGTGGCGCAGCCATTCCCAATATCCCGCACCGCCAAGCCGCATGTCGTGCTGGTCGCCGGGGTGAACGGCACCGGCAAGACCACCACCGTCGGCAAGCTCGCCAGCCAGTTCCGCGCCGACGGCCTCACCGTGATGATGGCCGCCGCCGATACCTTCCGCGCCGCGGCGGTCGAGCAGTTGAAAATCTGGGGTGAGCGCACCGGCTGCGCGGTGGTCGCCCGCGATGGCACCGGCGGCGACCCCGCCGGCCTCGCCTATGACGCCCTCGCCCGCGCCCGTGAAGAAGGCATCGACGTGCTGCTTATCGACACCGCAGGCCGGCTGCAAAACAAAGCCAATCTGATGGCCGAATTGCAAAAGATCGACCGCGTGGTGAAAAAACTCGACGCCGCCGCGCCGCATACCCGCCTCCTGGTGCTCGACGCCACCACCGGGCAAAACGCCCATTCCCAGGTCGAGGTTTTCCGCCAGGCGGTCGATATCGACGGCTTGATCGTCACCAAGCTCGACGGCACCGCCAAGGGCGGCGTGCTGGTGGCCCTCGCTCAGCGCTTCGGCCTGCCGGTTTATGCCCTGGGTGTCGGCGAGGCGGTCGAGGATTTGCGCCCCTTCGAAGCACGCGAATTCGCCCGCGCCCTGATGAACCTGGAATCCTAGACGGCGCTCGTCGTATTGGGTTTGTAATCTCCGGTCTCGCCGTCGGGATTGGTGAACGGCGCGAACGCGGCCGCGTCCTTCACTTCGGCATATTGAGTTAGCGCCCACCGGACCGAGGGAAAAGCCAGATCCGCCCACGGAATCTCCGCCGGTGTAAACAGGCCGACCTCGGCGCTCTCTTCACCCGCGGCAACCTCCTCGCTCAACAATTCTGCCCGATAGATAAGCTGCACCTGGCTAATGCGCGGAATGTTATAGACCGCGAGTAGCCCATCGAGACGCAGTTCCGCGCAGGCTTCCTCGCGCGCTTCGCGGAGCGCGCCCTGCTCCGAGCTTTCGTTGAGCTCCAGATAGCCCGCCGGTATCGTCCAATAACCGCTGCGCGGCTCGATGGCACGGCGGCACAGCAGAATGCGCCCCGCGCGCGCTGCGACCGCGCCGACCACAATCTTGGGATTGTCGTACTGGATATAGCCGCAGGCATCGCACACCAGGCGCTCCATATTATCGCCCGCCGGGATGTTGCGCCGGATCGGCCCGCCTGATTCCGGATAGGTTGCCATGGCATTAAGTATGAGGCTGAGGCCGGGACGCGTCCAGCCTCGCCGCGCGAGATAATGCCATTCTCCGCTTTGATCCGGTACACTCAAGCCGATCGAACGCCGTTAGGGGAGAACAAAATGCGCTGGCTTGCCGCTCTGATGATGGGGATGTTGCTGCTCCCTGCTCAGTTTGCTGTCGCCGCTGAGAGCGGTGGCGCGCGCCACGGCCTGTCGCTGTTCGGCGATTTGAAATATTCGCCGGGATTTGCGCATTTTGAATATGTCGACCCGGAAGCGCCCAAAGGTGGTGCCGTCGGCCTCGCCACCATTGGTACGTTTGACAATCTCAATCCCTTCATCCTGAAGGGTGTCGAGGCGGCAGCCTCAGGCCTGCCGTTCGATAGCCTGCTTGCCACCTCCCAGGACGAGCCTGACGCCGCCTACGGCCTCATAGCCGAATCGGTGGAACTGGCGGCAGACCGCTCCTGGGTGCGCTTCGTGTTAAATCCCCTGGCGCGCTGGCATGACGGCACCGCGATCACGGCGGATGATGTGGTCTTTACCTTTGAGACGCTGATGGCGAAGGGCCACCCGACCTATCGCATCCTCTATGGCGATGTCTCTGGCGTCGCCAAGCTGTCCGAGCAAGAAGTAGAATTCCGCCTCGCCAATCAAGAGAACCGCAAGTTGCCGTTGCTGATCGGCGGCCTGCAAATCATCTCCAAGGCCTATTACCAAGCCCATGAGTTTGACAAGACGACGCTGACGCCGCCGCTCGGCAGCGGCCCCTATCGCATCGATCGTGTCGATGCCGGCCGCGCGATCAGCTACCGCCGGGTCGATGATTACTGGGCCAAGGATTTACCGGTCAATATCGGGCGCCATAATTTTGACGAAATGAGCTGGGACTATTACCGCGACCGCACCATCATGGTGGAGGCGCTAAAGGCCGGCGAATTCGACTGGCATGAGGAATTTACCTCCAAGACCTGGATGACCGCCTATGACCTGCCCGCCATCGATGCCGGTGTGATGATCAAGGAAGTGCTGCCCGACAATACGCCATCCGGCGTGCAGGCATTTTTCTTCAACACCAGGCGCGACAAGTTCAGCGACCGCCGCGTGCGCCACGCGCTCTCCTATGCTTTCGATTTCGAATGGACCAACAAGAATATTTTCTATGGCCTGTATGCGCGCATGGCGAGCTTTTTTGAGAATTCAGATTTGGCGGCGCGTGGGCTTCCGGAAGGCGCAGAGCTTGGGTTGCTGGAGCCCTATCGCGGCCGCGTGCCGGAGGAGGTTTTCTCCACCGAATTCAAGCCGCCCGTAACTGACGGTTCAGGTCGCAACCGCAGCAATCTGCGCGATGCCGGTATCCTGCTTGATGCTGCTGGCTGGCCGCTGGTTGACGGCAAACGCGTCAGCACCGTGTCGGGCGAGGCGTTGACGCTTGAAATACTCTATTTCTCGCCGACCTTTGAGCGCGTCTTTGGGCCCTATGCGCGCAATCTGGAGCGCCTTGGTATCAGTGTGACGATGCGCCTGGTCGATGCCTCGCAATATGTCAAAAGACTGGAGGATCATGATTTCGATGTCACCACCCGGCGCTTCGTGCAGCAGCTTTCGCCGGGGGCGGAATTGTGGAGTTATTTTGGCTCCGCCGCGGCAGACCAGCGCGGCGCGCTCAACTCTGCCGCAATCAAAGACCCGGTGGTGGACGAACTGATTGCCAAAATTCTCGCCGCGCCCGACCGCGAGAGCATGAAAATTGCCGCGCGGGCGCTAGATCGGGTGCTGCTATGGGGCCATTACATCGTGCCGCAATGGTTCAAGGGATCGCACGGCCTGATCTATTGGAATCTATTCAGCCGGCCCCTCATCCTGCCCAAATTTGCGCTCAGTCTCGACACTTGGTGGTTCGATTCCGAGAAAGCGCAAAAATTGACCGACTACCGTAAATCGGTAAATTGACGCCATGCGGCCGGCGCTATTATTTCCTCTAATTCTGCTGTTCTACGCGGCCTTCGCCGTAGCCGGGTCCGGGATCGGTGTGTTGTCGGCACCGGCGGCGGCGGCGGAAGACGGCTATTCCGGACATGGCGTCGCCATGCATGGCGCACCCAAATACGGCCCTGACTTTAGCCATTTCGACTATGTGAATCCCGATGCGCCCAAGGGCGGCGACGTGCATCTGTCGCGGACCGGCACATTCGATAGCCTCAATCCGTTCATTCTGAAAGGCGTATCCGCCGGTTTTCTCGGTTTGACGTTCGAAACCCTGATGACCTCGTCGCGCGACGAGGCGTTCTCCGAATATGGCCTGATTGCCGGCCGCGTGGAGTTTCCCGCCGACCGGTCATCGGTCACCTTTACCTTGCGTGAGCAAGCGCATTGGCATGACGGCTCGCCAATTACCGTTGACGATGTGATCTTTTCCTTCAAAACATTGACCAAGAAAGGCAACCCGTTCTACCGGGTCTATTATTCCGACATCGTCAGCGTCGAGGATTTGGGCGAGAGGCGGGTGAAGTTCACCTTTTCCGCCGGTGACAATCGCGAGCTGCCGCTGATCGTCGGCCAGCTTGCCATTCTGCCCAAGAAATATTTCGACAGCCATGATTTTGAGAAAACCACGCTGGAGCCGATTCTCGGCAGCGGTCCCTATCGGGTCGATCTGGTGGAGGCGGGCCGCGCCATCTCCTTTCGCCGCGTCGATGATTATTGGGGCGCCGATTTGCCGGTCAACCGCGGCCGAAATAATTTCGAGACGCTGCGCATCGATTATTATCGCGACGATACGGTGGCGCTGGAGGCGTTCAAGGCGCACGAGTTCGATTGGCGCTTGGAGAGCACCGCCAAGGTGTGGGCCAAGTCTTATGGCGGGTCAGCCATTGAGCGCGGCCTGATCAAGAAAGTTGAGATTGCGCATGAGCAGCCGACCGGCCTCAGCGCGTTCGTGTTCAATACCCGCCGGGCGCTGTTTTCCGACCGGCGCGTGCGCCAAGCGTTGGGCTTCGCATTCGATTATGAATGGGCCAACAAAAATCTCTTTTTCGGCACCTATACGCGGACCAGAAGTTATTTCTCGAACTCCGAGCTGGCCTCGATAGGGCTGCCGAGCGAAGCGGAATTGGCGCTGTTGGAGCCCTATCGCGGGCGCGTTCCGGGCGAAGTGTTCAGCGCTGAATTCGTGCCGCCGGTGAGCGATGGCTCGGGCAAAATTCGCGGCAATTTGCGCGCCGCCAACAAGCTGCTGCGCGCCGCCGGCTGGGCGATCACCGAGGGCAAGCTGGTCCATAGCGAGACCGGTGCGCCGTTTGAATTCGAATTTCTGCTGCAAAGCGGCGGCGCGTTCGAACGCATCGTTCAGGCTTTTGCGCGCAATCTGGAATTGCTCGGCATTACCGTGAACCTTCGCCTGGTGGACCCGGCGCAATATCAAAATCGCATCCAGGAATTCGATTTCGACATGATGTGGGGCGGCTTCGGCCAGTCGCTCTCGCCGGGCAATGAACAGCGCGATTTCTGGGGCAGCGCCGCTGCCGGCGTGCCGGGCAGCCGCAATCTGATCGGCATCAACGACCCGGTGGTCGATGACCTGATAGAGGCGGTCATCGCGGCGCCGGATCGCGAAGGATTGATTGCCGCATCGCGGGCACTCGACCGGGTCCTGCTGTGGGGCCATTATGTGGTGCCGCTCTGGCACCTGCGCTCATATCGTCTGGCCTATTGGGACATCTTCGGCCGGCCCGAGGTGACGGCGCGCTACGATCATGGCTTCCCAAGCACGTGGTGGATCGATGCCGTGCGCCTGCAAGCCATCGAGCGCGGTGTAGAGAGCCTGGATCAATAGGGCCAAAAGGGCGGGTTCAACAGCCGATGTTCGCCTATCTCATCCGCCGCTTATTGCTCATCATTCCGACGCTGTTCGGAATCATGGTGATCAACTTTTTCATCGTTCAGATCGCGCCGGGCGGGCCGGTCGAGCAGGTAATCGCTGAGCTCAGCGGCACCGCCGTCGATGCCACCGCCCGCATATCGGGTTCACAAGTGGGTGAGACCGGTGCGGTGGGTCAAACCGCCGGCGCCGCGCTAGGCGATATCTCCAGCAAATATCGCGGCGCACGCGGCCTCGATCCGCAGCTCATCAAAGATTTGGAAAAGCAGTTCGGCTTCGACAAACCGATTGGCGAGCGCTTTCTGTTGATGATGGAGCGCTATGTCCAATTCGATTTTGGCGACAGCTTCTTTCGGGACCGCAGTGTTATCGATCTGGTCATGGACAAGCTACCGGTGTCGATTTCGCTTGGTCTCTGGACCACGCTGCTCGCCTATCTGATCTCGATTCCGCTCGGCATCGCCAAGGCGGTGCGCGATGGCTCGCGCTTCGACGTGTGGACCAGCGGCGCCATATTCGTCGGCTATGCGATTCCGAGCTTTCTCTTTGCCGTGTTGCTGGTGGTGCTGTTTTCAGGCGGCAATTTTTTGAATTGGTTTCCGTTGCGCGGCCTTGTTTCCAACGATTGGGAAACTTACTCGCTCGGCGGCAAAATCATCGATTATCTCTGGCATTTGGTCCTGCCGATTGTTGCCCTGATGATAGGTGGCTTCGCCACGCTGACCATGCTGACCAAGAATTCGTTTCTTGAGGAGATCAACAAGCAATATGTCATCACCGCGCGCGCCAAGGGCTTGAGCCAGCGCCGGGTGCTGTATGGTCACGTTTTTCGTAACGCCATGTTGATCGTGGTGGCCGGTTTCCCCGCCGCCTTTGTCGGCATCCTGTTTACCGGCGCGCTGCTGATCGAGATTATTTTTTCACTCGATGGGCTTGGTTTGCTCGGCTATGAGGCGCTCATCGGGCGGGACTATCCGATCATCTTCGGCACTCTGTTCGTCTTCACTCTGCTCGGGCTGGTGGTCAATTTGATCGGCGACATGATGTATGTGGTGATCGACCCGCGCATCGATTTCGAGCGGCGCGAGGTTTAGGGAATGTCGATCCGGCTCTCCCCGATGTCGCGACGGCGGCTGCGCAATTTCAAGGCCAACCGGCGCGGCTATATCTCGATGTGGATATTTCTCGTGCTGTTCATCCTGTCCGCGCCGGCCGAGTTCATCGCCAACGACAGCCCGTTGATCGTCAAGTTTGACGGCGAGTATTATTTCCCTGTCATCGCCAGCTACGCCGAAACCGAATTCGGCGGTGAATTCGAAACCGAGGCCGATTACCGCGACCCCTTCGTACGCGACCTGATCGAAGAAAAAGGCTGGATGCTGTGGCCGGCGGTTGAATACAACCATCAGACCATAAATTATGATCTGCCGACGCCGGCACCTTCGCCGCCGTCTTCGGCCAACCCGCTCGGTACCGATGATCAAGGGCGCGATGTCCTCGCGCGGGTGATCTACGGCTTCCGCATATCGGTTTTGTTCGGCCTGATCCTCACCGTGGCGAGTTCCATCGTCGGCATCGCCTCTGGCGCTGTGCAGGGATATTTCGGCGGGTGGCTGGATCTAATATTTCAGCGCTTCATCGAGATTTGGTCTGGCTTGCCGACCCTGTTCATCCTGATCATCGTCGCCAGCATCATCACGCCAAGTTTTTGGAGTTTGTTGGCGGTGCTGTTCATCTTTAGCTGGATGAGTCTGGTGGGAGTCGTGCGCGCGGAATTCCTGCGTGTGCGTAATTTTGAATATATCCGCGCGGCGCGCGCGCTCGGCGTCAACGACCGCACCATCATGTGGCGCCATGCGCTGCCCAACGCCATGGTCTCGGCGCTGACCTTCCTGCCGTTTATTTTGACCGGCTCTATCACCACCCTGACGGCGCTCGATTTTCTCGGCTATGGCCTGCCGCCGGGCTCGGCCTCGCTCGGTGAGCTGTTGCAGCAAGGCAAGGCCAACTTGCACGCGCCGTGGCTCGGCTTCTCCGGCTTCGTCGTCATCGCGCTCATGCTGAGCTTGTTGATCTTTGTCTTCGAAGCGGTGCGTGACGCGTTCGACCCGCGCAAATTGGTGGCGTGATGGCGGGCGGGCCTCTCCTTCAGGTGCGCGGGCTGGACGTCATGTTCAGCTCCAGCGCTGGCGTGACCCATGCGGTGAAGGGCGCGTCGTTCGATATCCAACGCGGAAAAACCCTGGCCCTGGTCGGTGAAAGTGGCTCGGGCAAATCGGTCTCCGCGCTCTCCATTCTGCAACTGCTGCCCTATCCGGTGGCGTCGCATCCAAACGGCTCGATCCTGTTCGACGGGGAGGAATTGCTCGGCGCTTCCGACCGCCATTTGCGCAGCGTGCGCGGCAACCGCATCTCGATGATCTTTCAAGAGCCCGTCACCTCGCTCAATCCACTCCATTCGATCGGTCGCCAGGTCGCCGAGGCGGTCATGCTGCACCGCGTCTTGCCCAAGGCCCTGGCCTATCGCCGCGCCGAGGAGCTGTTTGAACTGGTGGCGCTGGGCGAGACCGCCAAGCGGCTCAAGGCCTTTCCGCACGAATTTTCTGGCGGCCAGCGTCAGCGCGTGATGATTGCCATGGCGCTCGCCTGCGAGCCCGATCTGCTGATTGCCGATGAGCCGACCACGGCGCTCGACGTCACCGTGCAGGCTGAAATTTTGCGGCTGCTCGACGATCTGCAAACCCGCCTCGGGATGGCGATGCTGATGATCACGCATGATTTGAACATCGTGCGCCATATGGCCGATGACGTCTGCGTCATGAATTCCGGTGAGATCGTCGAGGCTGGGGCGACGGCGCAAATCTTCGAGAATCCGCAGCATGAATATACCCAGCATTTGCTCTCTGCCGAGCCCAAGGGCGATCCCCTGGAAATCGACGCGGCGGCGCCTGAGGTCATGGCGTGCGATGATCTCAAAGTGCATTTTCCGATCAAATCTGGGGTGCTCCGCAGCACGCGCGGTTATGTCAAAGCGGTGGATGGGGTGACGATCTCGGTGCGCGAAGGCCAGACCGTGGGCGTCGTTGGTGAAAGCGGCTCGGGCAAGACCACGCTCGGCATGGCGCTCCTTCGCCTCGAGCGCAGCGAAGGTTCAATCCGCTTTCAGGGCGCCGACATACAGGGGCGAAACTTCAAACAGATGCTGCCGCTCCGCCAAAGCATGCAGGTGGTTTTTCAGGATCCCTATGGCTCGCTCAGCCCGCGTCTGTCGATCGGTCAGATCGTCGAGGAAGGCCTGAAGGTGCATGCTCGGGAAAAAAGCCGTGCCGAACGGCGCGTTCTGATCGGCCAGGTGCTTGAAGAAGTCGGCCTCGATCCCGAGAGCCAAGATCGTTATCCGCATGAGTTTTCTGGCGGCCAACGCCAGCGCGTGTCGATCGCCCGGGCGCTGGTTCTCAAGCCCCGCCTGATCGTGCTCGACGAGCCGACTTCGGCGCTCGATATGTCGGTGCAGGCGCAGATCATCGATCTCCTGCGCGATCTCCAGCGCCGGCACGGCCTGGCTTATCTATTCATCAGCCATGATCTCAAAGTGATCCGCGCCATCAGTCATGAAGTGGTGGTGCTGCGCGGCGGCAAGGTGATGGAGCAGGGTCCGGCCAAACAAATATTCGAGGCGCCGCGCCACGAATACACCCGCACCTTAATGGCCGCCGCCTTCGAACTCCGCACTGGAGCCGCGCATTAAATGACTATTTTACAGTTAAAAAGTGTGAGTTCGCGACCGTCTAAACCGCCCCTACTTTAGCAAAATACCGCCGCAAAATAATCTCGTAAATTTCGGTCAGCTCATTCAGCGCCGCCACTTCAATATGCTCATCCGTCTGATGCATGGTGCGGCCGATCAAGCCAAATTCGGCGACCGCACAATAGTCCCTGATGAAGCGTGCATCCGAAGTGCCGCCGGTCGTGCTGAGTTCCGGCACCCGCCCCGTCGTCGCCTCGACGGCACCCGAGATCAGCGCACTCAACTCCCCAGGCGGCGTCAGGAAGGCCTCGCCCGTAACATGAACATCAAGCACATACTCGCCGCCCACCGCACCAAACTGCTCGTGCAACCAGGCGACCAGGCTCTCAGAACTATGGCTGTCGTTGAAGCGGATGTTGAACGCCGCCTCGGCCTTGGCCGGGATGACGTTGGTTGCCTCATTGCCAACATCGATGCTGGTGATCTCGATATTACTCGGCTGGAAATGCGCGCTTCCGTCGTCGAGCCGTGCGGCGCAAAGGCGCCCCAGCATAGCGATCATCCGCGGCAGGGGATTGTCAGCCAGATGCGGGTAGGCCGCATGGCCCTGGGTGCCCAACACGCTGAGCCGCGCATTCAGGCTGCCGCGCCGGCCGATCTTAATCATATCGCCGAGGCGCTCCGGATTGGTCGGCTCGCCGACCAGGCAGAGATCGATGCGCTCTTCGCGCGCATCCATCCATTCGAGCACCTTGCGCGTCCCGTTGATCGCCGGCCCTTCTTCGTCGCCGGTGATCAGCAGGCTGATCGAGCCGTCCCAACCGTCTTGCTTGTCAGCCAGAAATCGCGCCGCTGCCGAAACGAAGGCGGCAATCGCGCCTTTCATGTCGCTGGCACCGCGGCCGTATAATCGTCCGTCCCGCACTTCGGCGGCGAAGGGGTCGTCACGCCAGCCAGCTCTGTCGCCAACCGGCACCACGTCGGTGTGCCCGGCAAAGCAGAAATTGGGCGCCGCCGTGCCGAGTCGGGCATAAAGATTATCGATCGGCGCGCTTTCCGGCGCGTCGCCGAGCACGCGATGGCAACTAAAGCCAAGCTCTTCCAGCGCTGCCTGCAACACATCCAGTGCACCGGCGTCGGCTGGCGTCACCGAAGGGCAGCGGATCAAGGCGCGGGCCAACTCCAGTGGCTGATCAAGCCCCGACATCGCGGATCAATTGCGCAGCAGTTCGTTGATCGATGTCTTGCTGCGGGTCTGCGCGTCGACCCGTTTGACGATCACGGCGCAGTAAAGGCTGGGCCCAGCCGAGCCGTCGGCGAGCGCCTGTCCTGCCATGCTGCCCGGAACCACAACTGAATAAGCCGGCACACGGCCGTAATAGACCTCACCGCTATGACGGTCGATGATGCGCGTTGAGGCGCCGAGATAAACCCCCATGCTGAGCACCGATCCCTGCTCGAGAATGACGCCCTCGGCGACCTCGCTGCGCGCGCCGACAAAACAATCATCCTCGATGATCACCGGATTGGCCTGCAGCGGCTCCAACACGCCGCCGATGCCGGCGCCACCGGAAATATGGCAATTTTTACCGATCTGGGCGCAACTGCCGATCGTCGCCCAGGTGTCGACCATCGTGCCCTCGTCGACATAGGCGCCGAGATTGACGAAACTCGGCATCAGAACAACGCCCGGTGCAATGTAGGCGGAATTGCGCACGATCGCCCCAGGCACAGCGCGAAATCCGGCAGCGCGAAAATGTTCTTCGCTCCAACCAGCAAATTTTGACGGCACTTTATCGAACCACGGGGTTTCCTGACCCGGTCCGCCGGCGATCGCCATCATGTCGTTGAGGCGAAACGACAACAGCACCGCTTTTTTTAGCCATAGGTTGACAGTCCACTCGCCATCGTTCTTTTCGCACACCCGAAGCGCGCCGGAATCGAGCGCTTTCAGAGCGGCGTCTACCGCGTCGCGTTGCTCGCCGCTGGTCGTTGGCGAAAGCGCGTCGCGCGCTTCCCAAGCTTGTTCGATGATGTTCTTCATATATTCCGTTTGCACGGCCTCGCCTCCAATAAATTCGCCCCTAAATTTGGGCTTCCTGTCATTGATATTTCTGTAATGCTGCTATTGCCAGAGAGGCGCTTATGAGACGCTGAGGGCAGCTTCCAGCCACGCCACCAAGTCATTGGTTTCATAGTCCGGTTTGGCATCTTCGTTGCCCGGCAATACCCAATTGTCGTCTCCGCGCACCCAGACGGTCGTCATACCGAGCGCCGCGGCCGGCACGAGATTACGCGCAATATCCTCAAAAAATATGGCCGTCGATGGCTTGATCTCATGACGTTCAATGAGAGTGTCATAGGCTGCGGGATACGGCTTGGGCACATAATTCGCAGCGGCGATATCGTAAACATGCTCAAAATGATGGGCCACACCGAGGCACGCCAGAACCTTCCGAGAATAAGGCACATCGGCATTGGTGAAGATTAATTTGCGTCCCGGCAACGCCGCGAGTGCGGCTTCCAGGCCGGTGCTCGCTTCGAGCGGAGAAAAATCGATATCATGCACATAATCGAGGAATTCCTCGGGCGCCATATCATGTTCGGTCATAAGCCCGTTCAACGTGGTGCCATGCTCACGAAAATAAGATTTCTGTATTTTGCGCGCTTCTTGGCTATCTATATTGAAGCGCTGTGCGATGAACTCCCCGATTCGCATGTCAATTTGGTCGAATAGCCGGCTGGTGGACGGATAGAGCGTATTGTCCAGGTCGAATATCCAAGTGTCGACATGGGCCAAATCGGCGCGAATCTGCGGGGCGGCGTTGTTCATAGCAAATGTTTATATTTCAGCATTCACCCGGCCGCAAACGGTGCCTCCGGGAGAAAGTATTTATTAAACGTCGGGGGTATAAAATCAGCGCCGACTGAAGATTAGGAATTCGCAGCGCAGGAACCTGCCCATCGTGACAAATGGTGCCATGACAAACGTCGCGCGCTTCACGGCCGCCATGCCGGGCGTGCTCGATTTCGTTGGCGCCGATCTCGCGGCGCATTATCCCGGTGCGTTGATCCTGATCGATCCGCACGGCCACGCCGAGTCGATCAACAAGCAGGCCGAGGAGCTGTCCGAGGTGCTGAACGGCGCCCAGCACAACTATCTCACAGCCTTGATCGCACGCGCGGCCGAAGCCAAGGCGGCGCAAACCGATATTCTTGTCATCGGCGATTCCAGGGCCAGCGTCACCATTGAGTTGACCGTCATTCCCTTGTTGGAGGCCGATAGTTTCCTCCTGTTGGGCAAGGACATCACACTTGAGAAAAACCTGCGTAGCGCTTTGGTCGAATCGCGCAAGCGCTACAAAGAATTGATCGAGTGCTCCAGCGATTTTGTTTGGGAAACAGATGGCCATGGCCGGTTTGTTTTCGTCACTGCGTTGGGCGCGCTGGGGTATTCGGCCGATATGTTGGTCGGGCGGAGCGCCCGCTCGATGGTTGATCGGCGCAAGCCGGAGCCGGAGCCGTTCCCGTTCGAATCGCGCCAGCCGGCCGACCGGGTGGAAGTCTGGCTGCGTGATTCTTCCGGCGAGCCGGCGTGTCTTCTTGTCTCTTCCGTTCCGATAACGTCCGAGGACCAAAGTCATGTGGGCGCGCGCGGCGTGTGCCGGGATGTAACGGAGGCACGCAAGCGCGATGATGCGCTGGCCAAGATACGCGTGCGCGAGGCGATGTTTGCAACAATGGTCCGCACCATCCGCGACGAAGTCGATCCCGATCGGATGCTGAATACCACAGCGCGCGTTCTGGCCGAGGGCTTCGCCGCCGCCTGCAAGATCTTTCGCATTGACGCAGAGCGTAACATTAGCGAATCCGCCAGCTTCGGAGCCACGCTCGAAGTTCCAATAAGCGAACTGGCGGGCGGAGTCGAAAACGGCGTTTCCGATATCGAACTGACGCACGGGTTGGAAGAGATCAAGGCGTTGACCTGCCCGACTCGTTACCAGGGACGGCGCAATGGTTTGATCTTTATTTCGCGTTCTGACCGCCGCAGATGGGCAGCGGATGAACGCGCGCTCTTGGACGGTGTGGCGGAGCGCATCGGCATAGCCATTCAGCAAATCGATGCCAAAGACGAACTGCTCTTGCTTTCGCGCATCGACGGCCTCACGGGCCTCTATAACCGTCGCGCCTTCGTGCAGGCTATTGAACAGAATATGGCCACCCACACAAGATCCGGTGATCTCGCGGCGCTCTTCTACGTTGACCTCAATAACTTCAAGGGCGTCAACGATCTCCGCGGCCATCACCAGGGCGATGCGGCGCTAAAAATGCCGGCGGAAATTATGACCGCCAGTGCTGAGCCTGGTGACGTCGTGGGTCGCATCGGCGGTGACGAGTTTGCTCTGTGGCTGAGTGCCTGTGACGAAAAGGGAGCGCTGGAACGTGCGGCAAATTTGGTGCAGTCGGCGAAACGGCTTGCCGATTTTTCAGAAGGCCTGCCGGCGCCGCTTGGGATTTCGATTGGCATCGCGGTGTTCGATCCAGCCTCGAAAGAAACGGTCGATGACCTGTTGGTGCGCGCCGATCACACAATGTACATGGCCAAGCGTGACCCTGGTCGGGAATTCGCCCTGGCGCCTGCAGCCGAAGCGGCGCCGTCTCATGCAGTGCAACAATTGAACGCGGAACAAAACGATGACGCAATTAGGTGAAACAACGGCTGTCGCCAGCGAGCTGGCGTCGAAATCCTCTGAGTCCGGTATCGATCCGAGCATGGATTATCCCGAAGTGAAGCGCGCTGCCGCTTCTGCAGATCGTGCAGTACGGCTTGATCTGGCCGAGCGCACCGATGTGCAACCCGAAGTGCTTTATTATCTGGCCGAAGACGAGGAAGTTGGTGTACGTCGGGCGGTGGCAGAGAACCGATCAACGCCGCGCCAGGCCGACGCCATGCTGGTCGACGATGTCGATGACGATGTCAGGATTTCCCTAGCCCGCAAGATTTCTCGTCTCGCTCCCGGTTTGAATACCGAAGCGCAAAGCTGGCTGCACGAGCTGACGCTGAAAATCCTCGACGACCTTTCGCGAGACGAGCTGCCGCGCGTGCGCCGCATTATCGCCGAAGAAATCCGCCATCTTGATAATCTTCCGCATGAGCTTATCCGGCGGCTGGCCACGGATGCCGAACTCACCGTTTGCGCGCCGATCCTGGAGTACTCGTCCCTTTTGAGCGATGACGATTTATTGGAAATCATGGCGTTGGATCCGGTAAAGGGAGCGCTGTCGGCAATATCGGCGCGTAAAAATCTGGGCTCCCGACCGTCTGACGGAATCTCGCAAAGCGAGGACAATGACGCCATCGCCCGTCTCCTCGCCAACCCGAGCGCGCAAATCCGCGAAGACACCCTCGATCACATCGTTGAGCACGCCTCTGAGCAACCGAGTTGGCACGACCCGCTGGTCTACCGCGATGATTTATCGCATCGTGCGATTAAGCATATTTCGCGTTTCGTCACGTCATCTATGTTGTCGGTTCTTGCGCAGCGTTATGACCTCGAGAGCGACACCACCATCGAAATTGCCGAAGCGGTCGACGAAAGACAGAGTGCAGACGGCTTGAACCAAGATGGTTTGCCGGTGCATCGCGCCGCAGACCTATACGAGAAAGGCCAGCTCACCGATGAACAAGTGCTGACCGCTATCGGACGCGGCGATCGGCAATTCCTCAACGAAGCGCTGGCGTTGAAAACCGGGTTTTCGCCGGAGACCGTGGGCCAAGTCCTGACCTCCCAGAGTCCGAGAATTCTTGTCGCGCTGTGCTGGAAGGCCGGATTGTTGATGCGTACCGCGTTTCAGACACAACTGAAGATCGCCCAAATATCCTCCAGTGAACTCATCAGCGCCAAAGATGGACTGCATTACCCCTTTGGTGGCGCGGAAATGCGCGAAATTCTACGATTTCTATCGGACTGACCCAGGCAGCAAAATTCGCCGATATCGTGGTGAATGGCTCGTGCTTCCACAAGATGTTGTGATATATATCGGCCATGAGCGCGCCCCTCACCGGTCAAAATATACACCCCGTCTCGTTTTCCGATGCGTTGGGAGAGCGCTATCTCGCTTATGCGCTGTCGACCATCACCTCGCGCTCGCTGCCGGATGTGCGGGATGGTTTGAAGCCGGTTCAGCGGCGCCTACTGTTCGCCATGCAGCAGCTGAAACTCGACCCCGCATCCGGCTATAAGAAATGCGCCCGGGTGGTCGGCGACGTCATCGGCAAATACCACCCGCATGGCGATGTTGCCGTCTACGACGCCATGGTTCGCCTGGCGCAGAGTTTTGCGGTGCGCTGGCCGCTGGTCGAGGGGCACGGTAATTTCGGCAATATCGACGGCGATAATGCCGCCGCCATGCGCTACACCGAAGCGCGCCTAACCGATGTTGCCGTCGCTTTGTTGGAGGGTCTTGGCGAGGACGCGGTCGATTTCCGTGATACCTATGACGGCGAGGAACAGGAACCTGTCGTTCTGCCCGCAGCATTTCCCAACCTCTTGGCGAACGGCGCTAACGGCATCGCTGTCGGCCTCGCCACCAGCATCCCACCACACAACGCCGGCGAGCTCTGCGCGGCGCTGGAAGTTCTGCTCGGTAATTCACGATGCAGCATTGACGAGCTCATCGCCTGCGTGCCGGCCCCGGATTTCCCCACCGGCGGTATTTTGGTAGAGCATGCGGATGCGATCGCCGAGGCCTATACGACAGGGCGCGGCAGCTTCCGGGTGCGCGCGCGCTGGCAAGTAGAAGACATCGGGCGCGGGCAATATCAGATCATCGTCACGGAGATCCCCTATCAGGTGCAAAAAGCGCGCCTCGTGGAAAAAATTGCCGAATTGTTGCAGGCGCGGAAGCTGGCTTTGTTGGCGGATGTGCGTGACGAATCGGCGGATGATATGCGCTTGGTTTTGGAACCGCGTAGCCGCTCCGTCGATCCCGTCATGCTGATGGAGACGATGTTCCGGCAGACCGAGTTGGAAACGCGTATTTCTCTGAACATGAACGTGCTTGACGCCGCCGGCGTGCCCGGCGTGATGAATTTGAAGCAGGTCCTGCGCGCCTTTCTCGATCACCGTCTCGATGTTCTGCTGCGGCGCACTGCGAATCGCCTGAAACATATCGCCCATCGCCTCGAAGTGTTGGGCGGATATCTCGTCGCTTATCTCAATCTCGATGAAGTGATTCGTATCATTCGCGAAGAGGATGAGCCGCGGCCAAAATTGATGAAGCGGTTCAAGATTACCGAAGTGCAGGCCGAAGCAATCCTCAACATGCGCCTGCGCGCCCTGCGCAAGCTTGAAGAGACAGAAATCCGCAGCCAGTTCGAGGCACTGAACAAAGAGCAGGCGCAATTGAAAAAGCTCCAGGGCAGCGAGGACCGTCAGCGCACGGTGCTCGCCAAGGAGATCAAGGTGATGAAGCAGCGCTTCGGCGCCGAGACCGAGCTCGGCCGCCGGCGGACTGAAATAGGTGTGCCGCCCGCGCCGCTGGAGATGCCGAGCGACGCTTTGGTGGAGCGCGAACCGATTACTGTACTCTGCTCGGCCAAGGGCTGGATTCGTGCCGCGCGCGGCCATCTCGATGAAGCCGCGCCGGTCAAATACAAGGAGGGTGACCGCGAACGCTTCCGCTTCCATGCCGAAACCACCGACAAACTCGTCATGTTCGCGACCAATGGCCGTTTTTACACGATTTCCTGCGACAAACTGCCCGGGAGCCGGGGCCTCGGCGAGCCGGTGCGCTTGATGATCGAACTCGCCAACGACCAGGATGTGGTCGAGTTATTTGTGCACCGGCCGGGGCGGCGATTGCTCGTCGCGTCTACCGATGGGCGCGGTTTCGTGGTTGAAGAAGATAGCGTGCTGGCCGAAAAACGGACCGGCAAGCAAGTGCTCAACACGGCCAACCAGGCCGAAGCCCGCGTCTGCGTCGCGGCCGACGGCGATAGCATGGCGGTGGTTGGCGACAATCGCCGTCTGCTCTTGTTTCCAGCCGCGGAGGTGCCGGTTCTGGCGCGCGGCAGGGGCGTGATCCTGCAGCGCTACCGCGACGGCGCCTTAAGCGATGCCAAGATGTTCAACAAGGCCGACGGTTTGAGCTGGAAAACCGGTGCCGGGGTGCGCAACGAGGGCGCGGCTACGGAATGGTACGGTAAGCGCAGCCAAGCTGGCCGCGTGGCACCACGAGGCTTCCCCAAAGGCAATAATTTCGGCTAGGTTCGGTAACCGACGACCACCCGATTAATGAGGTCTCCACATGCACGCTGAAGAAATACCAAGCCAGTCCGAGTCAACTCGCGGCAGCGCCGTTCGCCATGACTGGAGCGCTGAAGAAGTTCGCGCTCTGTTCGATCTGCCGTTCAGCGATTTGATGTATCGGGCACAAACCGTGCACCGAGAGAATTTCGACGCCAACCAAGTGCAGATGTCTACCCTGTTGAGTATCAAGACAGGTGGCTGCCCTGAGGATTGCGCCTATTGTCCGCAAAGCGCCCGCTATGATGCGGGGGTTAAAGCCGAACGCCTCATGCAGGTCGAGGCGGTGTTGGCCGAGGCGCGCCAGGCCAAAGCTGGGGGTGCGACGCGGTATTGCATGGGCGCGGCATGGCGCAGCCCCAAGGATCGCGATCTTGATTCTGTTTGCAGCATGATTGAGGGTGTGCGCGAGCTCGGTATGGAGACCTGTGTGACGCTTGGCATGTTGAGCGCTGGCCAAGCCGAGCGCCTAGCTGAGGCCGGACTAGATTACTACAACCACAATCTCGATACCTCGGCCGAGTTTTATGGTGAAATTATCACCACCCGGAACTATCAGGACAGGTTGGACACGCTGGCCCATGTCCGCACTGCCGGCATCAATGTGTGCTGCGGCGGCATCGTTGGTATGGGAGAGGGGCGCGCCGATCGCGCCGAGTTACTGCGTACATTAGCCAATTTGCCGCAGCATCCGGAAAGCGTGCCGATCAACAATCTCGTCCAGGTCGAGGGCACGCCGCTGCACGGTGCAGAGCCGCTTGATGCGCTCGAATTCGTCCGTGCCATCGCCGTTGCTCGCATCCTGATGCCGCACTCCATGGTCCGGCTGTCGGCCGGCCGGGAGCAAATGAGCGATGAAACCCAGGCCCTGTGCCTAATCGCCGGCGCCAATTCTATTTTCCTCGGGGACAAGCTGTTGACGACAGCAAATCCCTTGCCGGACAGTGATACCGCCCTGTTTGATAAACTCGGTGTTGAGCCGATGCCGATTTAGCCCAGCTGCGTCGATTCAGCCATACACCATCTTGGGCAGCCAGGTGACGAGGCCAGGCACCAGGCCGATGACGGCGAGCGCAATAAGCTGGATCACGACGAAGGGTATGACGCCACGATAAATTTGCCCGGTGGTTATTTCGGGCGGTGCCACGCCGCGCAGGTAAAAGAGTGCGAAGCCGAATGGCGGAGTGAGAAACGAGGTCTGCAGGTTGACGGCCATCATCACGCCAAGCCAGATCGGATTGATGTCCATTTGCAGCAGCACCGGGGCGATGATCGGCACCACCACAAAGGTGATCTCGATAAAGTCGAGAAAGAAGCCGAGCAGGAACATGACCAGCATGACCACCAGCATCGCGCCGATCACACCGCCCGGGATGTCGGAGAGGAACGCATGCACCATGTCGTCGCCGCCGAGGCCCCGGAACACCAGAGAGAACATCGCCGCGCCGATCAGTATGACAAACACCAAGGCGCTGATCTGCATGGTGGAGCGGCCGACTTGCTGCAGCACGCCGCTGCGGTAAGTGCGCACCAGGCTGGCGATGACGCCCCAGGCCAAAAGCGCGCATAGCACGAACGCCGCATAAATTGCGACTTGGTCCGCGGTGCCTATTTCGTTGCGCGCGACGCGCAGGTCGAATTGGCTCGTCAGCACCAGCAATCCGACCAACGATAAACCGGCGGCGTAGATCGGGAGCG
>Ga0209403_10001967_pt1 | contig 25342 bp, 24 predicted proteins | sample ArcticOcean_MG_C_8_FD_187440 | JGI IMG/M metagenome (GOLD analysis project Ga0209403, IMG submission 187440) | Marine microbial communities from western Arctic Ocean - ArcticOcean_MG_CB11_86 (SPAdes) (version 2) | ecosystem: Environmental > Aquatic > Marine > Oceanic | place: Arctic Ocean... | reverse complement strand
TGGGGGGCTGCGATTCGACTATCGTCGGCCCAAGCACCCGTATGCCGACCGATTTATGCTCGCTGGGGGACACAACGCGCCTGTGACGTACGCGCTGTGGATGATCATGGGAGAGTCACTGGCGAGAAAGCACGCCAGTAGCGGCGATGATGCGTACCGAGCGGACCCCAATACCGCAATGTTGTCGATTGATGCGCTCGGTTTCCGCAGAGGGCAGGCAGCTCTGGACGCCCTGCTCAAAGAGAATGGCCTCGAAGACCATCCGCTCATGGCGCAGGCCAAGATTAGAGGAATCCGCGCGCTGGCCGGTCATTCCGAGTCAACGGATCTGACAAATGACGTCAATGGGGGGCCTTCCGGTGTTGGCGTAGCGTCCGCAGCGGGTAAGGCCGCTTTTTGGGACATAGTCGGAGCGCCCGACAGCCTGAAGATCATGGCGATCGAAGGTGAGTTCGCACTCACCTCAGGCCATTCCCAGGAAATGAAAACTCAGGCGGTTGCGCAACAGGTAGGGAAACGTTTACGGGTAATACTGTCAAACAACAATGCCGGGATCGACGACCAGCTTCTTGGCGGCGTGATCGATCCGCAGTACGAGGCCTATCGACTGGAGGACCAGTGGGCTTCATATGGCTGGAACGTTTTGACCATCCCAGATGGAAACGACTACGACCAGGTCGTTGGCGCGCTGAAGACCATGGAAGACTGGGACCCTTCTGATCGCAGGCCGATGATCCTCATAGGTCAAACGGTTAAGGGTTGGTGGCCCGGCGCAGCGAATGGTGACCTGCCGGGCGGCAGCAGCCAGATCGTCAGCTTCAAGAGCCACCCGTACGCCTTCCCGATGAACGGCGAATACTTCCAGGCACTTGCTTCCACCTTCGAAGCACGCTACGGAGTCGAGTTCAAGGGCATTCGAGACGGCGAGGTGACTGATACAAAGGAGCGCCTGCTCCAGTTTAAGCACAACATCGACGTTGTCATGTCGGTTCTTGAGAAAGAGGGCCTTGGCGACTGGCTTGCTGACAGGCTGGTGCAGCTTGGCGACTCAGTCGACGACAACATGCCCCTCTCGATCGACAGGTCTACCGACGCGTTCCAGGATGACCGACTCAAGGTCGCGAACCTGCCCACCACGGTGCAGAACATAAGCGTAAAGAACCCTTCTTCGGGCGAAGAGAAGGAAGTATCGATCAAGCTGTTTGAGGAGCCTGGCAAGAAGGGTGGCCCTCGTCGCACGGTCTCGGAAGTGGTCAAGTGGATGAACTACGTCACCGGCAACAAATTCCTTACGATTGCCGCCGACTTGGCCGATTCAATTAACGTAGAACACGGGGCACTTTGGGGCCACTATGCCCCTGATAGCAACCCAACCGGGACACGACTTAAGGCGGCGATCCAAGAGGCCGGGAATGTGTCCACGGCGATAGGTCTGATCAGCCAGTCTGCATCTCTCGATCCCGACAAGCATGTTGGTGTCTGGGCACTAAGTGGAACGTACGGTGCGTTTACGCCCCTCATGTACCTGCCTGCCAGGGTTTGGAGCCAGCAGAACCAGGATAGCCCGTTCCGCACTGGCGTCCTGACAATTCTCGCCGGCCACTCTGGACCGGAGACAGCGGCTGACGCCCGCACTCACTTTGGGATATTCTCCCCTCAGGTTTGGAAGCTGTTCCCCAGGGACCAGGTGATCGTCGTGAATGCCTGGGACTACAACGACGTCGCACCTGCATACTTCGCAGCCGCCGAGATTGCGGCGACTGATAAGAAGGTGGGTGTGATTGTCCTGGAAGTAGCTCGGCCCGACTTCCCGGTTGCTGACAGGTCCACGTTCGCTGACACCGATCTGAAGTCGGCGGCGAAAGGTTTCTACGTGATCAAGGACTTCGATCCCGACAAGCCCAAGCAAGGTTATGTCGTGGTCCAGGGATCATCCTCCACGGTGAACCTTGTTTCCGTGCTGTCCGACCTTGACGCCCAGGGGATTAACGTCAAGGTGATTTCGGCGATCAGCGAGGATCTCTTCAGACGACAGTCCCAGGAGTACCAGGACTCCGTTCTACCTCCGGGATCCAGGTACGACCTCATGGTCGTCAGCACCGGAACCAAGCGTGTCTGGCCAGTCCAGAACGTGGGACCACTGACCGACGACTATTCGTTGGTGTCGGACTGGCATGACGAGTGGCTGACAGGTGGAACTGAGCAGGATGTCATCGCCGAGGCCCACCTGGACCCTGACTCAATTCGCGAAGGCGTCAAGCGGTTCGCATTGGACCACGACGCTCGAATCGCATCGCAGAGAGAGCAACTCGCCAGCCTCTAGATTCAAAAATACGCCATCAAGACGGCAACCTGAGACCAAATTGTTGATCGAGGGCTGCCGCTGGTGGCTGTTCAATTGAGAGGGATAACAGTACTGGGTTTGCCGATCCAGTTTCTGGCTGTTGCGATCGTCAGCGCAGCACTGTTCGTCTATTTGAGCGGTTGGGCAGCGCTTGCCCGGGTCGAAGCCCGTTCTGACTCGTACCATGCTGCAGCATTTGGTGAACCAGCATTGCGTAGTAGGCCCGGCGACGACACTGTCGTCGCCGGAATTGATACCGAAGAGCAGCCCTGGGAACGAGTGGCGCTGTTCGTCTGCCCCCTCCACTAATGAGCGACTCTCCACCAACAGACTCAGATCGCACTCCGCCGTCAGACGCCCCGTCGAAAGGCGGGTCGACCTTCTACTGGCACTATGCCTGGGTCATCGTCGCCATCGCCGCGATCATGCAAATGGTCGGCGCCTCCATTCGTATGGCGTTCGGCGTCTTCATAGAACCTCTCAGCCAGACGTTCCAGTGGGATCAGGGCGACATCACGCTGGCCTACGGAATCAACAGCGTGGTATCGGCTATCGCCTCGCCCGCAGCCGGATGGGTAGGGGATCGCATTGGAGTTCGCAAGGCGATGGCTATTGGGGCCCTAATGTTTATCGCCGGGATGGCGATCACTGGTGTCATACAGGAACTTTGGCAGTTCTATGTCGCATTTGGGGTAATCCTCGGCACAGCACAGGCGATATTCCTGGTTCCCCTTCTACCGGGCGTCATGCGATGGTACCGGCGTCAACTAGGCTGGGGAATGGGCATATTGATGGCATCGTGGGGGGTAGGACCCGCCATCGCGGCCCCAATCATGGGACTCATGATCGTTCACCTCGGTTGGCAGGGCACGTTTTGGGTCACCGCCGCTGGATCGGCTGTCATCATGGCGATTCTGATCTACCTCTACAAAGATAGCCCGGCAGATATCGGCGTTGAGCCATACGGCACACTCCCTGGCGAATCGTTCAAAATAGAGATTGTCATCGACAAGGTCAAGGCCAGTAACTTCGCGTCCCACATGAAGAAGACTTCGGCCTACTACAACATGAGCTCGATCCACTTCCTCGGGTGCGTCGGCCACGCTGTAATCCTCGTCTACCTGATTCCGATAGCGGTCCAGGAGGGCATAGACCTCGTCGCGGCCGCCACGATACTCGCAGTCATGGCCGCTGTTAGTGTGCCATCTCGATTTGCGGTACCGGTACTAGCCGAAAAAGTTGGTGTGCGCGCCATAATGGCGATCTTCTATTTTCTGCAGGGCGTAACCGTAATCTTGCTCTTTTGGACCCACGAACATTGGATGTTCTACCTGTTTGCCGTCGTATTCGGCGTCGGGTATGGGGGAGAGAGTGGCGGATTTCCGATCCTGAATAGAAAGTACTACGGCCATGCCCCGCAGGGCTCACCGTACGGCTTCCAGATGCTAGGCGCCGGATTGGGTATGGCGCTTGGGGGCTGGATAGGCGGCGTGATATTCGACATCACAAACGGCTACGGTTGGGCCCTCGTGATTTCCGTAGTAGCGAGTATCGCGGGCATGGTATCGATCATGCTTTTGGAACCCACCGACGAGTTGATCATCCCAGACTGGGAGCTTGATGCATCACCCTCGATTGGTCACTGACCCTCCGCGAAGCTCGGCCTGTTGCGTCTGAATAGGACGCCGCCCGGCCTAGTCAGACCCCAGCTTTATCTCAAACTCATCCATCGACAGCCTGCCTCTCGCCTCGTCGGTAACACCCACGAATGAAAAGCCGTAGCTGACGGCGCCCTTCAGGAGGGCGTCGAGAGACGCGGGGCCTTCGGGCCGGCCCGTCCAACTCATGTGCCACAGAGATTCGTCGTTCTTGAGCGCAAGCGTGTTAGGCCGGTCCGCCCATTTGCCATCGCTGATCTCCAGCGGGTTGGAGTTGAAGTGCCAGCGCGTGCCGTTCGAGTGAACCCAGAACAGGCAGTCCGCGCCATACAGGTCGAGGTTGTCGCCGCGCAGGTAGACGGAGACCTTCGCTTCTCGAAGGTCGACCGGGTCGTCGCCGGTCCAAGTGCGATAGTAGATCAGGGGCAGGATCGACACCGGGGCCTCGGGGGTGTCGGCGCTCCACCTGTGCGCGTCACACCAGACATATCCGGAGTCGTTGACCCCGCCCGAGCGCTCGTGGGTCGTCATTATGAAGATGTTCTTCCCGCCCGTGACGCTCCCGTGGTAGTCATACGAACACCAGCCCTCTTGACCCTTGTCGAACGTATTTTTCAATTTCGGTCCTCCGTGTGTTGTACAAAAAAATTCTTAACCCGTCGATATGGACAGACGCACAAATAATAGCAGCGATGGGTATCTGAAACGTAGACCATTGTGGATGGGACCAATCCAACGCTGAGCCGGATCCATTGGCGCAGTTTGCACCCATGATGGCTGAAGCCATAGAATCAAACTCGCCACCTAGACGCGAGCGATTTCTCCAACAGTGTTCGGCGAGAGTGGACATCGAGGAGGGCTCTAATGGGATCTGCTACGTCGTCGGAACCCTCGGGCGCATCAGTCTGAGGCGTCGGATCGGCGGCTTCTTGCGATGGTACAGGCGTGGGATCTAATGAACTCTCCCCGCACCCGGCGGCCACTATCAAAAACATGCCGACTATCAGGGCGAGTGTGAATCCTGCCTTCGAGATCATAGCGCTGTGCTCCTTCATTCGTGTGCTCCCACATTAATTATGACGCACCGCGCTGAGGATTTGTTCCAGGGGTGCGTACGATCGGATGGTCAACTCGCACCATGTAAACTCATCTGACCGGTCGCACCCAAACTTTTGATCGTAACTACGCGATGTTGATTTCGTGTACGTGGTGGGGTGTTGCCCAGCTAAAGGGATTGTGTTGCAGGTGATCCAGTGTAATCATATTTATGTCCGTGGCCGAGCGGGCAGCAGTCGCAGAAGCGGCCGAGGGTGAATGATTGCCATCGTAGACTAGCAATGATGAGGGGCGGAGTTCGGCTCAGCGCCACCACCAAGGAAGGCCAGAATAAGACATGACCGATAGCGCAGGCGCACTATGAAGCCCTGGGAGACTTTGGCGGTCGCTACTGCCCCCGACGGCAGTCGTTTCGAGCTACAGCGCCACGATACCAACTACGTCATCCTCGCCGATGGCTACGACCTGATGACCAGCTTCGCACATGGATCAGAGGACGCGATGATGTCGCTTGCCTGCCCACGCCCAAGGGCGGACGCCTGTGTACTGGTGGGTGGGCTTGGAATGGGGTATACCCTCGCTGCGACACTCGAACTATTGCCGCCCGGAGGCTCTGTTGTAGTGAGCGAATTGATTCCGGAGGTTGTCGAATGGAACCGCGGTCCGCTGGGACCTCTGGCTGGTAATCCGCTGGACGATCCACGGACCGAGCTTATTGTCGGCGACGTGGTTGATGTCATTCGAGAGAGCAGATCGCGGTTCGACGCCATCTTGCTAGACGTGGACAACGGGGTCGATTCATTTACCTTGGAGAGCAACTCAAGGCTGTATTCGCCGAGGGGGCTCGACGATGCACGCCGATCCCTGCGCCCTGGCGGTGCGCTCGCAATTTGGTCCGTTGGAATCGAAAAGACCTTTGAACGCACATTCCACGCGGCCGGTTATGCGGCCTCCACACATCGTGTCAGGGGGCGCGGCAAGCGCGATGGACACTACTCCGTCCTCGTGGGCCGCAAGGGCTAGAGGAAACCGAGTCTACGGGGGACAAGACGCAGCACTATGCGGCGGCGAGACTCCCCGTTGATTTGGGTGTGGCCTCTTCCACCAGAGCCAACAACTCAGAGATGTGGAGGGGCTTTGTCATTGTTCGATGTGCGCCGAGCTTGGCAAGCTCCTCGACCAGATTAGGCTCTGTTAGGGCGCTCAATACCACTATTTTCGACTTCAGGGTTTCAGACTCGTCGGAGGCCTACAGCGCCTCGAGGACAACGAATCCGTCCAGCTTGGGCATAAGTAGATCCAGCAGAACAAGCTCCGGTTGATGTTCTCGAATTAGTGCTAGGGCCTGTTCACCGTCGGCGGCCTCGAGTATCTCGAACTCATCGAGTACAGAGAGCACCTCTTTGAGCGCCAATCTCATTGCAGGCTCGTCCTCTGCGACTAGAATTTGCCTTTTGTTCATTGGATTCTCTCCATCTGCACACATGGTTGGCTAGCCCGGCATCGAGGGGGCAATGGCTGAAGTCGGAGCATCTGGGAACTGGGATATAGGATTCGGGATCGATGTGGGTGTCGAAGCGACCGAAGGAAGGGTGAAGTGCACGGTCGTTCCCTCGCCTGGCTCGTTCTCCAACCACATGTCGCCGTGGTGCTGCATGACCAGGTTTCGGGAGATGTAAATGCCCAAACCGGATCCGCTGATCTTGGAGGTCTGTTCGTCAGAGACCCGAGAGAAAGGCTGGAACAATCGCCGTTGTGCTTCGACCGCAATGCCGATTCCGGTATCCGACACGCTGAAGTGGACCATGCCGTTTGACGGAGCCACCGCCATGATCTCTATGTTCCCGTACTGCGGTGTGTACTTGACAGCGTTGTCGACCAGGTTTTGGACGATTTGATTAAGGCGGACAGAATCAGCCCTGACTTTGGTCGGGATGCCAGGTATGTCGACCCTAAATGTGTGATCCGGTGAACTGACCTCAAATTCCCTAACTATGGTCTGGCAGATTTCGCCCGCGTCGACATCCTCGAAGGTCAACTCCAAACGCCCGGCCTCTATTTCCGATACGTTGAGCATGCTGTTGATGGTCGAGACCATGCGCGTAGCCTGCTGCTGGATCAGGCCCATCCACTGCCTTTACTTGGGCAGTGGGGCGTCTCTCGACATCGATATCTCCGCGAAGGTAAGGATCGACGCCATGGGTGTGCGGAATTGATGGGATGCAGTCATCAGGAACTGCGACTTCATCCGCGAGACCGCCTTCGCTTTCGACACGTCGTGGAACACGAGCGTTCGTCCAAGAAGGGACCCTCCGTCTGTGATGACGGGATAGGATGTAATCTCAAATTCAAGGCCTACAGTGTTCTTTAGTGCCAGATGAGATACCTGGACGCGATCGTCAACCTTCATAGCATCCTTGATCTGACCCAGCGCTTCTTCGGGATCGTCGCCCAGATTGGCAATTTGGAGCTGTGCAGCCTCTATGGACTTACTAACTAGTGATCCTGGCTCCAAACCAATGAGATCTGAGAGGCTCCGGTTGGTGAAATTCACCGAGTCTTGATTGTCAATCACCATGATGCCGTCCGTGGCCCCGTTCATGACAGCATCCAGGGTCACCCGCTCTGTCTCGATCGACTCGACGCTGCGTCGCTCTCTCCGTACAAACATCTTGCCGACAACAACAGCCCCGATCAGGGTCAGACCCAGCACACCAGCGAAGGTCCACACGAGGTCCCACAGTGGGTCAAACAACTCTGACTGCGAGTAGAGGCTACCGTCGTTACCCATGGTGTGGAGTCCGGGTAGCCGAAGAATATAATCCGGTCGATCTTGTCAAGGCCAAGTCCAAACCACTCGGTGGTTGGCCGGGTCGCTGCGTGTGCCCAAACAGCACTCCCTGAAATATCACGACCTGCAGCCATTCCCGGGTGCGGCGCCTCGTAGCCGGACCCGGCCAGAATCTTGCCTTCGCTATCGAAAAGTCCAGACTTTGCACTTGCAGGGAACCCGACGCTCATGTCGAGGGCTGCAGAAATTGTGGACAGATCACTTCGGGTCACCAAGAACGCTTGAACAGGCCCTCCGTCCCATGCCAGTGGCTGGAGGAAGTGAGCGTAGGGTGCTGCCGTGCCGTTCTCTTGGACGAAGACGTCAGATGCGATGAATTCACCTGTCGCGGTGGCTCGCTCGAACAGAGGGATGTCTACGATGCGTGTGCCTATATATCGATGCGTCGGATGCCGCGATCACCGTGCCCCGACTGTCGGTGATGCTGGCCGCTGAAAACTCTGGCATGGCGTTCGCCAGCCGAAGTAGCGAGGAGTTCATCGCGGCAAGCTCGGTGGGGTATAGCTTGTCCGGTCCGTAGTAGGTTGTCCAGTTGGACGCGAACACGGCAGTGGACGAATCGATTCGGTGAAGGAAGTCCTCTAGCTGCGCGTTGACTTGGGCAGATTTGAGCTCTACTTGCGTGATTATGGCATCGCGCCGAGAGTTGTGATCCTGCCAGATCAGCATGACTGCTGCTAGGGCCAGGGGAACGGTGAGCGCGAATAGCGCGAGTCTCAGCCCGATACAGACTTTACGGCATAGCGGCTTCATGGTCTTTCCCACTTCAAGTCGTTGCCACTCAGAATATTCGAGAAATACCTTGAGCACGAGGGTGTTGCTCCATCACTGAGTAGGAGGGTAATTTTCCTTGTGGCGGGGTGTGGACACCCTATTCGTTACTGGCAAGGCTCATCACCGCGCTGGGCATCACCCACGGACTAGGACTTTGCGGAGAGACAGGCCGTGTCTTCGCGGCCGTCAAGACCTCGTAGCAACAGTCCACCGATGACGAACACCAACCCAACAATTGTCGACACGAGGATCGTTTCGCCCACGAGGAGATTGATGAAAATCAAGGAAAGCATCGGGTCGAGGTATATCAGATGGCTGACATGGGCAGTAGTCCTGGCCATCGACAGCGCTTTCGACCAGACCACGAAAGTTATGCCCATCTCAAAGGCGCCAATGTATGCGGCTCCGAGCAATCCACGGGCACCGTCGACGCGAAACTCTGAAAATAGCGCTACAGCGACAGTCACGAATATCAGGCCGAACAGGAAGCTGAGAAAGAGTTTGGCCACCTCGTCGCGCTCGTCTTTCACATTTGTGATCCAGTAGAAGGCCCACAGGAATGCGCTGCCTAGCGCCAGGAGTGTTCCTTGCACACTGGTGAAACTAAAACCGAGCAAATCCCCATGGGTCGATATCACCAACGTGCCCAAGAAGCTCACGAGCATCGCGAGGATCGTGTATTTGCCTATCCGCTGCCCCAGCATTGGCACCGAAAGGAGCACGATCACAAGGGGCCAGATCATGTTGAGCGGTTGGGCCTCCTGGGCGGGGAGGAGTGAATATGCCCTGAACAGGATGATGTAATAGATGGCTGGGCTGATCAAGCCGAGGCCGGCCGACCTTACGTACTGGCGACGGGAGTAGGTCCTCAACAGGCCGATATTGCCCTGCGCGACGAGGATGACGAACAGCAGGGCAGTAGATGCCACGGACGCGTAGAACAGCATCTGAAACACATCCAGGTACCTGAGTGTCAACTTGAAGGCAGATGAGACGGTGGCCCAAAGCAGCACAGCCACGGCTGCGTAGACGTAGGCCTGGTTGTGTCTGTCCATCGTTTCTGGGCGCCTCTGTTCCTTGATGAGGAGTTGGGCTGTTTTCGCACACTTAGGCTCGACGAGAGAATCTGTCCGGATGACCCTTGGGCGGAGAACTGGTGGCGTTGGCCCTAATATAGCTGCACAGTGAGTGGACGTCCATCAACTCGGCAGGACAGAGTCTCGTGGACGAGGATCTAATATTGGCGTGGTTCTGCTCGGAGACGCATCGCGCCATGGCGATGAAAGCCTTGGGGGAGAGCCAACTCCAGTGAAACTGACGGGCCCCACCTTTACGCGTCTGCCCTCACGGGCGTCCGCATCCCACACCCGTCTCGTGCAGTAGGCTGTCCGTAAGGGTAGTGCCGGGGATACGAATTGAATACAAACGGGGGTTCAGGAAGAAGTCTGGCCCAGGAACCGATCTCGAATCATCTCGGCCAGGAGATGGATGGTGTCCAGGTCGAATTCTGGGACTCCTGGCAGATGGGTGGCCCGGCCCACCGTTGCAAACACGTTGTACAGGTCCTCCGGCACGGGCAGGCTCTCAGAGACGAGTATCTTGGGATACGTACTCGTCTTGAATCCCTCGGCGATTACGATGTCTATACCTTCGCCGATCGACTCGACGATGGCCTCCAACGGCATGTCTCGGTCTATGCGCTCGAACGCAGTTAACGCTCCTGGTGAACTCGCGACGACCAGTGCCGCGCCGGTATGGCGGTGGCGGTAGGTATCGCTGCCTGGTCGGTCGGACTCGTGTCCGTGGGGACTGTGTTTGACCGATGCCACCCGAAATCCCTCAATTGCCAGCGTTCGGATGAGCGACGAAACCACCGTGGTATTGCCACTGTCGGAGTACCCCACAACAGTGACTACTGGTGGAGTGACGCCGGAACGTGAATGTCCTCCAAACGATTTCACTGGCTGGTCAACCCTCACCGGACCCCTTCAGGCGCTGCGATCCGACAAGGCCGCCCGGATCAGCAGCTGGACCCGGAGCGGTCAGTCGATGATATCGTAGTACGCGCCGTTTGCGCACGCTGTGCATAACGTGCGGCCATTTTGAAGAACCTCTCGTCGGTCGTTGACACCCTCGCCGCATGATTCACATGCGATCCTGCTAACGGGCCGACCCGGCAAGTCCTGTTCCCGGACATTCAGCTTCACCTGCATTACCTCAAACAGTTCGTCGTCGGACATATTGCGGTAGGCATACGCCTGGGCCTCGCTGTCCACTTCGGATTCCACGACTGGAACCACTTTGTACGCACCGCCAACGGCATCTGTGTTGGCTGTCCGCATCGGCAGTCCCCAGAGTCGAGCCGCCTCGGCTCCGTCCACATGCTCTGCGGAGCCGTCCCTTTGCATTGGTGTGGATCGTTTGCCTCCGCCTGGAGGCACAGGCCTGATCCAAACCGTCGGGTTGAGCACATCGTCGTCCGGGATACTTTCGTGTTTGTAGAACCGTTGGCGGAGCTGCAGCTCTATTTCCCGCTCCAGCGGCATCTGAGACACCAAGTTGTCGGGCGGCACCAGCTCTCGCCAGATGACCGGATAGCTGCCGGGGCGATGTAGAGACCGACGTAGACCGGCGCCTTGAGCACTTTTTTCACCTGGTGGTGCCTGGTTAACATCGGCTTCAGACGGGCGTATCGAGGTGCTTCAGAGGCCTCGGCTACAGCATCCACCAGCGTCTCTATTGAGAAGCTGCCAGGGCCGTTCCTACGAGTTCGGGTAGTCATCGCTATGCCCTCGGTGGTCAAAGTGGGCGCTTAGGCACATTGTCAGCGGACGTGCGCCCCTGCCGTGACTATCACGTTCGCATGAACGGCGTGAAGCCAACGTGAAAAAGAGGACGTCTCACGTGAGGATTCTGTGACTACGAGCAGATGGCGTGAGTCTTTCCCAAGCCGGACACAGTCAGAAGCTCCGGCAACAAATTGTGTTCGACTCTGGCTCCGGGGTTGTTTGATGGTATTCCTGAGCGTACTATCACGGAAAGGGGACGTGGCAGGCACGAATCGACCCGCGGAGCAACGCCTCATGAGCATTAATTTGGTGGCATTCATCCTGTGCATGGTCGCGGTTCCAGCTGCTTTCGGCCCTTAAGAAGTACCAAAGCATTCGAAAGTCCCATCCCATACTGCGAGGTGAAGTGCGATGGCAGCCCTCAGTCCTATCGTTCAAAAATGGGTGCAGAACGCCAGAGAAGCGCCCGAGGAGTTCTGGGCCAAGGCAGCAGACGAACTACCCTGGTTCCGTGAGTGGGACAGCGTTTTCGACTGGGACCGTCCGAGCTTCCGCTGGTTCGCAGGTGCTCAAACCAACCTTGCCTACAACTGTCTTGATCATCACGTCGCCAACGGCCGGGGCGACCGGAACGCGCTGATATACGTCAATGAGCGCGGCGAGCGTCGCCGATTCACATATCGAGAGCTGACCGCAGAGGTTGTGCGGGTCGCTGCGGCTCTCCGGGCGCTCGGCGTCGGCAAGGGTGACCGCGTCACGATATATATGCCGACGGGCCCAGAGGCCATCATGGCCATGCTCGCCACAGTGAGGATAGGGGCTATTCATTCGGTGGTCTTCGCCGGTTTCGGCGCCGGGGCACTGGCCGAACGCATCAAAGCCAGCGGCTCAAGGGTCGTCCTGACTGCGGACGTCAGCTATCGCAAGGGCACTGAGGTCAACCTCAAGGAGATCGTCGACTCGGCTATGGAGATGGGCGGCGAGGCTGTAGAGCACGTCGTCGTTCTTAGGCGCAATGAAAATAGCACTGTTTCCTCTGACCGTGAAATAGGCTGGGATGAGTTCCTGGAGAGCGGACGTGACCACGACGGGGGCCACGTCTCGATGGAAGCTAATGAACCGGCGTATATCCTTGCCACCTCGGGGACAACGGCCAAACCGAAGCTGACGGTCTCCACACACGGCGGTTACCAGGTTCATGTCCACAGCATGGGGCGCTGGGTATTTGCTCTGCGGCCCGACGACGTTTGGTGGTCGACCTCGGATATCGGATGGGTCGTCGGCCATAGCTATATCGTTTACGCGCCGCTCCTCGCCGGAAGTGCGACCATTGCTTACGAGGGCGCACTCGACCATCCGGGGCCGGAGACGATATGGCGGGTGATCGAAGAGCTTGGAGTGACCGGGCTTTTCACTTCCCCCACCGCCGTTCGCCTTCTGATGCGATACGGGGAAGATGCCGTGCAGAAACACGACACATCTTCACTTGAGCGCGTCTTTTCTGCAGGCGAAGTGCTAAACGCGCCAGTGTGGGAGTGGCTACAGAAGGTGGCCCTGAAGGGACGTGTCCCTGTCATAGACCATATGTGGCAGACGGAGACCGGCGGCCCGGTATTCGGCAATCCCTACGGTATCGATATGCTGCCCACGAAGCCAGGCTCCTCGGGCATACCCTTGGCAGGAATCGAAGCTGCTGTTTTGACTCCTGAAGGGGAGCCATGCGCCTCTGGTGAGAAGGGAATCATGGTCATCAAGCGACCTTTTCCTGGCCTGACTCCCACGTTATGGGGCGAGCCGGAGCGGTACGGGAAGGACTACTGGGAGCGGATACCGGGCGTCTACTACACGGGCGATTCCGCACACATCGACGACGACGGCTACGTCTGGTTCGCCGGTCGCGCCGATGAGATTATCAAGATCGCATCTCACAGGTTGGGGACCGTCGAGGTAGAGACAGCGTTTCTCAAGCATCCCGCTGTGGCCGAGGCCGGAGTGACTGGACGGCCAGACGAACTACGTGGAGAGGTGATCTCTGCCTTCATCGCTCTGAAGGACGGTCATGAGCCATCCGACGAGCTACGGAAGGAATTGCTGGCAACCGTACGTTCGGACCTTGGACCTATAGCTGTCATTGGCGAGCTAAATTTCGTCAAGTCGCTTCCCAAGACTCGCAGCGGCAAGATCATGCGTCGTGTCTTCAAGGCGGTTACCCTTGGGAGTGATCCTGGCGATATCACGACCATCGAGGACGAGGGTTCTGTCGAAGAGGCGCGAGAAGCCTGGCAAACAATGAGAGCAGAGATTGATTCCTCGGGCTAGACGTCCGGAGTCACATCCATCAATGAGATCGAGGCCTGAAGGAGATTGTTATGAAGTACCGTGGTATCGCGTTTGTGATTTTGGGGATGGTGTTTCTGGGATTTGGCTGTGGCGGTGAGGAAGCGGTTGAACCGGCCGACGACGGAACGCTCAATATCACCATGGGTGACTCCAAATTCACCCCAGACAAGATAGACCTTAAATCAGGCCGAATCGTCCGCATGGTGCTGAATAACAAATCTAGCCAGGACCAAAGTTTTGCAATTGGACTGGATGTGTTGCGAGAGGGTGACTCGGCCACTGGATTCAACAGCCACTTTCTTGCGGGCGTTGAAGTTAATGTGATTGGCCCTGCCAAGCTTGTCGTTGCCGGCGATTCCGTGCTGACGCGCGAAGGTTCAGGGGCCGAGGAAGATAGCGATGCGGGGAGTGGCGACCTGGGATTCACGGTTGTCATAGGGCCTTCAAGCGAGTCTACTATCGTAGAGTTCGTCGTTCCAGAAAATTATGGGGAGTGGGAATTCGCATCTTTTGCAGCTGATGGACAGAGCTACGAAGATGGCATGCGAGGTACCGTGAAGGTGTTCCCATGCCTCGCATCATCGAACTCCCGAGAATCGCGTTGTTGACGATAGTTCTACTGCGTCTTCCGCGTGAGATGATTGCCGCAAGCCAGACTTGCTGTCGGTATCCCAACCTATAGGAGTGTGCCCGTGGAGATCGTTTCCCCGGAAGTAGCAGGTTTTTCTTCTGAGCGCCTGGATCGCGTCAACCGTCTGATGCAGGGCTACGTGGATAGCGGGCGGATCGCTGGCATGGTCACCATGTTGGCGCGGGAAGGGCAGGTCTTCCATTTCGAGCGATTCGGGCTGGCCGACATCCAGTCTGGGAAACCCATGGAACTCGACGCCATTTGCCGTATATATTCCATGACCAAACCGATCACAAGCGTAGCAGTGATGATGCTCTATGAGGAAGGCCATTTTCAGCTCGACGACCCGGTGTCAAAATACATCCCCGAACTGGGTGACCTCAAGGTTTGCGTAGGCATGGGCCAGACCGGACCCAAACTTGTGGACCAGCAACGACCTATCACCATCCGACACCTGCTAACCCATACCGGAGGGCTGAGTTACAAGCACTTCCAGGACACGCCTGTGGATGCGATGTACCGGAACGCTGACCCGTTGAATCCCGACAGTAACCTGAAAGAGATGATCGGCAAGCTCGCACAGTTGCCGTTGGTCACTCAGCCTGGCACGGCATGGCGTTACAGCGTCTCCACCGACGTGCTCGGATATCTGGTGGAAGTCTTGTCTGGCATGCCATTCGATCGCTTCCTAGAGGAACGCATATTCCAGCCGCTGGGTATGGCGGACACCGGCTTCCACGTATCTGAGAACAAACTAGATCGCCTAGCGACGGCGTATGCACGTGGGGCTGAAGGTCAAATTCAGAAATTAGACAACCCACAGGTGAATAGCTACAAAAGCTCGAAGACGATGTTCTCCGGAGGTGGCGGTCTCGCTGGCACGGCGACCGACTACTTCCGTTTCAGCCAGATGATGCTCAATGGTGGGGAGTTGGATGGCGCTCGTTTGCTTGCTCCCAAGACCGTTGATCTGATGACGACGAATCACTTGCCGGATGCACTCCTTCCGTTCTCGGTGTTCGACGAACGGGCCTATGAGATGGACGGGTGCGGATTTGGCCTGGGTTTCAGAGTAGTGACCGATATAGCACAGCATGGAGTCCTGGGTTCTGAGGGAACGTATTCGTGGGGCGGATCGGCCAGCACGGTGTTCTGGGTCGACCCAGAAGAAGAACTAATAGCGATCCTCATGCCCCAGTTCATGCCGTCCGGCCAGTACGATATCTGGCGCGAGTTCCAGGTGGCCATCTACCAGGCACTGGTCGAGTGACCCCATTCTATTCCGGCTGATCTGTTGAAGGCGTGTGATTCGCAGTTGCAGCTGCTGTCGCATGTCTGTGTCGAAACTGTATGCGTACGCATGGCCTATTTCCTCAGCCTCATGGCATATTCCGGATCCCCAACTCCCATTATGGCGTGAAGGCAGCCCCGGAGCGTGAACCGACCGAGGCTAATCGAAGTCCGGCCTACCAGTAGATATCAACCCATCCTCTGGTCCCACACCCTGTGACCCCAGCCATATTGGTGCCTGTACCCATGACCGATCGCTAATGATCTGCTACCTCTGTCTATAGCGTTTTTTCGCACTGAGGCGTTGAAGCGGACAGACCCCGAGACGTGGCGCGCGGAATAGAATCTCCAGCCACATTGAACCTTATAGCGTAGTTCGGACCGTATCTTGATCGGATAGCACAGTCCTTAGGGCCGGTGATGGATTGGCGAGGAGAAGTGATGGAAAAAAGGAACGATCGCCTTTGGGAGGGAGCGGAGTCCCCAGGGCCAGATGAAGGAGTCGGAAAGGCGGATCCGCTGTCTGAGGCGCCTGTCACAACCGACAAAAATTCCGTATTGGTGGAAATTGGACGCGTCATTACCGCGTCTCCAGACATCGACGACGTCTACTCCCAGTTCGCCGAACTTGTTCAACATCTGATCCAGTTCGATCGAATCGACATCGTTTCCATTGACGTTGAGCGCGGAGAGATCTGCACGGAGTTCGTTCATTGGATCGATCTAGATGGTCCATTTGCTCAAATTGGCGGCATGCGACCTCTGGCGGGTTCGATTAGCGAGCAGGTATTCGCCCAGCGCTCGGGCGTCCTGTTCGCCCCCTCGGATCACACCGACGTGGAGAAAGACTACCCTCGTCACTTCGCGACGTACGAAACCGGCATTCTGTCCTCGATGATGGTGCCTCTGGTGTCTTCGGGTACGGTAGTAGGTTCTCTCGCACTTATGTCGACTAAGCGCCTGGCCTACGGCGAAGATTTGTTGCGGCTCGCAGAGCAAGTTGGCCTCCAGATATCCGGTGCAGTGGCCAACGCTGCTTTCTACGCAGAGCACGAGCGGGCTCAAAATCAGCTAGCGACACTTGCCGCCATCGGCAGAGTCGTGAACTCGTCCCTGGATATTGAGCAGGTGCTGGGGCAGATTGTGGACCAGACTCGAACGCTTCTTTCCTTCGATGCCCTTGCTATAAATCTCATAGAATCCGACGGAGCTACCCTCAAGACCGTACACATGGCCGGCGGAGAAGATGGGAGCGGTTGGCAGTATGGCAGAACATACCCTATAGCCAAAACCGTGAGCGAGGACGTGCTGAGAGATGGACGCGGTGTGGTCTTCCAACCGAGTGCCAGGGCTGAGGTCGCCGAACGCTACTCAAGCACGTTGCCAGCATTTGATATTGGATACCGCAGCCTAATAGTCGTTCCGCTCACTGTCGAGGACAACGCCATCGGCACGATGACTTTGCTGAGCAAGGGAGATGGCGCGTATTCGAATCGGGACTTGGCGGTCACCGAACGTGTCGCTCACGAGGTTTCGGGGGCGATTGCCAATGCGAGATTGTACGAGGAACGCCTAAAGGCGGACCGCTTGCACTCCTCAAATAAACCTGTAAGGATGGAAATTCAGTTACGGATGCTCGGGTCGAATCGTCGATTGACTGAGTCTTCTTCAACGGCTAGACTCCTCTGACCTCGGCAAGCGCATCATTCGACGATAGAACTGCTTGGTTCGCTAGAAATGTCCTTCGCCGCCTACCAACCTGAAGACAAGATGGAGTAACCCATGGCCGCTCGCGAAAAACCGGATCATGATACCCAGGAGCTCAACATCGCCGATATCCTGGGAAGCGACACATCAAAACAGGCGTGGGATATTCAAACCCATGCCCCGGGTCCATCCGGGTCCGTGCCGTTCACAGCGGACATTCTGATTAATGAACCGAGCGGCCACCACTTCGGGATGAGCCAGGACGCTGGCATGGGATGGACTCCCGCCGAGCTACTTCGAAAGCAATTTGTGATCCTGTCCACCGTGGGCGGGATGCGCGAACCTGACGGCAGTCCGATAGCCCTGGGTCTTCATACAGGTCACTTCGAGCTAGCCAGCATGGTTGAGGCAGCGGCAAAGGAACTTCACGACCTGAGATCGATACCCTTCGCGCTGTACTGCTCGGACCCCTGTGACGGTCGCACCCAGGGCACCACGGGAATGCTGGATTCGCTTCCGTACCGAAACGACGCTGCCCAGGTGTTCAGGCGTCAGGCACGATCCCTTCCGACCGCTAAAGGAGTCATGGGCATCGCCTCGTGCGACAAGGGCCTGCCGGCCATGATGATGGCACTGGCTGGACTCCGTAACAAGCCGGTCGTCATTGTGCCTGGTGGGGTCACGCTGGCCCCTGAACACGGCGAGGATGCCGGAAAAATCCAGTCTATCGGCGCTCGTTTTGCCCAGGGTGAGGTCACTCTCGAGTACGCCCAGGACGTGGGTTGCAGGGCCTGTGCATCTACCGGCGGTGGCTGCCAGTTCCTGGGCACGGCGGGCACCTCCCAGGTAGTCGCCGAGGCGTTAGGCCTGGCCATTACACACGCGGCACTCTCACCTTCCGGCACGCCCGCCTGGCTAGACATCGCCCGCCGATCTGCCCGCGCCCTGGTGTTTGCCGAAAAGAGTGGACTTGCATCACGGGATATCCTAACCGACGCTGCCTTCAGAAATGCCATGGTTGTGCACGCGGCGTGCGGTGGCTCGACCAACTTGCTCCTTCACATGCCTGCCATAGCCCATGCTGCAGGCCGACAGCGCATGACAGTGGGGGACTGGAACCAGGTGAACAAGGAGACGCCGCGCATCGTCGACGTGCTCCCAAACGGGCCCGTCGGTTATCCGACGGCAGAGATGTACGCCGCGGGAGGCGTGCCAGAGGTGATGCTCCACCTACGAAAAATGGGCCTTCTGGACACGTCCGTGGCTACGATTACCGGCCAAACCCTTGGCGAAAACCTCGACTGGTGGGAGTCCTCCGAGCGCCGCCGCTCTGTGAGAGGCTTCCTCCAGGACGTGAATGGTGTTGATCCCGATGAAATCGTCATGACCCCCGACCGCGCCAGGTCCAGGGGATTGACCAGTACTGTCATGTTCCCGGCCGGCAATCTCGCTCCTGAAGGGTCCGTGATCAAAAGCACTGCGATAGACCCGACCGTCGTAGGGGAGGACGGGGTATATCGCAAGGTTGGCCCGGCAAGGGTGTTCCGTTCGGAGCGTGACACCGTGCGGGCCATTAAGAGCCAAGACTATGCTGAGAAAATTCAACCTGGTGACATCCTGGTATTGACCTGCGGAGGTCCTTTGGGCACAGGCATGGAAGAGGTCTATCAGATCACTGCTGCGCTGAAGCACCTGTCGTACGGCAAGCAGGTTGCACTGATAACCGACGCCAGGTTCTCCGGGGTGTCGACCGGTGCGTGCATTGGGCACGTTGGACCGGAGGCTCTGGCCGGCGGACCCATTGGTAAGGTAAGGGACGGCGACGTGATCGAGATTGTCGTGGACCAGATGAACCTCGAAGGCAGCATCAACGTGGTGGGCTCAGATGGCGTCCGACACGGCAAGGTGTGGGGAGATGGGGAGATGGCAAGTCGACCTGTCCCGAACGACCTGGCTCCACACCCGGACCTCCCAGACGACTCGCGCCTGTGGGCTGCGCTTCAGGACGCTTCCGGCGGCACATGGGGTGGCTGCGTTTTTGATGTAGACGAAATCATACGAACCCTGGATGCAGGCAAGCGAGCTTTGGCATCTGGCGACTAGTGGCTGGAGGCTGACATGAATGCATTCGATTTGATGGTCATCGGTACTGGTTCGGGGCTGGACGTAGCTTCCGATGCCGCAGAGAAGGGGCTGTCGGTCGCCGTGGTCGAGGAGGGACCTTTCTCCGGCACGTGCCACAACAGAGGGTGCATCCCGTCCAAGATGCTGATCCACAGCGCTGACGTGATGGAAACGATTCGCACCTCGGATCGTTTCGGCATTAACGCTAGTGTACAGAGCGTCGACTGGCCCGGCATCATGCGAAGGGTTTTCACTGACATCGACGAAGAGGCTGCGGAAATCGAGGAGGCCAACCGAAGCAACCCCAACATCACCGTCTTCAAGGGTTCCGGACAGTTCACAGGCCCCAAGACCCTGGAGGTCAATGGCGAGTCCATAGGAGCTGAGACGGTGCTGATTGCGGCGGGAACGCGCCCAATGGTCCCTCCGATTGACGGGCTGGATTCCGTCCCATACATGACCTCGGACGAGGCTCTGCGCCTGACCGAGCAGCCGGAGAGCATGATCATCGTTGGTGGAGGGTACATCGCTGCGGAGATGGCCCATTTCTACGGCGCAATGGGGACCGATGTCACGATCGTCAATCGCGGCGCCAACTTACTGCGAATGCAGGACCATCAAATATCGAGGCGTTTTACGGAGGTTGCCCAAAGCAAATTTGACGTAAGGCTCCACTCCCAAATATTGAGTGTCGCTCCGGACGGCAACGGTGTCCGGATGGAGATGTCGACCAACGGCGGCGCTAACACCCTGGTTGCCGACAAGCTACTTCTGGCCACGGGTCGTATCTCCAACGCAGACCGGCTACAGGTTCAAAACTCCGGCGTAGAGGTGGACGGGCGAGGATTCGTATCCACCAACGAGTACCTGGAAACGAACGTGCCAGGCGTCTGGGCCTTGGGAGACATCGTCGGTCGCTATCTCTTGAAGCACAGCGCAAACCTGGAGGCCGCCTACGTCGGTCACAACATGTTTAATCCCGACAACCAGGTGGCAGTGGACTACAACGCAATGCCCGCATCTGTATTTTCCTCACCCCAGGTCGCCAGTGTCGGCATCACGGAGCAAGAGGCCGAAAAGACGGGTACACACTACGTAGCCGCCACCTACGACTACTCCGACACGGCCTACGGCGCATCTATCTTGGACCTAGACGGATTCGTAAAGGTCCTCGCAGACCCGGAAACCCGCGAAATACTAGGTTGCCATATCATCGGCACCCACGCGGCGATGCTGATTCAAGAGGTTGCCAACGCCATGCGAATGCACCTCACGACGGACGCCGTCACCCAGTCAATATACGTACACCCAGCCCTGCCTGAGGTCGTCCAGCGAGCCTTCGGAGAATTGGAACTCTAGGAAAATTGTACCCATTGCACACGCACGGCCAAGCGTAGAATCAGCCGTCTGATAGGAGCGAAACATGGCACACAAGCGAATCAAGGTCGGGAACACCAAGGGCGGGCATCTCGCGCCGGACCTGGACTATGGGTCTAGCCAGGCCGTAGTTGCGGGCGACCAGGTGTTTCTAGTGGGATGCACCGGACTGACTCTCGACGGCAAGAATTTTGTCGGAGAGGGCGACCCGGCCGCTCAAGCCGAAACCGCCATGCAGAACGTAAAAAACCTGCTTGAAGAGGCAGGCGCTCGGATGGAAGACATCTGCATGATCACCAACTACACGACTGAGCACTCCCACCGTGCGCAAGTCTACCCTGTGATTGCGCGTCACTTGGCAGGCGTCAACCCGGTCTCGACCGGCCTGGTAGTCAAGTCGTTGGCTTCACCGTATATCGACTTTGAAATAGACGTCTGGGCCGTCATACCGAAGGATCGGGCCCGTGGACACGAACGCCATAGGCTCATCAACGCCAAGGGCGGCTATCTCATGCCAAATCTGAACTTCGGAAACTCCAAGATCGTCCGTGCCAACGACCACCTGTTCCTGCAGGGCCAGACCGGGATGACGCTCGACGGCAAGGGCTTCGTCGGCGAAGGAGACCCGGCGAAACAGGCGCAGGCCGCCATGGAGAACGTTCGCGAACTGCTCGCAGATGTTGGAGCAACCATCGCAGATGTCGTCAAAATTACCACGTATATCACAGATACGTCATACCGCGAAGGCATCTATCGTGTTCTAGCCGAGCATTTTCGGGACGTTCATCCGGTTTCCACTGGCACGATCGTAAAAGCTCTGGCTCGGCCTGAACTGGACTTCGAAATCGACGTGCTCGCCATGGTGCCCGAGGATAAAGCCAAGGGGCATGATCGTTTCCGGCTAGGCGACTCCAACTACCTGCCAGAGCTCGACTACCGCCTCAGCAAGGTGGTTCGGGCTGGCGATTTTCTATTCCTGCAGGGCCAAACGGGCCTGGCGTTGGACGGCAGTGGCCTGGTGGGCAGGGGAGACCCGGCGGTCCAGGCGGACGAAGCCATGAAAAACGTGAAGACCCTGTTGGAAGAGTCCGGCTCACGCATGGAAGACATCTGCAAAGTAACGGTGTACGTCACCGACATAGCGGACAGGGCTGCCATCTACCCGGTGCTGGGCCGTCACCTGCGAGGGGTAAACCCGGTGTCGACTGGAATCGTCCTTGAGGCGCTGGCGAACCCGGAACTGGATTTCGAAATAGATGTCTTCGCCGCAATAGGGTGACCCGTTGGGGTCACTCTGAGGCAGACTGCCCAAGGCGAATTCGCGGGCCAAGCAGGGCTTCGACGTCGCCCCAGCTCTTCCCCTCGGCGACCATCCGGTTGCCTTGCTCTTCCCACTCGAAGATCGCTGAGGCGCGGGTGACAATGCGGTCTAACTCGCTGGCCCGGATAACGACCAGCCCGTCGTTGTCCGCGGCGATGACGTCACCGTCCTGGATCGTCTGACCGCCGATGACCACCGGTTCGCCGGCCGATGCGAACGACGCTTTGCCGTTGATGTTGCCGGGCGAGATCGTTCGGGAGAATGCTGGGAAGCCCATGTCTTTAAGGGCATGCGTGTCACGCACTGCGCCCTCTACAAGTGCTCCCACGAATCCATTTCGCATAGCCAGGGTGGCCGCTCCATCGCCCACAATACCGAATGCGTGCAGCTCGGTCGGGACCTGGATCACGATGATCCTGCCGGGCGACTCGCTGGCGGCCTCATAGACCTTCCCTATGTTCATCAGCTCGCTCGTACCTTCGTCCCCAATCAGTCCAAGTCTCACGGTCGAGGCGGACCCCACCATCGTGCTAAAGACAGTGGCTGGCCTGATTCCCACATCGAGATGCCGTTCCGGCAGGCCTTCGTCGCACATCGCATCAATCAGAAACGGCGTGGGCAGCGACATCAGCGTCTTCCTGGTCTTAGCGTCAAACATGTGGTTCCCCTAAATCAACAGCATAATTCTCTAACGCTCAAAGACGTTGCTTTGGGTCGCAGAGGCCCGAGTATAACCCAGAACATTGGGATTGGCTCGTTGACCTTTCGCCAGCCATCTGCGATGCTCTCCTCCGCGTCCTTGACCGAGATCAAATGGGAGAATTCTTGTGCGCGAACCCCACCACATAGGCGCTGATCGGCAGCTATGTCTCGACGACGAGATCATCGAGACAATGACCGGCACTCGAAGGAAGCTCCACGAGCCAGTTCGCCGCGAAAAGGTGATACTGCCAGAGCACCCCTGGGAGGCCCATCTCGCCATCCATGCCCAGCAGTTTGCAGACGGCGACGGCTACCGCATGGTCTACGGCTGCGCGGCCGGCGACCCGGACGGTGGCAATCCGCGTGTGACGGCCATGGCCGAGAGCGACGACGGGATTACATGGACCAAGCTCATGCTTGATGTCATTGACCTCGACGGCTCCACAAAAAACAACCTTGTGTGGAAAGGCCCCGGTAAAAATGTGGCTGTGTTCCTGGACGAAAACCCCGACGCGACAAGGGACGCTAAGTACAAGGCGATCGCCCGTGGTGACCGTGGCAGCGACGGCGAGGACACGCTGTTGGCGATGTCGTCGCCCGATGGCATCCACTGGCGTCTGATGTCCGATGCGCCGATATTCGAGGACGGCCCCTTCGACACTCATAACATTGCCTTCTGGGACACCTGGCGCAAGGCGTACGTTTTGTATGCGCGCAGTGCTCATGGGGTAGGCTCTTTCAAGGGGGGCGTCAGGTGGATCCGCCGTTCGACCTCCAGCAATTTTGAAGACTGGACACCCTGGGAGCAGATCGATTGCGGAGACACGCCCTGGGAGGACCTCTACACCAACGCCTGTATCCAGTACAACCGCGCGCCGGGGACGTACATCATGTTTCCGTCGCGATTCGTACCGTACCGAACGCCAAATCCCGATTGGCCCTTCGAGGGGGTTAGCGACGTGGTTCTGATGTCCAGTCGCGACGGGCTCAAATTCGACCGCAGTTTCATGGAGGCTTTCATCCGACCGGGCCCCGATCCTGACAACTGGCACGAGCGGTCGGTGTACATTACACGAGGCATCCTCCAGACCTCGCCCACGGAGATGTCGCTCTACGGCCGCGAGCACTCGAGCCTGCCGGACGTACACTTCCTGCGATATACGCTGCGCACCGATGGGTTCGTGTCGGTCAACGCGGGGCACGGTGGCGGGGAATTCGTGACGAAGCCGCTGGTCTTTGATGGAGCTGAGCTTGAGATCAACTACTCGACCTCGGCAGTGGGCTCGCTGCGCGTCGAGGTGCAGGATGCCAGCGGACGCCCGATTCCGGGTCTCGCCATGGACGACTGCCCCGAGCACTTCGGCGACGAGATAGACGGTGTGGTCAGATGGTCCTCCGGTGCCAGCCTAGCCGCACTGGCCGGCTCGCCGGTCCGCCTCCGATTTGCCCTCAAGGACGCAGACATCTACGCCTTCAAGTTCAATCCATAGAGGTTCCGCCGCAGCGCCGCGAGGGCTGCGTGGCCGCAGATGTCGTGGGGTGGTAGTACAGTAAGGACGCGACAGTGACCACGAGCCTGTACACACGCGGGAACGTGCAGTACCATCGGCTGACGCAGCGCGCCCGTCGTGTTGGCGCTATTACACAGTCATGAGGCGTACATGAGCCCAGCCCCTTCAATCGCGATATCTCCCGTTTCGTCCCCTAGAAAAGTATGATCAAGCGTGCACTAGAACGTGCTGGTGAGCGCCTCCTGCGGCTGGCAGAAGGTCTGATCTGCGAGGAGTCCGACACGGGCGATGCGCGTCTGCGTAAGACGTTGCTCATGGCGGCAGTGTTGGCCGAATGGCCAGCGGCCCTGGGGTGGGGCGTGATCTACCTGGTCTTCGGTGAGCCGTTGGCGGCGCTGGTACCGCTTTCGTATGGCGTGATGGTGTCGGCGAACATTGTTGTTTTCTGGTCAACCCGTCGTCTCGCTCCGTTCCGCCTGATCCACCTCTCGACGACGCTGCTACTGCCGTTCCTACTGATGCTGGCGCTGGGCGGATTCATGGCGTCCAGCGCGGTCGTCCTTTGGGCGGTCATTGCACCGATGGGGGCGCTGATCTTCACATCTCGCAAAGAGGCCGGGATCTGGGTGATCGCCTTCGTGCTGTTGATCGCTTTGGGCGGAGTTCTGGATCCGTTCCTAGATGGCAATGGCCTGCCAGCCGTGGTGGTCCGTATATTCTTTGTTATGAACATTCTCGGACCGTCGAGCATAGCTCTCGGGATGCTGATCTATTTCACGGGCCAGCAGGAAAAGGCCATGAAGCTGCTACATCTGGAGCAGGTGAAGTCCGATCGGCTGCTGCTAAACGTCCTACCTGCGAAAATCG
>Ga0209403_10001964_pt1 | contig 25358 bp, 16 predicted proteins | sample ArcticOcean_MG_C_8_FD_187440 | JGI IMG/M metagenome (GOLD analysis project Ga0209403, IMG submission 187440) | Marine microbial communities from western Arctic Ocean - ArcticOcean_MG_CB11_86 (SPAdes) (version 2) | ecosystem: Environmental > Aquatic > Marine > Oceanic | place: Arctic Ocean... | reverse complement strand
AAAATCACCGACGGCGAAGACGCCACGACCGCAGTCACCTGGAACGTCACTGTCACCGACGTCGATCGCAAGCCACCGGCTCCGAGCATCGCCATACAGCCGGCAGCTCCGATGACCTTGGAGAACCTGTCGGTCTTGATAACCGAACAACTGCCTGACCCCGACGGTGACGTCATCGACGATTACACCTACGCCTGGGCCGCCAACGCCGGCCCCACAGCCTCCGTCGACACTCTTCAGACCAATGCTGCCACCCACAAGAACGACGTATGGACCATCACAGTCACGGCTATCACACATCCTTACAGTGACGGCGTCACGACTGCCTCTGATCCGGCCAGCGCCAGTGTCACCATTGTCAATACGCCGCCGGACGCCGTGGACGGCGTCACTGCGGACGACGAGGACACGGTGCAGACGATCGTTGTAACCGCCATCGATCCGGATGTCGACGACGGCACCGACGTTCTCAACTACTCGATCCTTACCGGACCGACGGCAGCCCAGGGCACCGCGACAATCGTCAACGGCGACGGGACGAACGGCGCAGCGGCAAATCAGGGGTTGCTGACTTATACGCCGGCCCAGGATTTTACGACATACGGACCGGGCGACCCTGATGTACCGGTGGTGATCATCTTCCAGGTACAGGACAATCTCGCCCGCGAAGCATCGCCGACCGGCACCGTCTCGTTCACCGTGGATCCGGTCAACGATTCGCCGGTCGCCTTTACCGGTTCCGCCTTTGTACAGGACAACAAGTTCGACACCACTCCGCCGAACACCGTCGAGTTGTACGCCGGCAACAACCTGCCGATGGGCGAGCGTGCCACGCTTCTGGGTGACGACGTTGATCCCGACAATGACTCGACCGACCTGGTCTACACCGTCGACAGCCTGCCGGTCAAGGGCATACTATCTTCGGTAGTCGGTGGCATCGCTGCAGAGCTGACAGCAGGCGACCTCCCCCTCATCGTCACCGACGTGATGAGCCTGCGCTACCAGCCCAATGTCGACGAGAACGGCACCGACACATTCCTTTTCAGCGTTCAGGACATTATCGGCGTTACAACCCAGGGACAGGCGAACCTGACGATCGGCACACCGCAGTGGACCCCGCCGCTGAACTGGATTGCCCCCGATTTGGGCGGTGGGGTGCATCCGTTCTTCTATCTGCTCACTATCCAGGGCGGCGGTCTTCCCGCACCACTGGTCGGCGAGATTCGCGACCTGGACACCACGGACAACATCGTCACCGTACAACCGGAATTCTATTTCGGCGCCGGCTCAGCCGGCTTGTTGCCCGGCGACTACACCTTCAGCTGGGAATACTTCGACAAAGATCCGACTGTCAACGCCTTTTTGGAGGGCGAATCAGACGTCGCAGTCACCGTCGACGACTACGGCCAACCGACCATTCCCAATGCACCCGTGATCACAGAGCCCGCCGGGCGCGCTGTCGAGCGTAATCGCACCTTCACGTTCCTGCCGGAAAACGCTGCCGGCTGGATTATGGTGATCGAACGCATGGACGGCGGCGACTGGGTTGACTTCCTCACCTTGACCGAGAGTTTCTCGCGCGACACCTCTGCCGACGAGTTGCCGGCGTTCCCACTCAACGTCACCGTCAGCAAGACGCTGTTTTTCACCGAGCCCGGGACTTATCAGGCCACGGTGCGCGGCTTCAACCCGCTCGCTCCAATGCCGGCCCGCGGGGAAAGCGATGCCCACAGCGACCTGTTCAGCGACTACTCCGCCACGTTTACCGTCGCTGCAGCCAGCCCCACCGACATCGCCGAAAAATTGCCGGCGCCGGAGAATCTCCTGGCCCAGCTCCTCGGCGACGAGGGCGACAAGACTGTGCGACTGACATGGACCGGGGTCACCTCGCGCTATCGTGTACATTTACGGGCTCGCCGCGGCGCCAGGATTCTCCTGACCCGGGTGATGCGAGTCAACGGCACGAGCATCACCATGCCGCGCACCGCCGCAGATGCCGATCAGCTTGTCGCCGATGGCGTTGTACCCGAAGACGATGCCCGTCTGCTCCGGTCGCTGGAAGAGATTTTCGGCGACCCCCAGCTCGTCCCCAATGCCTACGACTGGTCCGTGCTGGCGGATGACGACAGCCGGTTCAGCCCTTGGGCCCTGGTCAACAATCGCCTGGCCAGGTTCACTGTCAACGCCCCGCTGAGCGATAACATGCCGGGCGCCCTGCTCGAGCTCGTCGCCACCTTCGACCTCGACACCGCCGTCCTTGGACTGGTTGACGTCACCTTCACCGCCACCGTCGACCCCGGCTTGCCGGTTCACAGCGTCACGGTCGTCGTCGGGGAACCGCGCAAGGGTGGACTGCGGCGCACCCTGAACCTGGCACCGGGTGCCGGCGACACCTTCACTGTCGTCACCAGTATGCCGACTGGTGTGCAGTACGGATTCCGTGGCTTTGCCACGAGCAACGGTGTCGAAGGCCCGCCGACGAAAAGGTTTTCGTTGACATTGAACGAGCCGATCGGCCTGGTGGAGACCACTGCGGATACCGAGGTTAAGGTGACCTTGCCGGACGGTGCCGATCCGGACGCCAGCTATGACTTCCTGGTTGCCGAACGCAACGGCCCGTTTTTTGGCGGAATGTTGGAGGCGGTGGCCGGAGTTCTGACCATACCACATGAAGCCGGACAGGAAATTTCCACAGCCGGACAGACCTATTACGTGCGCCTCCGGCCGACGGAAGTCTTCGGCGCCTGGACCGCCTGGATAGAATACACACCTACACCTTAAGTCACCGACGGCGGCATTGGCGGTCCAGGTCGCCATAGCGGGCCAGCAATCACACACGACACACGGAACTGACCAAAAGGGGAAAGTCAATGAAGATCCGTAAACTCACGTCAATCGCCATCACTGTACTTTCGACCATTGCAACTCTGACCGCCTTCTCGCAGGATTGGGAGTTTTCTGCCGGCTGGTCACAGCGCCATATAACGGATATCGACTTCGAGTCAACTGTTTTGACCAGCAGCAATTTTTCTGGACAGGCTGGCGGCGATACCTACATCGGATTTCTCCTTGACCCGGCGTTACTATCCGACGAATGGCAGGCTGACACCACAAACATGATCGACATAGCAGGCATTATCAGCGTAACGGAAGCGTCAACTACAGAAGATAATGACGCCAGCGATTCCGACCATGCCAACGGTTTTGTCCTGCGACTTTCACACGCTCTTGGGAAGAGTTCAGGCGGCTACCATATCAGCGTCGACATGGGCCTGGGCCATTACACAATCAATGGCAGCAACAATCAGTCGGCAACAACGGGCAGCACAGCAGGCTTCAACATCAACACCCACACATTCCAATTGCTTGGCCTGCCACCGATCTTTGATCCAGCCACCATTCCAATTGATGGCACAAGCGATTTCACCGTGCCGTTCGTACCCGATTCGACTGTGGCCGGACTCGGAGTCGATACCACGATCAGCACGACAGCCGATTTCGAGGCCGAATTGTGGGTCATCAGCCTAGGGCTCGGTGGCGCCCTCGAGCAAGGTAAGTTCAAGGCTACCGGCGGTGTCGGGTCGACTGTGAATATTGCCGACGCCGACGCAAGCTTCTCGCACACCACGCTCATCGGCGGTGATCCGGTCACCGGCGCCGTAAAAGACGGCAACACCAGTATCGCCTTCGGGTTCTACGCACAAATCGGCCTCGCGTATCATCTTTCAGATTCGATCGATATCGGCGCAAACGCCCGCTATGATATTGTAAGCGGCGATGCCAGCACCGATCTCGCCAGTGCCAGTCTCGACGGCGAAAGCCTCGATCTGATTATGAGCTTCCGCTTCTGAGCAGTCGCATTCATTCAATTCAAAGGGCGCCTCGGACATGGGGCGCCTTTTCTGTTTTAAGAGGTGTCAAATCCCACATCGTGACCGGGTGGAATTATTGTAATGCCATCGACACCAATGACGTAGTACCGGTGATGCCGAGTAGAACGAAAGCACGCTCTCCTGCCGCCGCAAACAATGTCGAACGGATCTCAGTGCCGTTCGACCAACCACGAACCGACGCCGAGTCCAGGCTTAGTTCATTCCCATGATGCCTGCAAGAGCAACGATCCTGATCGGCCTGCTGCTGGCGCCGTGCCTGTTGCCGGCGCAGTCGCTGGAAATCGTCTCTACCAGTGACGCCGTAGGCGAAAGCGACAGCGGCGCCGATAGCATCTTCGTCGAACAAGCGCGCCCCGCCTCTGTCAGCGACGACGGCAGTGTCGTCTTTGTCTCGCTCAACGTCTTCGACGCAATCAATGACGACAACGACCTGTTCGACGTCTATCGGCGATCTCTGGATACTACGGACGTCGTCTCCGCCTACCACGACCTGTTCAATCCGTCCATCACCGAAGGACACGCTGAGATTGCCCGTTTCGACAACAGCCAGGACACCGGAATCATTCTGCGGCAGTCAACCGTCGACGCCGGGTACTTCTTTACAACGCTGCGAAAAGTCTACCTGATCGACGGCAACGCCAATGAGATCAGCCTGGCGCCCCCGGCGCTGAACGTCAACCTGCCCGTCATGTCGGCCGACGGCAATGCCCTCGCCTTTACGGCCGACGGTGACGCCGTCGACGACGGCGGCACGGGCAACGGTGTTTTTGCTGCTGTGCGGGATACCGGGTGGGAACTTGTGCGTATCAGTGCACTAACCGGCGGCGACGCTGCTATCAGCGATACGATGACACTCTACGACGAGTCCGCATTTCTCGATCAACCAACAGACCGATATGGAACTCCCGCCATCAGCAACTCCGAAAGCCACGGGCTGCAGGTGGTTTTCACCTCAAACGCGACCAACCTGCCGGACGCCAGCTTCGGCAACACCTATATCTATTTGCGGCAGCATGGAGCGACATCGAGCACGGTGCGCATCAGCAATCGTCATGTCGCCGGCCAATCCAACGATCCGGGGCCATGTCATTCACCGGCGATCAGTGATGACGGCAACTACGTCGCCTTCGTCACCACCGATCCGTTTATCGCCATCGATCTCCAAGGTGACACTGCGAGTCACGTTTATTTGCTGACACGTGAAGGGATGCTTATAGACAACGACGCCCCCGAGACATCAATCGTTGATGTCAACGACGCCGGCGAACCGGCCAATGCCGATTCGGTCGACCCACGCCTGAGCGAGACCGGACGATTCATTGTATTCCGCTCGAAGGCGAGCAATCTCGACGACTCAGTCGAGACCCAGGGGAACTGGCAAATATATCTGCGCGACCGAATTGCCGGCACCACCGAATGCATCAGCCACACCACCGGCACCGGCGCCGATGCTGACTGTTTCGCCCCGGGCATTTCCCCGTCCGGCAGATACATCACCTTTATCAGTGCTGCCGCCAACCTTGGCAATGACAACGGTGCATTCCAGGTCTATCGCTTCGACCGAGGTGTGAACTTCACAAACATCGTCCCGGTCGCCCTGGACAGCGTCGTCAACTCCGACCTCGGCGCGGAAAAGATCATTGTGCTGCAGGCGTCCGATGACGATAACGATCCATTGAATTTTTACATCACCGACATCGGCGGCGTCGGCGACGGAGAATTGTACGACGGCTCCGTCGCCAACAACCTGCCGATTACCGCAGCCACGGACGAAACACCATACTTGCTGCAGAGCAACATCGTCACCTATCTGCCCAATGACGGCACTGCGCATCAGTTGACATTTTCCTTCAAGGCCCGCGAACAGGACACCGGTTTCACCGAGTTCTCGAACACCGCCACAGTCAGTGTCAATGTTCTCGACATCTCCCAGGGCGTCATCAGCATTCTCAGCGATCGCTATACCGGCAGCGGATACGAGTCCGAGGAGGACTTGCAAAGCCCTTTTAACTCGGGCAGGCGCGTTGAACTCAGCCGCGACGGTCACCGTATTGTCTTCGACACAGAAGCCCGTCTCGAGCCTAATGATAATGAGATTTATCGCGACGTATATTTTTTCGATCGCAGTACCACCGGACAACAGACATTCCTCGCTATTCCCGACGAATACCTCAACACTTTCAATGCCGATCACCCGGCATTGTCACCGGACGGCAATTACCTTGTATTTGAAACAAATGATTCACTTGACAACCTCGACGTCAACGGAATTTCCGACATTTACCTGACCGAGCTCGGCACTGGCAACTTCACGCCAGTTTCGCTCGATAGCGATGGCATGCCGCGTGGTAACAGTGCCGGCAGCGCTGGTTTTTCAATAGCCGACAATGCCGACCGCGTCGTCTTTACGGCGCCGGATCCAACCAGCGGCAAAGACCAGATCTACCTATGGGAACGACAGACCGGCAGTGTCCGGCTACTCAGCACCGACCTGACCTCCCTCCCCGCTGTGGACGACTGCTCGCAGCCGATGATATCGGGCTCGGGAAATGCTGTCGTTTTTCTCAGCAAAGCGCAACTTACCGCTGTCCCCACAGGTGGGCAAAAGATGGCCTACGTCCACGTCATCGCAACAGGTGAAACTATCGCCGCATCTGCAGGCACTGAAGCAACGGCACCCGACGGCGATGCCATCGATGCCTCCGTCAGCTGGTACGGATCGCTGGTGGCGTTCGGCAACTTAAACGCCGTGTTTATTTACAACCTCGCCGATGACACACTGACCAAAGTTATCGAACCGCCCAGCGGCGACTTGACCAAAGTTATCGAACTGCCCAGCGGCGACTACGCATTGTACCCGAGGATTTCGATGGACGGACGGCTCCTTTACTTTGCAAGCTACGCCAAACGCAACGGCAACGCGTGGGATGAGAACCCCCACAGTATACTCCAGGCATACCTGCTCGACCGCAACAACGGTGACATACGCCTGGTCAGCAACATCGACGGAGAGCCGGGTGACAATCACAGCTATAAAGGCGCTGCCGCCATCGGCGCCTCTGGCGATCTTGGCGTGGCATTTGCATCGCAGGCGAACAATTTGGCCGGCAACGATATCGACGACAAACTCGATGTCTTCTTCTGCGAGCTCCTGGCGGACGCCAACCAACCGCCGACATCGACAACCGCAACAGCCGTCACGCTCGACGAAGACGCATTCGACACAATCAACTTCGCGGGTGCAGATGAGAATATGAACGAGGTCGGCTTTTTCATCACCGCCCTGCCGGCCAACGGACAGTTGTTCGACGGCGACGGCGACGGTATTGAGATCACCGCGATCGCCCTCCCCTGGCAAGTCGGTCCACACAATCCGCGCGTCACCTTCGTACCGGCACTGAACTACAATAATTCGGTCGCCGATCGCGATCAATTCTCTTTTCGCTACGAGGATCTGTTCGACAGCAGCCCCAGCGTCGCAGTCACCCTCGCGGTCGACAATGTCAACGACGATCCGGCATTCGACCCGATCGAAGACCAATCCGCCGACGAGGGCGCAACGTTCTCCTTGCCGATCCTGGTCAGTGATCCGGACACTGCCAACTCCGCAAACCCCGATGTTCTCACCCTTGCGCTGATGACCGGCCCCGGTGAAATTGTCGACGAGCAGTGGGTTTACACTCCTGGACACGAAATCGCCACACGGGGAAATCTGGTAATTTCGGAAAACATCTGCATTTCTGTGAACGATGGAAACGGGGCAACTGACCAAGTTGATTTCAGTGTAACCATCAACGATGTCAACGTCGCTCCGACGGCCGCAGATCTCAGCCTCACCCCGGCGACACCGCTCACCACAGACGTGCTGGTGCCGGCTTACACCTTCAGCGATTTCGACGGCGATATCGAGGGTGATTCGGAACTGAGCTGGTTCGTGCGCCAGTCGGCCGCTGCGGAGTTCACAACCTACAGCGGGCCGTTCACGGGTGATGGAGATTCCGTCCCGACGAGCGCCACCAGCTTTGAGCAGGACTGGCAGTTTACAATCACCCCCATCGACGATCGACCGGACGCCACGCCCGGCACGACACAGACTTCAACGATCGTGACGATCGCCAACTCCGCGCCCGTCGGGACAGCGCTGAACGTTACCGTTGCCGAGGACGACAGCGCAGTGATCGATCTGCAGGGCACGGACGCCGATGCTCATCCCCTCACCTTCAGCTTCACACCGCCGCAACACGGTGTGGTAACGCAGGAAGCGCCGGACGTCGCCACTGTCGTCTATACACCGGCGACCGACTACTTTGGTGACGACGATTTTTCCTACACCGTAAACGACGGATTTACAGACTCCGAAACTGCAACCGTAACCGTCACCGTCACTCCTACTGATGATGCACCCACGCTCACGATCACCAACCGTCTGGTTCTCGAAGCTGGAACAGTGATAGGCTACATCACCACCGCAATGGTCGTGGTCGATGACGCCGACGCGCCGAGCGGAATCGATCCGCCGCCGCTGCTGACCGTGCACCTCGATGCGGACCCGTTCCATGGCACATTCAGGGACGGAAACGAAGTCGTGGTCTCCGCCGCTGCGCCGGTGAGTTATGAGGATTTCCCGTTGACCTATACGGCAAACGATGCCAACGCGTTCCAAACCGAGTCCGTAGGCCTGACAGCGCACGACGCGACGCTGAGCAGCTCAACCAAAATATTTCAGATCATCAGCGGCGCCCACCTGCAAACAATCAGTGTCGAGAGGGGCTGGAACTTCATTGCCTTCGCCGCCGATCCGGTGGATGGGCCTACTGAACTGTTCGTGATCGACGGCGTGCAGCGTCATCGCGGGAAACTGTGGTACCTGAACAACGGCAACTACGTGAGTGCCGCAGCATCATTGTCCGGGGGAGTCGGCTATTGGGCGTGGTTTTCCGATGCCGCGACATTCGTCGACGTACCCGGCGCGCCGAAGTCGAACACACTCGACATTCCCGCTGGCTGGCAGGGTATCGGCATTACCGGGTCGGCAACCCCTGCGGCGCTGCCGACAAGCGGCATCACGGGCACTGTCTGGGGATGGGACGTGGGCAGGCAGCGCTACATCAATGCAGTGGAATTCGAGCACGGGAAAGGCTACGTGGTGATGAGCCAGGGAACGACTGTGACATTTGAACAGCCCTGACGCCCTGGCCGAATGTTCTCGCGCTCTTCCATGCCATGGGCAGATGTTCGATATGCAATGGCACTGAGTTGAGCGTTGGCCGAGTCGGCCGTGCGACGGAAAAAGAGGCGATTCCTATACGCCAGTTGCATTCGAATCCCCTGACCCCATAGTTATTGACAAGGCCCCACACCATCCCCAGGACCCGGAAACCCGAGCCTTCCAGGAAGGCGTTTAATGCGATCACAAGGATTTACGTTGATCGAACTATTGGTGGTGATTACCATCATCGCTATCCTGGCGTCCATGCTGCTACCGGCGATCAATAAGACAAAAGAGAAAGCCGTGGCGATAAAATGCATGTCGAACCTCAAGCAGTTCGGGGCCTCGGCTCAGATGTATGCCGCCGACAACGAGGGTTTTCTGTTCCCGGTGCAGCCTGATGATCCGATCAGTCACTGGTTGAACTATCTGTACGTGGATCTTGCCGGACAAGACGCGGATTTTGTGCGCTGCCCCGCCGTCGACCAGGCAAATATGTTTAATCCCTTTGGTGGCCAGGACACTTACAATGCACTGACCAATGCGACCTACATTATGAATGCAATCGCACCCGGCACAGCAGGGGCGAGATGGGCCGGCGCCACGCTGACCGGATTCATACCGACAATGACTTTCGGCTGGACGACAAACAACAGTACCTACCCGGTCCGTTTCAATCGAATCACCGATATTTCCTCAAAAATACTTATCGTGGATTCGCCCAACGCCCAGTTTTCCTCACCATCTTCCTCGATCGCCATCCAGCGATTCGACCAGACCGATCACGGGCAATTGGACCAGAACGGCAACGGTAAGATCAACTCGAACCTGGACGGCACCACCAGCGACCGCAAGGTGGGCTACGAGCACAACTACGGGTTCAACCTTCTCTACGGCGACGGGCACACCGGCTGGACACAGCAGACGGACGACCACAATGCCTGGGCAGTCCACGAAGTACCATAGCCCCACCCTGCGCGTCCACGCTGAACCTACTTCAACTCACCGGCGCGAAAGGCCTTCAGATAGGTCTTGCAGAACTCATCGTTCCCCAGCAACATGCTCTCGGCCAGTTTGTACGGCCCGGACTCGCGATCGGCCGAAAACACCCGCGCCAACGGACTGGTCACAGGATCGATGATGCCGCTGTCGGCACCCGCATCAACAGCCAGATTCGTGAAGGCGTCATTCACCAAACGCCGCACGGGGATACCAAAGGAGACATTGCTGAAGCCACCGCTTATGTGTACCTCCGACCCATATTTCTCACGCAGCTGGCGAATCGCTTCGAGACAATGAATGCCGAACTCAGCATCCACGGAGATCGGAAAGATGAGCGGATCGATGTAGATGCGATTCAGTGGGATCCCTTTGCCAACGGCGGCATCGACAACCTGCGAGGCGTTGATGACGCGCTCTTCCGTGTTCTGCGGCATGCCATCAAAGCCGGCTGCGGTAGCAATGACGTGGCAATTGTACTGCACAGCCAGGTCAAGTGCATCGAGGCGTTCCAACGAAGCTGAATTAAGCATCACCGGACGATCGCTGTCGGCGGATTCAAGTCCTGCGGCAATCGTCCCGATACATGAGGAATCAATCGACAGCGGGGTATCGCACATGCCGGCAATGGTCGGCACCAGCCAGCGCATCGCGGCTTCCTGTTCCTTGCGGCGAATCGAAATTTCGTCGACGTTGAGATCGAGGAAGTGCGCACCGGCTTCGACCTGCCGCCGCACCATATTCTGCAGGAAAGCCATACCGGTCTCAACCTCCTCGGCGTTGTCCGACATGGCGGCATGGATGCCGGCCTGGACATACTTGACGCGCCCCTCTTCGAAGTCCGCTGAACGCTGCATTTTCTCCGGCATATTCAGAAAGCGATCACCATCCGGCGTCGTGAAGCGAATGCGCTCCGCACCGTCCTCACCCTGGACAACAAACCGCCCCTTGCGCAAAACGATACGGGTGGTGTGAATGTTTTCGCCGATGATAATGAAATTGTCACGGCGATCTTGTAAACTCATGCTGTTTCCCCTGAACTGTTGGATTTCTTATCAACGCCGGCCCCCGGCGTTGTGTCGGTGCGGTCTGCCTGATGGTCCCTTTCGAGGAATCGGTTGGCCCAGGCGCTGGTGCCCTCGAGGGCACCGTTCTTGATGACAACCGGTCCATCAAGCATTGTCTCTTCCTCACCATAGGCCTTCAGGCGATCGTACGCCAACGCCCAGATACATTCCTTCTCACCGACTTCACATTTCCCCTGGCGAGTACCGCCGCAAGGCCCGTTCCTCTGGTTCTTGGCGCACTGCGACTCTGGACAGAGGTAAGCGATTTCCGGCAGTGAACAATCACCGCAGTCACGGCAGTCGAAGGTCGCGATCTTGGCGACATGCTCGGCGCCGTGGACAATTTTTCGAACTACAGCGGGCGCCTTGTCGATGAATTCACTGATTTTCCTGGCGGCCTTGAACCCCATAGTGTCGCGCTCGAATACCTTGTCGTGCACGACTCGATTGAGGCGATACGTGATCGGGGCGCGACGGCGGGACTGGTCCACCATCGCCGCATCCTTCGAGCGCTTGTACAGGCGATTAACCGTCGTCGTGTTGAGACGGGTCATCTGATTCTGCTCGAAGTAGAAAAATTCATCGGGTTGATGGTAGCAGATATTGCCGGCAAAGGATTTCCAATCGGTGGCGCTGTAGCTGGCGGCGCGTTCGAGCACAAGTGCATAATCGTCGTAGGTGAGATGACCGCCGATATATACGCCCCGATACCCCAGCCCCTTGAGAATCGCACACTGCATCGCAGCGAATTCCAGGAAGAAGGACTTGCCCTTGTCCGCGTCGGCAGCGTGCTTCTCTACTAGCTGCATGAGCTTGTCTGTGACAACGACGCCAGGCACTTTCCCAGAGTAAAAGTAGCGGGCTGCACGGACGCCCAAAACGTAGACGTTGCCGATCAACGGCACGTTCAGATTGTGCATCTGCATATACTTTATCAGCTCATCCTGCTTCCGGGCATCATAGCCGATCTGCGAAATGATGTAGTCGGCACCGGCACGGATTTTCTTTGCCAGCTTGAAGTACTGCGGCATCACCTCGTTCTCCAACTTCTTGTGATTGGTGACGACAGCGCCGAGAAAAAAACCGGTCGATTTCGCCGGAGGCTTACCGCTATCTGCCGGCCCTCCATCGTTCATCTCCCTCAGCATTTGCAGCAGCCCAACCGAATCGATATCGAAAACACCACTGGCCTGGCCATGATAACCACCAACCGGACAGTCTCCCGACAGGGACAGGATATTTCGAAAACCGTCGCTCGCCAACTGCCAGGCACGCCCCTGCAGGGCGTTGCGATTCCAGTCCTTGCACGAGAGATGGATGATCACTTCCTGCCCGCGGGCGATGAGATCGGTGCCCATCGTATCGGCATTGATCATCGGGTTGCCGCCGGGGTTGTCCGTAATACTGAGCGCGTGAATATCAGGATGCTCGACGAGTTGACGAGCCACCTGCAGCACGCGGCGACCGCTGCGTTCCGTGATCAGGCCGCGCGAAGTCACCAGTTCGACACAATGAACAAAGGTGTCGGATTCCTGCAGAAGTCCCCGAAACGAGGACTTGTTCCAGGCGCCACTTGGCCGGGCAGATTTTTGAGGTTCTTCGGCCATGACAGACTCCGATCAGCCCGGGTTGACGACGAGCTCCGTCGGCATTGGTTTGAACTGGCAAGCCTCGACGAAGACTTCGAAAAAGTCGGGCGTAGTCTCCAGTTCGATATGTTCGATCTTGCGCAGGCATTCATCGATCACTTGCCGTTTGCGCTTTGACATCATCGCTTCCATGGCGCCGTGGACGGCAGCATTGCCTATTTTAACAACGCGCTCTTCAGGCACCGGCGCCAGGAACCCGATCGCCACGGCGTTGGCAACATCGAGATAATTTGCAAAGCCGCCGGCCAGATAGAGTTTATCGATATCGGCCGGCCCCACCCCGAATGTCCGCATGACAATGTACTGTCCGCAATAGCTTGCGGCCTTCGCCTGGGCGAGATTACTGGCGTCTTCGCGGGACAGGGTAATACCATGGTCCGGGACGATATCCAACTCATACTGTTTGTCCTGAAAAACGCCTTTTGGAGTCATCACCTCGCGTCGGCGCAGATCGGCCAGCAGATCGATCAAACCGGAACCGCAGAGCCCCATCGGCGGCACGTCGCCAATGGTATTGTAGGCCCAGCGATCATCCGCCCAGTGTATTGACTCGATGGCGCCGTCGCCGCCGCGCATGCCGTATTTGACGAGTCCGCCCTCGAAGGCTGGTCCGGCCGGGCAGGAGGCGCACATCATACGCCCCTGATAGCCGATTACAACCTCGGTATTGGTTCCGACGTCGATCAGCATGAAGCACTCGTCGCGGGCCTCGACATCGATCGCCAGAAGGTCGGCAGCGATGTCGGCGCCGACATGACCGGAGGCCAGCGGCAGACCGTAGATCAGCGCCTTCGTATTTGTCATTAAGCCGAGCGCCCTCGCCTTCTCGGTGACCGCCGTACTCTGACGCCGGCCCTCGAGAACGTCGACTTCGGTTGTCGATCGATAAGGCCGCTGCCCGATAGGCTGCACATCGTACTTAAACAGCAGGTCACGCATCGTCGAGTTGCCGACAACGACAATCTCGTAGATTTCCTGACGCTTGAACCCGAGGCGCCGCCCCATTTCCATGATTTCGTGGTTGATCGTCTGAACAATCACCCGCTGCAGCTTGCCACGAAAATCGCGGTCGTAGGAGATGCGGTACATGACATCGCTGCCGCCGAACTTCTGGGGGTTCTCGAAAGCACTGACAGTCACCGCCCTGCCGGTTTCCAGATCCATCAGAGCCAAAACGACAGTTGTCGTGCCCAAGTCCATGGCAAGGCCATACATGTGACCACGATAGGTGTCGATCTCCTCGCCGTCGTAGTAGACGACATCGCCGGTGCGGGTAACGATGGGATCAAACTCGGAAGCTTTTTCGCGGCTGGCACTGAGGATTCTCGGGCGCTGATGCAGCGGCGCGAGCTTGAGGTCGACGGTCTCACCGGTGACGACGGCCTGGCAGGCGAGCCGGTAGTTGCCCTTCAGAAATTTCTCGCTGTCGGTCCGCTTACTGAGGCAGTCCATACCTTCTTCCACCTCGACGATACATTCGTGGCACTGCCCCTGGCGGCCGCAGGTGGTAGGCAGGGCGAGGTCGAGTTCGTCGGCATGATCGAACACGGTCTTGCCGAGCATCACGTCACAGGTAGCCTTGTTGTATGTCGCCTTTGCCATATGTCGCTCAGATAAAGCAAAATCCCGAGTGCCATACGACACTCGGGACCTGTTAAAATACAAAAGTCTGACCGGATTTACTCCGCTTCTTCCGCCACATCGGTCTCCCAGGCACTGCGATAGTCGATCTTGTCGTCGCCACCGCACTGGCGCAGGCCGCCTTTCTCCAAAGGCTTGCGCTGGTTCTGGCAGCCGAACTTCGCGGTACACCGGTCGAGCCGGTCACGGTACGGACAACGGCGAGTGGCCTGTACATCGGACTGTTCGATAATGCCGCTGAAGATTTCAGTGATGCGGTCAAGGCGTTTCTGGTACTCTTCCGGATCGATTTTTTCCATAACCATGGACCTACCCTGCTCTGATGTCGGCCATCAAGCTGCGGGCTAGCTCGACGCAGGCCATGGCATCCTTGCCATAGCCGTCGGCCCCCATGTCGTCGGCAAACTCCTGGGTGACCGGCGCGCCTCCGACCATGATCCTCAGGTCGTCGCGCAGTCCTTCGTCGATGAATGCCTCGATTGTCAGTCCCATGTTAGGCATGGTCGTCGTCAACAACGCGGACATACCCAGCAACGGCGCCTTGTGTTCTTCAATCGCTTCTATGAAATCATCGGGCGAAACATCGACGCCGAGATCGTGAACGACGAAACCGGAGCCGCGCAGCATCATGATGCAGAGATTCTTGCCAATATCGTGCAGATCACCTTTGACCGTCCCCATGACGGCTACGCCGATCGGCTCGACGCCGGAGGCGGACAGGATCGGCTCGATATAAGCCATGCCAGCCTTCATGGCACGGGCGCATGCCAGAACTTCGGGGACGAAAATAAAATTCTCGCGGAACTTGATCCCGACAATGCCCATGCCGGCGATCAAGCCGTCATCCATAACTTCGAGAGCAGTGACGCCATCGTCCAGGGCCCCCTTGGTCAGTTCGTCGCAGGCGCCATTGTCCCCGTCGATCAGCGCCGCCGCGATATTCTGCATCCGTTCACTGGAGGCAGCGAACATGTTGACCATGTGCTCGATTTCTTTGGGGCGCTCGAGAAACTCCTCGATCTCGCTGCGTATAAAAGCGTTGGCAATATCACCGATCTCGGCCATCCGGAAGCTCCTTAATGGGTCGCTGTTCAGGCGATGTTCTTATGCCAGTCACGTACGGTCTGAGGAATGGCTTTGAGGTTTTCGACGGCGGTCTGCAGCGGGATGGCGCACTCAGGCCCAACCAGTTGTACACCGGCCTCAAGGTTTTCTCTGACTTCGGCACTCACTTCCTCCGGCCCCTTTGAAAAGAGGGTCTCCGGATTGTTGATGTTGCCGACCAGTGAAATGCGATCACCGACAATCGCCATGGATTCCGCCGGTTTGTTCTTCGAATCGTAGTGGAACGCATGCATCCCTGTCTGCGCGATGTACTCCATGCGGTCGACAGTACGGCCGCAGATGTGGAGGATGATCGGGATCGGGATGCGCTCGGCGAACTCGATATGCAGGTCGCGCAGGTAGCGTTCATAGTACTCGCCGCTGACCAGGTCGCCGGTGGCATGGTCCGGCAGCGTTATGGCGTCCGCACCGGCTTCGGCCTGGGCGATGCCGAAATCGACGGTTGCCTCTTTCATGCGGTCCAGGCACAGCTTGGTCTTGCCCGGGTCGTCGAGGGAGAGGAGCAGGAACGGTTCGACGCCGAAACAATGGTAGCCCATCGACCACGGCCCCATGGTCTTGCCGATGATCGCCACCTCGTCACCGTATTCCTTGCGCAGAATCTTGATCGCCTCAGTGACACACTTCGTATCGGGATGGGTGCACAGGTCCGCCGGAATCTTGATATCGTCCGCTGTTTCCCAGATGGGCTCACGCATCTTGACCGTCGGCCAGTTGTCCTTCTGTTCCCACTGGATCTTGCAGCCTATGGCGGAAGATTCCTGGATGATACTAAAAACGGGCATGATCGTGTCGAATCCGAGCTCGGTATAACCGGTGGCTGCCAGACGCGCCATCAACTCGGGTTCCCGGTTGGCTTGCGGAAAGGGTGCGTCTACCAGGTCCATCAACTCGACCGTCGCCACCGACGTCGGGTTGCAGACCGGGGTGCGATCGACCGGCTCCCGATTCAAAGCGGCCAGAACACGCTCCCGGCTGGTCATTGCTTTAATTGCATCTGCCATATCGCTTACTCCTGTTGGCTCGGTGCAGCCAGGACACCACGGCTTGCCGCGGCTTCCTGCTCACGCACCGCAGCGCGTACGTTGATCGCCCGCGGCAACAGCTGGGCAACCAGAACATCGTGACTGTGACCGCAATCAAAACTGACCGTGGTGTCGTCCTCCAAGGTCGTCTCGGCAAGCTTGACAATGCCGTTGGCGATGGCGCCGGTGCGGGTCGCCGATTTGTCAGTATCCTTGTCCGCGGCAAACGTATAACGGCCGCCAGCGTATGCAGTTACTGTGACCGTAGAATCGGCTTTCGGATCAAAAACATTGAGTTCCCGAGCAGCCGGCGGTTCGTCGGGGGCCAGTTTGCAAATGTCCAGGAAAACCCGGCGCACGCCACGGTTGTGTTCACTGCCGCAGGGGAATCGCAGGCGCCCGTTTTCAGCGGCGACAAGGCCGCCCATGGTTTTCATCGCCTCGGTAACGAATGCAACACGTCCGGGCACACCCGCAAGCCCGCTGTAGCTGTGCACAAGGAATTCGGCACCATCATTTCCGTCCAGGCGGTATAAGCCTAAGGAAATGTCGTGGAAGTGCCGATCCATCGAGACCAGTTCGATGCGTCTTCCAATATCGAGCGTCTGAGCCATGAAGCCTCCGTTATCGTGCTGAAAAGTTACTATACAGCAGATGCTAAGCGTGCCAATTCGCCAGAAACTATTGGTGGAAACTTTCGGTGGATATTCAAAAGACGCCATATGTTTTTGTAACTTGATACCCTTCGGCGAATTACAACTTTTAAATGATTGTCCAAACACATCAAAATGAGGCATGGCATAGATGAAGGCAGCAAAGATTCTCACGGAGAAACTGAGTAACAAGGAACCGACGATCGGTTTGCTGGCGACGTTTCACCTGTCGGTCGAGCTCGTGGAGACCGCGATCGCCGGAATCAACTGTGTATTGAAAGTAATAGCCGCCCCTATTAGTGTGTGTATGCTCGCGTATACTGCGCCTACTTACGCCAGAAACTGATCCGCCACCCCCCGCAGACCGGCCCCTTTTTTTTACCTCACATCAGACTATAAGGAATGACCTATGATCGCAAGACATTTATCCGCTGAACACGGCATCGTCTGCCAACTACCGGGCGATGACTTCGGGTACTTCGGCTGGCCGACCGTTGAACGTCTGGATAACGGCACAATGCTTGTCGGCAGCTCCGGACTGCGCTCCGAACACATCTGCCCGTATGGCAAGACCGTGTTGAACACCAGCAAGGACGACGGCCAAACGTGGTCGCCGCCGCGCGTCATCCACGAGTCGCCGCTCGACGACCGTGACGTCGGCGTACTCGACCTGGGCAGTGGAAATGTCCTTTTGAGCTGGTGCAGTGTCAACAATCGTCTCCAGCTCGAAGACCCGGAAATCAAAGAGTCATTCATTGATCTGGTTGGCACTGCCGAAGTGGACAGCTGGGCAGCAACGCTTGATGCGCTCACTGACGCTGTCGCCGCGCCGCATCTCGGATCGTGGATCATGCTCAGCTCTGACAGCGGGGAAACCTGGAGCGACAAGGTGCGTGTGCCGCTATACACCCCACACGGTCCAATTAAACTCCGTGACGGCGACCTCCTATACGTCGGCAATCGTTTCATGATCGACCGGGACGAACTCGACAACAGCGCGGTAAGCGCCGCCCGCAGCAGCGACAATGGACTTACCTGGACAATCGTCGGCGAGGTGCCGCTGTATCCAAAAACACAAGCGCCCAGTTACACTGAACCGCATGTTGTCGAACTGCCCTCGGGCAAACTGATCTGCATGGAACGAGTCGACGGCGACCTTGGCCAAGCGGGCGTTCTGACTTTCAGCATGTTGCAGTCGGAATCGACGGATGGTGGAAAAAACTGGTCGGTCTCGAAGCCGCTGAATTTTCATGGTTCGCCGCCGCACCTGTTACGTCATTCATCCGGTGCATTGATTTTGACTTACGGCTATCGTCTGGTGCCGTTCGGACAGCGTGTCGCCATCAGCAATGACGAGGGCGCGACCTGGGAGCACGACATCATTCTTCGCGACGACGGCCCGGACTGGGATCTTGGCTATCCCTCGACCGTTGAAATGAGCGACGGCAGCCTGTTTTCCGTCTACTACCAGAAAGTACCCGGGGACTATCGGAATTCTCTGCTGTGGTCCCGCTGGCAACTGCCGGACTGATCCCGCGTACCGAAAATTTGCCTGAGCGCCGGCATAGTTTTTTTTCTCGCCCCGGCAAGCCAGTCCTACAAATGATTGACCTCGCTGCGATACCCAGGTTTCCCAGTCAATCCCTGGGAGTTGAATAAATCGATGCCAGAAGCTGTCACAGATATAGAAAAAACGTTTGTGTGTCAACCCCAGCAAGATCCGGGAGCTGCTTTGCCGCATCAGCATTCTGCCCTATAGTATCCGCAATGCGGGACAATCACCTCACAACCCAGCCATCTCATATGAAGAGAAAGTGCCCAGGTACCTCCCGACTGTTTCTCTCGTGCGCCATTATCCTAGCCGTTTTGGCAGCAAGTTCTGTCGCTGTCGCCAACGAAGATACGCCACCGCCGGAGATCCTTAAGAAGTACAAGATTGATTTGCGCCACCTGGACAAACAGGAATATCTGTCGGTCATGCGGGTCGAACTTTTGATCGACCGTAAGATCGAGGCAAGCGTTAACGAAAAATTTTCCGACAACCTCCTTGTCCAGGTGGAGGCGGAAGCAAAAAAACTGTATCCCTACTACGAAGTCGGCGATGTCATTCAAATCACCGTGCGCGGCCGCACTGTCAAAGGCACGATTTCCCACATCGGCGGCCGTTTCATCCGGGTCGACAGCATCAAGGTGCACCGCGACGATTTTCCCTTCACCGCCTTCAAGAAAGACAAGGCGAAAAAATTCCAGGAAAAATATGTCGTCCGAAAATTCTATGAAAAACGTGACGAATACCGCGATTACCTGGCAGAAAAACGCGAAAGAATGATCAGCAGGGCCCTGCGCAATAATGGGTACGTTTTCTTCGAAGGCGATTGGCTGACAACCAAGCACGTCGTCGACATTTGGCGGTCGGGCGAATTCCAGGAACAGGCACAGCAACCCATGGACGACAACGACTTCGACTTCGACTTCGACTTCTGAGCCGCTGCAATGGTTTGCGCAGAACGGGCAGGCTACCAGCACTGTACGCGCTGAGAAGTGGTAAGCAGCAATTTCGCACCGCAGGAATCCGCCCGTCAGTGCTTCGACTCGAGATACGGTCGGCCCTGCTCATAGAGATTCCGGCGCTGCCGCATTACTGCCAGCAGATCATTCCGCCCCTGCGCCTCTGCCAGTTTAACGGCCGCGCCGATTTGCTCGAGCGCCTCCCGAAAGTTCCCCGCCGCAGCCTGCGCCGCAGCCAATGTATCGAGCAACTCCGGCACCTCACCCGCAGTTGCGGATACTGCCGCCGATGCCAGCGCCACTGCTTCCTTCGGCCGCCGGACATTCTCGTCGGGCGCAGTCGCCAGGATCCAGGCCAAGCGCCCCTGCGCCGGCACCGACCCTGCATCCAATCCCAGCACCTGACGATACCGCGCCGCTGCCTCGGCATAACGCCCCAGTGCCGCCAGGGACTCAGCCATGTTTAGCTGCGCCGACGCATACGCGGCCCAATGTTTCAGCGACTCGGTGTAGGCAGTCAAAGCCGCCTCGTGTCGACCAAGCTGTGCCAGGTTCACTCCGGCATCGTTGCGCGCCGCGGCAATCGCCTGGCGGCTGCGAAGAACCTCGATATTGTTGAGCGCGTCGACATAATCGGGAGCCACTGCTACGGCTCCTTGATAATACTCAAGCGCCAGCGTCAGGTCTTCGCGATCACGGGCCAGGTTGCCCAGGTTGTAAAGCAGTACGGGGTTGTCCGGTTGCAGCTCCCGGGCTTTGGCATAAACGCGTTCGGCCGCATCAAACTTCTGCAGGCCGGCCAGCATGTTCCCCAGATTCATATAGGCCGGGACAGAGTCCGGATAATAGTTGATGACCTGACGATAAATATCACCGGCCTCGTCAAAACGTTCCTGCCGAACCAGGAGCGTCGCATAATTGACCAGGATCGTCTCGTCCCCCGGCCGCAAGCTCCTAGCCTGGTCCAAGGCGGATTCGGCAACAGCATACTGCTCGAGACCGGTATAGGCCAGACCAAGGTTGTTCCAGGCATTGTAATGATCCGGCTTGAGCTCGACAACGCGTTTGAAGTGGTCGATCGCCGGCACCGGTTCATCACGGTCGAGCAGGATCTTGCCCAAATTATTGTGGGCGATCCAGGCAGTGTCATTTTTTTCCAGCGTATCGCGCCACAGCGTCTCGGCATCGTAAAACGCCAGGCACCGGTGCCAGGTCGCTGCAACAAGCCCGAGCAACAGCAAGGCACAGATCAGCCGAATGCGACGAGCACTGTCCGGGCCTCCGACACCGCTGATGCCGTAACGCTGCAACATGACAATGACCGCAACGACAATCATGGCGATCATCGCCGGCATCGCCAGGTACTGAAAATGATCGGCGACGAAGGCATACCGCATCGGATACACATCGACGAACCCGAGCGCCGGCAAAAGCACCCCCGCAAAAATCAACGCCCCGGCCAGGGGCCCGCGTCCCCAGCGGCGGCGTCCGCAGAAAAGGACAACCAGTACCGCCACCGCGGCGATCGCCGAGAAAATCGCCGCCACCGGCAGCGGATCAGTGATCCAGCGGGGATAAATGAAAATCAGCGGGTACGGCAGCAAGACCTTTCCGGCATAGAACCACAGCGCCCGCCCGGCGATTCCAAAACGATCCACCATCGACAAGTCGAACTCGGCGCCGACAGCACCGACAACATGCCTTTCCATCCACACGGTCATCACGGCCATCCCCAGACCAACGAGAAAAAACGGCAGCAGCAACACGGTCTGGCGTCGAAGCTTTTCCGGATGCCGCCACCACATCAGGACAAGCACGACGGCCGGCATCGAACAAGCCACCGTCTTGCTGAGCAGGCCTGCAACAAACAGTCCCAGCGCCAGGGCGTACAGCCGCCCGCGTCCCCGCCGTTCGGCGCCGATGGCAAATCGCCAGTAGACCAGGAGGCTGGCGAAATAGAAGACCGCACAAAGCACGTTCTTCCGTTCGGTAACCCACGCGACCGACTCGACGGTCACTGGATGTACCGCGAAAATGGCCGCAATCAGCCACGCCCCGGGCACCGATAATCGACGCAGGAATCGCCACAGGAACATGGCCGTGATGGCGTGGAGAAGCACATTGACCAGGTGAAAACCGAACGGGTGCAGTTTCCATATCCGGTACTCGACCCAGAAGGACGTGTGCACGAGCGGATAGTACTGCGGCACAGCCCCGGGCTCCAGCCAGATCCGCCGCAGGCCATCGACAGTCGGCAACGTCGCATTCTCGGTGACGTAGTCGTCATCGTCCCAGATGTAGGTGCAACGCAGCGCCGGCAGGTAGGCGACCAGCGTCAGGACCAGGAGGAACAGACTAAGTCGCCAGGCGAGATGCGTCGATATCGGGCTGATGTTGCCATTTGCCATGTGTTATCGTAACAATCGGAAGCACAATTGTAAAGAACCCGACATACTGCGCGGTAATCGTGGATTGTTTCAAGCGACACATACTCTTCCACCTTGGCGGACACTCGACCTCCATCCAGCCGTCACTTGATAAAATCCCACGGCAATTCCGGAAAAACCATTATAGTATGCATTCGGCTTCATAACAGTTAGGCACAGTCACATCTCCCGCGAGGTCTTGGATTGCAATTTCGCAACGACAGTAATAAAACAGCCTTATTGGCTGTTGCCGCCTGGGGAATGTGCTTGCCGATCATCCTTTTCGATGCAATCCCCGGCGCGGATACGTCTGTTTATTATTCCGCGATGATCCGTGAGATTGCTGCTGGACGATGGGAACACGGCTTCTATCCGATGATTCCACCATTGTTTCCGGTATTTGGAGCTTTGTTTGCGTGGATAGGGTTTTTGCCGTTCACGGCTGCTAAAATCGCCTCGAGCCTGTGTTTCGCAGCTGGAGTATTTCCTCTATATCATCTGTGTCGGCTGGTGTGGAACCGCAAGATTGCGATCTGGTCGTGCGTCCTTTACATCCTGTGTCCCCGCCTTGTGCGATACGGCGGTGCGGGGCTTCTGGATCCCGGGAAGACCACCTTCCTGCTTGTGACAGTTTACGGGTTGCTCCGGTTTTCCAGATATCGTGATTGGCGGTCAACGTTGTATGTTTTTGTCGGCAGTGCCGGTATGTCCCTTGTACGTGGCGAAGGGATCACAGTTGCCGCACTCCTTATCACCGGTTTTATCATCGTAGAGCTCATCGGAAACCGAAAACGAACTTTGTGCTCAAGAATTCCTGTTAAGTCATTAACGGGAATTTTGATTTTTCTTTTGCTGCTGTCACCATGGCTGATTTATATGTGGCATAAGACGGGCTACCCGTTGACCGATTCACGTCAAGCAGCCGTGGCAGAAAGCGTGTTGGGGCGGTTGGGATATGTCCCCCATGACCGTGACAGGATGCCGGAAGATGCTTTACACGAGTTCCTCGAGGTTTATCTCGAGTCGAACCCCGGGGTGAGCGAAAAGAAGACTGTAGACTATACTTTTTGGACTAACATAGTCGTAGAAATAGTTAAAGGCCTTGTACCCGTCTACCTGATCTTTGCGCTTCCTGTGATCATATCTCGTATCCGCAGTCGAAGATGGTGCTTACAGGAAACGGTACTCCTCATGTTGATTGTCGGCCATACGGCTCTGCTGGTCTGCCTGCTGGGCGGCAACTGGGTGCAGAAGCGGTATGTCATCCACGCAATGCCGTTTCTGCTCGGTTGGACCGTATATGGGATGCGGCACGTGCTTTCGAATGTTCGCCGGTTCCCTATACATCGACGCAGCATAGCAATCCGAACCGTAGTATGTGTGTTTACACTGATAATGGTCTGGGACGCGACTTTGCCGGCGCGCCCCTCGTTGAGGCAAAGCAAACAGGCCGAAAAAGCTTCTATTCTGGATACGGCCAAATGGCTGCGGCAGGAGGGTGCAGCAATGGTGCCGGCGAATCAGCGATGCCTGAGCAGCACGAGTATTAGTTATCACAATGGCCGGCAACCTGTGGTCGTAACGAGCAACAACAAGGCAGTAGCGCTCCTTGGCGATTGCGACCTCGCTGGTGTGGCGAAGTACGGATACCGTACGTTTGATCTTCGGATGCTGCGTGCATTGTGTGACCATAAGAAAGTCAATTTTCTGGTCATTGATCGCAATTTGGCAAGTGTCTTTCCAGACCTTGCTGATCCGAACGACTTGCCGGAGGGGTTCCATGTCGTGTATCGACGCTGGGAAGGCGAACGACGAGGAAATGTTGTAATTGGCGTGCAGCGCAATCTGACATACACTGATTCCGATTGGGATCAGTGAGGTTCTGATAGACATTAGCAAATAGCCCATATTGACGACGCCGCTGGAAACTTTTGAATGGTTAAAATTGCGTGGACACCGCCTGAGTGGTACAGTATTTCATGGCCCGTGCACCTTCGACACACATGTCGTGTTATTGATCGAAGAAGAACGGAAAAAGGATCGAGGTACCTGTTCGTTAGTAGCTTGCGTGCAGGACATCCCGCACTACCAAATGAAAACACTTATCCTTATCCCTGCCTTCAATGAAGAAGAGGCGATTGACGGTTGCATAAAGTCATTGTTGGACAATTATGACTATGATATCCTGGTTGTCAACGACGGATCAACCGACGAAACTCTGAAGATTGTTTCAGCGCTATCATCGCACCACCCGCGTGTCAAGTTCATTTCACTCATTTGCAATGTAGGTATCGGCGGCGCGATACAGGCTGGTTTTCTGTACGCCACCAGACATAATTACTGCATGACGGTACAGTTCGATGGAGACGGACAGCACGACGTGAATTCTCTGGCGGGCATCATCTCTTATGCGGAGGTGAATCAACTCGATCTGTGTATAGGGTCACGGTTTTGCAATCTGGAGACGGACAATTTTCTCAGTACGCCGCTCCGTCGCCTAGGTATCCGGTTTTTCGCTGCCCTGATTGGGATGTTGACCGGCACGCGGGTAACCGATCCTACGAGTGGTTATCGCGTCTATTCCAAGGCCGCGACACAACTGTTTTCCAGATACTATCCCGACGACTATCCCGAACCGGAGGCCCTGTTTTTCTGTGTGCGAAACGGCCTGAATGTGGGTGAATTTCCAGTGCGGATGCACGAACGCCAGGGCGGCATTTCGTCCATCCGATATTTCAAGACACTCTATTACATGATAAAAGTCACTGTCGCGATCTTGATCGACCGACTGCGGCGTAAGGAGGTGCAATGATGTCCGCAGAACTGCTCATGCTTGTCGGTGGAATTGTGGGATTCATGGTCACGCTGTACTGGGTGCGAAAACGTGAGATCCGCGAGAAATGGTGTGTTCCTTGGCTGGCGCTTGCCGTGCTGTTGCTGTTCTTCGGAAGTTTCCCTGATGTTGTGATGGCCATTGCAACATGGGCCCGGTTGAGTTACGCGACCGCAGTCCTCGCCGTTTCCTTGACAATCATCTATTTCTTTGCATTTTCCGTGACCGTTTCACTGTCGCGGCAATACCACCGCAACCTTCGTCTCACACAGGAAGTCGCTCTGCTCGAACAACGGCTTCGCCATATTGAGGAATGCCAAAAGCATCGTA
>Ga0209403_10001963_pt1 | contig 25358 bp, 19 predicted proteins | sample ArcticOcean_MG_C_8_FD_187440 | JGI IMG/M metagenome (GOLD analysis project Ga0209403, IMG submission 187440) | Marine microbial communities from western Arctic Ocean - ArcticOcean_MG_CB11_86 (SPAdes) (version 2) | ecosystem: Environmental > Aquatic > Marine > Oceanic | place: Arctic Ocean... | reverse complement strand
GGAAACACGCCACTCTGCCAACCCGGCAACGTGAACATCAACCCGGCAATTCTCGCTGCGACCAACAAGCCCACAGTCCCCAATCCGATCAGCGAATCGGATCGAGAAGCCACCAGGCCCTCGATCACCTCAGACACTCTGCCCATCGAATCCGTCATTGACCGCTGTCCAAACACTCCAACACAACCGACCAGTCCACGCGGTTCACAACATCGAGGGAATTCGCTCGAACAGGTCCGTCGAAAAGACCGCCAGCCGATCCAACATCCAGGGCAACAGCACCACCAACGCCGTCACCACCGCCAACAACCGCACAACAAGTCCAATCGACTGGTCCTGGATCTGAGTGGCCGCCTGCAATGTCCCCACCACCAGGCCAACGACCAAAATCAACAGCAACACCGGACCAGCCGTCTCCAGCCCCAGCATCACCGCCTGACGCGCCGCATCGGTCAGCTGATTACTGGTCATGTTTCCACTCGCCCTTCATCCCAAACAACCAGGCCGCCTCGGACCAACCCAACCCACGACCTAGCCAGTCACACCCGCCACCTGGACACTCTGCAACAACATCCCCACCGTCAAGAACCAGCCGTCGATCATCACGAACAACAACAGCTTCAGCGGCAACGAAACCATCACCGGCGGCAACATCATGACTCCAGTCGAAACCAGCAACGACGAAACCACCAGGTCGATCACAACAAACGGCAAGAAGACCAGGAACCCGATCGTGAAAGCGATCTTCAACTCGCTGAGCAGGTACGAAGGAAGCAATACGCTCAGAGGCACTTCCGCATACGTCGTCGGCTCGACCCAGGCCGCAGCCCGCGAACTGTCGGCAACCGGTCGCTGGTAGTCCAGCAACAGGAAGACTCCATCGGTGTTCCCCGAGGCATGGATCTGCTGACTCATGAACTCGCGAACCGGCCTCACCGTCGCTACCGCCGTCTGCTCCAACGTCGGACGTTGCGACTCGCTGGTCGCTTCCGTGTAAGGCAAGACTCCCTCGTCCCAGGACTGCTGCCAGACCGGAGCCATGACCGATACGGTCAGGAACAGACACAAGGCCGCAAGCACCTGGTTCGACAACAATTGCCCGGCACCCAGGGCCTGCCGCAACAGGCCCAGCACGACCAGAAAACGGACATAACAGGTCGTCATCGCCAGCACACTCGGGACCAGGCTCACCACCGTCAGCAGCAAGGCCATGCGGACCGTTGTCGAAACGTTCTCCGGAGCGGCCGCCTGCTCGAGACTGCCCGAAAACAGCGCCTTGGGACCGGATTCGGGATTGGGGGATGCTGAACTGGAACCGTCGGAAGTCGACCGAAACGCGTTGTCGGCCAGCAATGGACTGCCGATTGCAGACAGGAAGATCAATGCGGCCAGCAGGAGCCTCGACGTCCGGACAGGCTCCCTCGACGATCCGCCAACGGCGGATTGTCGGATGAACCAATCCCTGGGGGACGTTTTTCTAGACATCCGCCGGCTCCCTGGGGACGGCCTCGATCGAGTCAACCGCTTGTCCCAATCTCCCCAGAGCTGCCGCCACGCCGCCTTCTGGCAACCGACACAGATCCGTCAACAGGTTGACTTCGTCCGGGTCGCTGATCTCGGCCAAGGTCGAAAGCCCCTCTGTCGCATCCACCGATAGAACCAGCACCCGAGACCCACATCTCACCAGGCTGATCGCGTGCCGGCCATCAATGGCCGTGCGACCCAGTACCTCGACCGCCTCGACCGGCAATCGACCGCCACTGGAACGTCGACGACGACGCAGGCCGATCGACACCGCGACCAGGCCAGCACAAATCACGCCCAGCACGATCGCCGTGTTCCAGATCGACTCACTGACATGCGACGATTCAGACGAACGCGAACCCGGCTGCGACCCGCGACGCAGCGGAAGTGAACCCGACGGCGTGAGTGGGTCGATGTCCGAGACGGCCGGTTGAAGTGTCACCGAAGGGGGAACGGAAATTGCCGACGACGGCGGAACCAGAGATTCGTCGCTGGCGAGTGACGGAATGGTCAACACGGTCAGCGCGCAGGCCGAAATCGCCAGACGCCTCACCCCCCGGCGAAACGATGTATCGATCATGAGTGGATGGGATTGTGGAGAGAAATGAGAGGAGAAACGTGAGTGTGAGAGTGGAGTATTGAGACTGAGGAGTTGGGCTAGATGAGTTCGACGATGCGGACGGCCAGCTCCTTTTCAATAACCAGCAGTTCGCCTCGGGCAACCAAACGACCTTCGACCAGGATGTCGACCGGGTCGGCGGCGTGTCGATCGAGTGTCACAAGGCTGCCGGTGTCGAGTTGTGCGAGCGAATCGTCGTCGAGACGTGCCGTGCCCAACTCGATCGAAACAGGTGTCTCGACCGACGCGGAATCTTCTGTGGAAAGGGTCAGCTCGGGCATGGCGAGGCCTTTGTCGGCGACGCGGGGCAGTTATATAGGACTCCGCTTGAAACCGGTCAAGATCCAGCTCACACCGCAGCTCACACCGCAGCCCGCTCGACCAGTTTTCCGATCACATCGACCTCGCGAACCGCAGCCTCGAGATTCGTCCGAGCCAACTCGAGCACCTCTCGAACCAAACCATTCCGCCGAGACAACATGTCGCACGCTCCCTGCAATTCGGCTCGACGGCGACGGCAATCGACCACCCGACTCACGTCGACACCTCCTGCCTCGACCGCCTCCCTCTGTTCCGCGAACGTCACTCGGACCCCGTGAACCATCTCGTCCAATCGACTCGACAACACTCTCTCACATTGCCCCACACCGACCAGCTGCAACCGGCACGCATCGAGCCGACGGCGCCGTATCTGCTGGAGCAGTTCAAAGCGATTGCGTTTCACTTGAGTTGCCTGGAATCAGACTGGGCTACTGGAATCAGGCGCGACCAACCGCTGCGGCTGACTCGGGTGCTGCGACAGACCCCAGGGCTTCAGTCAGCCGGGCCATGAGTTCGAGAGTCTGAGGCATCGAGTTGATTTCGGTGGGCAGTTGCCTGAGAAAGCTGTTGATATCGGCTTCATGTCGAAGTGCGGCATCGACCAGCGGATTGGATCCCGCCGGATAGGCTCCCACGCTCACCAGATCGTTGGCATCACGTCGTGCCGAAAGAACTCGCCGCAATTCCTCGGCCAATCGTTGGTGCTCGGGCGTGGTGACGTCGTTCATCGACCGGCTGATGCTGGCCAGCACATCGATCGCCGGCCAATGAGCTCGTTCGGCCAACTCGCGAGACAACACAAGATGCCCATCAAGGATCGCCCGAGCACTCTCGGCCACCGGATCACTCTCGTCATCCCCCTCGACCAGCACGGTGTAGAATCCTGTGATACTCCCTTCGGCGGTCCGGCCGCTGCGTTCCAGGAGCCTGGGCAACATGGCGAACACGCCAGCCGGATAGCCGCGTGCCACCGGATCTTCTCCAGCTGCCAACCCGATCTCTCGACTGGCCGCCGCAACTCGTGACACGCTGTCCAACAGCAACAACACGTCGCGACCCAGGTCACGAAAGTACTCGGCCACCGCCGCGCCCAGGAATGCCGCTCGCTGCCTGAGCAATGCCGACTCGTCGCCGGTCGCTGCCACGACCACGCTGCGGGCCAACCCCTCGGGCCCAAGATCCCGCTCAAGAAACTCGCGGACCTCGCGACCCCGCTCTCCAACCAACACCACCACGTTGACATCCGAAGTGCTCGATCGAGCCAATTGACCCAGCAGTGTGCTTTTGCCCAAACCGCTTCCGGCCAGAATCCCCAACCTCTGGCCACGCCCGCACGTCAACAACCCGTCGATCGTTCGGACACCGGTCACCATCGTCGATTCGATCGGAGGGCGTTCCAGCGGCGGGGTGGGAATCGAATGCAATGGCATACGATGCGGCAGATGAGCCGCCGGAAGTCCGTCGATCGGACGGCCGCGGCCGTCGATCACTCGACCCAATAACCCCTCGCCAACCCGCACCGATGGAGCCGTTCTCAACAACTGCACGTCGTCGCCTCGAGAAATCCCCGCCAGGTCGGTGTACGGCAACACCAGCGACTCGTCGCCAGAAAAACCAATCACCTCGGCATCAATCTCAGTCTCGCTCCCCGAACGGATCCGGCAGACGGCTCCAAGAGGAGCCGGAAAGTCGGCGACCACGGCGGCCTGGCCCGCGATGCGGCGAATGCGACCCGAGATCCCAAACGGGACAACCTGCCTCAGATGATCGGTGACGCCGCAACTTCGAATCATGCCGCCTCGTCCCTGTCGAGCAGTTCCGTTGCGATCCGGCCAAGCAGTGTCTCGAGCCGCGCATCAACCTGACCGTCGGTCGTTCGTACCTGGCAATCGCCCGGCTCGAGACTCGAGTCGGCCACAAACAGGTCGTCACAGAGGTCCGATAGACCCGAACTGGTCGCCAAAGCCTGGTCGCCAGTCAACAACTCCAGGTCGCCGGGATGCAACCGGACTTCAACTCGACGACTGCCGGCGGAAAGCTGTAACGCCGCAGACACCATCTCGGCAACTGACTCGGGATTCGACTCCAACTGACGTCTCAACAGCTTGCCGGCAATCGCGATCGCCAGCCGGATCGTGGTGTTCTGCCACCACTCCAATGTCGTTTCTGCCGAATCGCCCATCTGCGTGGCCGCGTTGCGGAGCACCCCAATCTGCTCGCCAATCTGCTTGTCTACCAACCGTAAAGCCCGTTCCTGGACCCGAGTCTCCATGTCGTCCTCGGCACTGTCCCAGCCGTCCTTGCGAGCCGTCTCGAAGGCCTGCTCCCGGATCGACCGAGCCTCGACACGTGCCGCTTCGAGCACGGTTTCTGCTTCGTGACCAGCATCCGATATCATCCGCTCGTGCTTCTCGCGGAGATCCTGGAATCGGTAAACCCGCCCGGCCGCATCCGCCGACGCAACCAACTCGGGCAACTCGTCCACCTTCAACAATCGGCCAGTCTCGCCGTGAGATCCCATCATCAATCAGGCCCCCTCGGCCAACCAACTCGGATCGGCAGCAGCCAGCAAACGGCGGGTGTGCTTCAGAATCTCGTGTTGCGATCGCTTGATGTCGCCCAGCCGGACCGGGTCCTGCTGCTCGATCTGACGTGCCAGTTCCATGCGAGCCAGTGGAGTCAACCGGTTGAGAACGGCACGACGGATCTCGATGTCCGAACCCGACAGGGCCTGGCGGAATGGGTGAGGTCCGACCAGGTCGTACACCGCACGAATGATCGAAGATTCCACGCCGATCAGGTCGTCGAATCGAGCCAGGATCCCCTCGACAGCCTGCAACAAAGCCAACTCGCTGTTGGACCACCCGCCAGTCGGTGCCGTCGATCGCGTCTCGTGACGTGCCAACGTGTCATGCAACAGCCGCGATTCCGCGTCCCGCCACCGGTCCTTCAGCGTTTCGGCCAAATCGACCAGCACGTCCTCGTGCACCTCGACACCGCCAGACAACCGAGACTCCAAGTCCGCTCGCAACTCGGCCGATAAACAACTCAAAACCTCAACACCAAAACCCTCGGGCAATTCCGAAACGATCACCGCGGCGACCTGGGGATGCTCGTCAGTCAACCAACCGGCCAGCAGCGACGGCTGGGCGTTGGTCAGAAACGCCAACCGACCGCCGGCTTCGGCTGCCACAACTTCAGCTGCCTCGCCGACCACGTCGCCCGACGTCTCGATCGCATCCGGCAACGAATCCGACGACTCGTCGTCTGCCAACTCGTCGACAGCCGAATGTTCGGTTTCGGTGTAGATGGACTCCGACAGGTCCTCACCCACCTCCATCCGCTCCGACATGTCATCGACCCACGCCGGAACAATCTCATCACCAGGTAGCCTCGCAGGCACATCAGCTCGCCGTCGCAGCAACGTGACGATCAGCACCAGCCCGACCAGGCTCGAGCCGACCAGCAACGGCATTAACCACGCCGGGATCGAAATCTCTTGCGGTTCACTGCTCGCCGTATCGACGGACGACACATCGGGCTGCTGACCGCGTTGAACCGTTTTTTCGTCAGGTGCCGGCCGAGACGAGACTGGCAATGAGGAATTGGTTAGAGCCGACTGGTCGAAAATGACCACGTCGTCGGACACCAGATCGGGGACTCCGCCGGCGACAACCTGCCTGAGCGTTTCGATCTGGTCGTCAGTCAACTGAATTCCCGGCCGCGGCTTGATGCCGATGGTCGCTGTGACGCGGTGCCGCTGAGAACCAAAACTGTGTCGAGCACGCGAGCGGGCCAGCAAAACCTGCACCTCGGCAATCTCGGGCACTGCCGTCAACAACTGCCGGATCTCCTTACGCAATGCGATTTCTCGAGCCTGCTCGTGCTGAGCCGCTGTCGAGAACGCCCCCAGGCGACTCATCTGGTCTTCCCATCGAGCCGTCCAGGTGTCCTCGGGCGCCGCAGTTCGTTCCAGCGTCGCCAACGTCCGCTCGACCTGACTCGCTCGCACCCGCAAACTGTCGCCCTCGAATCGGTATCCATCCAGCCCCGCAGCGTCCAACGCTCCAGCAATCGCTCGCGGATCCCGGGCAACAGATCGCTCGGAATCCGACCCGTCGGCCGGTCCAGACACGCGCAGAGTGATCCACGGATCCGAATCATCGGCGGGCAACGAGGTCCAGGCCCAGCCGCCTATGACCGCCAACAGAGCCAATACCACCACGATCGTCCAATGCCCCGTCGTCAAACCCTGTACCCGTCGGCTGAGACCGTATGAAGCCGGGTCGAGACGATCGGTGTCCATTTGACATCCACGCCGAACCACCCGCTACGGGTTCCGCGCTGCGGACCGAAGCCGGTGACCGAGTCTGTGAGTGGTGCGAAGGGGAGAGCCGGTAGAGAGTGAGGCAAGGCGGGAGTGATAGCCCGTTGCTCTGGCCACTGTCAACCCGGGTTCCAATCCCCTCAACGCGACGGAAACAGCTTCTGCAACGATGGTGTCACCTTCGGTTACTTCAGCGATTTCACATACTCCACCAATCGCGGCACCCCACTCTTCTCCACAATCGTCTGCTTGGACTCCGCAACCGCCGCCCCCACCTTCTCGATCTTCGCACTGCCCTCGGCGGGCTTCTCGTAAGCGGGCTTCTCGTAAGCGGGCTTCTTCGAAACCGCTCGCGTCTTCGGGACGCACTTCTCGGCAGGGCGAGCACAGTCGCCGTCTCGGACCCGGACCACGTCGATCCGACACGCATCCAACGCCTGACGCACTTCGCGACGGACAGACTTGTCGCAGTCGCCCAACGCCACCTTCAACGCGGCAACCACTTCCGGGACCGCACAGTCGGGATGCTGGCCAATCTGGTCACCAATCTCGTCGGCCGCCTTGGCTCGCACCGATTCGTCGGCATCGTTGAGTGCATAAATGAAGGCGACCAGGATTTCCGGGTTTTGAGAACAATCGTGGCTATCGCCCAGACGATGGATCGCAACACGTCGGTCATGAGCGTAACAACTCGTCTGTGACCGGAAAATCAATCGGGCAATCGAAACAGTCGCTTTCCGCCGAGCCACCGCAGCAACCACCGCAGCAACCTCCTCGGACGTCTCACACTCGGCAATCGGCTTGGGAGGCTTGGCACATTCGCGAGAACCCGTGGGCAATGGCCGGGCCGTCTGGCGCTGGTATGTGTGCAACGTCGGCTCGCACGGCTGCTTGATCACTTCACGCAATCGCTTCTTCGTGTCGCAATCCGAAACCGACTTCGATGTCGGCTCGCACTCGGCCACCGCCGATTTCTCGGCACGACGAAGACCCAGACGATCCAATACGCTCGCATTGAAACTGTCGAACAGGCCTGCCTGAGTCGTCGAGAACCCGATCACAACCAGAACCAGCGGCAGTACAATCGCTTGGAGTTTCATCGAACTACCCTCTCCCAATCACCAGTTTCCGCCCGAGTCTCCTGCTGATCGGAAACCCGGCTCCAACAAACACCGAACTACCGCGTAGCAGGATCGGTCTGGTTCGAGTTATCGGTCCAAAGCGGACAACCGCTTGAAAGCCCACAGCCGGAACACCGGTTGTAACGGTTATTCCAATGACAACAGGTACTGCCCGTACCCGTTCCCGGCCATCGGTTCGGCGAGTCGTCTGAGCTGCTCCGAGTCGATCCACCCCATCCGCCAGGCAATCTCCTCGATACACGCAATCTTCAACCCCTGCCGCGATTCGAGCATGCTGACAAACATCCCGGCCTCGAGCAAAGTCTCGTGCGTCCCGGTGTCCAGCCACGCGGTGCCACGTCCGAGAACTTCGACCTGCAGTTCGCCGCGTTCCAGGTACACCCGGTTGACGTCGGTGATCTCCAGTTCGCCACGCTCCGAAGGTTGCAACTGCCGGGCGATCTCGACCACCTGCTCGTCGTAGAAATACAATCCGGTCACGGCATAGTTCGACCGAGGCTGTTCGGGCTTTTCTTCGATACTCGTCGCCCGTCCCGAATCGTCCAACGTGACGACTCCGTATCGCTTCGGGTCTCGAACGTGATAGGCAAAGACACTCGCCCCATCACCACGATCGGCCGCACTCTGCAGATTCCTGCCAAGGTTCTGGCCGTAAAAAATGTTGTCCCCCAACACCAGGCAACTCGGACCACCCGCCAGAAACTGCTCTCCAATCAAAAACGCCTCGGCCAAACCCCGTGGCTGAGCCTGCTCGGCGTAGGTCATCTCGATCCCCCACTGACTTCCGTCACCCAGCAGGGTCTCGAAGCGAGGCAAGTCCTCGGGCGTGCTGATCACCAACACCTCCCGGAGCCCGGCCAGCATCAGAGTCGCCAACGGGTAGTAGATCATCGGCTTGTCATAGACCGGCAGCAGCTGCTTGCTGACGACTCGAGTCGCCGGAAACAGCCTCGACCCGGCCCCACCGGCCAGGATGATCCCCTTGCGCACGACCGGTTCATTCATGACCCATCCTCCTCGCTCGCCCGTCTACCATAGTACTCGCGATACCACTCCACGAACCGACTCACACCATCCTCGATCGAAGTGCTCGGCCGGAACCCCGTGTCTCGCTCCAGGTCGTCAATGTCCGCATGAGTCTCTGGCACGTCGCCCGGCTGCATCGGCATCATGTTCTTCAACGCCTTCACACCCAGGCAACTCTCGATCGTCTCGATCATGTACATCAACTCGACCGGCTCGTTGTTGCCGATGTTGTAGACGCGGTACGGAGCACTCGAACCGGCTGGGTCTGGGGCCGCAGCATCCCACGCCGCATCAGCAGCCGCCGGTCGATCCAGCACGCGGATCACTCCCTCGACAATGTCGTCGATATAAGTGAAGTCGCGACGCATCTGACCGTTGTTGAACACGTTGATCGGACGCCCGGCCAGGATCGCTTCGGTGAACAGGTACAACGCCATGTCCGGTCGACCCCACGGACCGTAAACCGTGAAAAACCTCAACCCCGTCGTCGGCAAGCCGTACAGATGGCTGTAGGTATGAGCCATCAGTTCGTTGGCCTTCTTCGTCGCCGCGTAAAGACTGATCGGGTGGTCGACGTTGTCATGCACTGAGAAGGGAACCGAACGGTTGGAACCGTACACCGAACTCGACGACGCGTACGCCAGGTGCTCGATGCCGTTGTGACGACATCCCTCCAACACGTTGACAAACCCGACCAGGTTGCTGTCGACGTAGGCATGAGGATTTTCGATCGAATACCTGACACCGGCCTGAGCCGCCAGGTGGACCACTCGTTCGGCTCCCGACTCGCCAAACACCCTCTCCATCGCCGTGCGATCGGCCACATCCATGCGATGAAAACAAAACCCCTCACGCGACTCGAGACGACTCAGACGGTCTTCCTTCAACCGGACGTCGTAATAAGCGTTGAGATTGTCGACCCCGACCACCTCGTCACCTCGATCCAACAACCGACCTGCCAGGTGGCTGCCAATGAAACCGGCCGCCCCGGTTACCAGCACGCGACTCATGACTCGACCTCCGCTCCAGCATCAGACGCCTCGGCCGATTCGCGGAACGACTCGATCGTACGCCCCAACCCCGTCTCCAGGTCGGTCGTCGGCTCCCAGTTCAACCATCCCACCGCACGCGTGATGTCCGGGCAACGCCGCTTCGGATCGTCCTCGGGCAACTCCACATGCACGATCTGAGAATCCGAACCCGTCAGCCTGATGATCGTCTCGGCCGTCTCGCCAATCGTCACCTCCGACGGATTTCCCAAATTGACCGGCCCGATCTCTTCGCAATCCATCATCCGTATCAGCCCGTCGACCAGGTCGTCGACGTAGCAGAAGGATCGAGTCTGAGACCCGTCGCCGTAGAGAGTCAGTGGTTCGCCCGCCAACGCCTGGCGGATGAAGTTCGAAACGACTCGACCGTCGTGAGGATCCATCCGCGGCCCGTAGGTGTTGAAGATCCTCACAATGCGAATCTCCAGACCGTGCTCGACGTGATAGTTCATGCACAACGACTCGGCCACTCGCTTCCCCTCGTCGTAGCAACTGCGAGGACCCAGTGGATTCACGTGGCCCCAGTAGTCCTCGGTCTGAGGATGCACCTGGGGGTCTCCATAAATCTCGGATGTCGACGTGTGCAGCAATCGAGCCTGGCAGCGTTTGGCCAGGCCCAACACGTTGACCATGCCGACCGTCGACGTCTTGATCGTCTTGATCGGGTTGAACTGGTAAGCCACCGGCGACGCCGGACAGGCCAGGTTGTAGACCTGCTCGGCGTCCACGTACAACGGCTGCACGATGTCGTGGCGGACCAGGTTGAACCTTGGATGATCGATCAAACCGGCAATGTTCGCCTCGTGACCGGTGAAGAAGTTGTCGACGCAGGTCACGTCGTCACCTCGCTCGATCAACCGGTCACAAAGATGGCTGCCCAGGAATCCGGCGCCACCGGTGACGAGAATCGCGGCCATCGTGCGGGTGTCTCTCGAAACGACAACAGGACGAGACAAAACGAGTGAAATGCGACTGTAGGGCAAAGTCCACTGGCGAGGCAATACGCAACACGACGCTAGTCCGGACTCTCGAATTACACACCCCGGCACCGAATCGACGCATCACCCCACATCACCCCGCATCACCCCGCACCGCTCCGCTACGCCGTCTTCTCGACCAACCAGTCGACCGTCTGTCCGAGCCCGTCTCGCAATGTCACCTCGGGAACCCAATCCAGCAGCTCGGCCGCCGCCTTGGGATCCAGCAGGCTGTGGCGGATGTCGCCAGCCCGAGACGGCTCGTGTCGAGCCGGCTCGAAGGCGTCTCGACCCAACCGCTCGGCAACCAGTCCCCCCAGCACACTCGCCAAGCGGTTGATGTCGATCGCTTCGCCCGAGCAGACATTGATCGCCGTGCACTCGCCCGGCCGGGCCCTCTCCAACGCGGCCAGGTTGGCCCGAGCGACGTCGCCGACGTAGACAAAATCCCTGGTCTGCAGCCCATCGCCGAAGATTTCCAGAGTCGCTCCGGCCTCGAGATCTCGACAAAAGGCAGCCACGACGCCCGCTTCGCCTTCGACACTCTGTCGAGGCCCGTACACGTTGCTGTACCGCAACGCGACCGCAGCCAGTCCCAACTCAGAAGCTGCCCACGCCAGGTACCGCTCGCCCATCCACTTCCCGATCCCGTAGGGCGAAACCGGAGTCGCTGCTGTCGATTCGTCGGCCGCCTCGGGCGTCTCGCCATACAACGCACCGCCCGATGATGCGAACACAAGACTTCGAGCACCCACGCGAACCGATTCGGTGATCACGTTCAATGTGCCCACGATGTTGATCTCGGCGTCGAGAGCCGGGTCGTCAACCGAGCGGCCGACCGAGACCTGGGCCGCGTGATGACAGACCGCTTCGGGTTGCGATGCGTCAAACGCCGCGGCCAATGCCCGCCCGTCCCGGATGTCCGCCTCGAAGAACGACACACGCTCGGGCTCCGAGATATTCTCCAACCGACCGCTCGACAGATCGTCAACAACATGAGCCTCGTGACCGGCGGCCAGAAGAGCGTCGACAATGTGACTGCCGATGAAGCCGGCTCCGCCTGTCACAAGCACTCGCATCCATCGTCCCCTCTCTCACCGTGCCAATACCCTGCACGCAACATAGCAGCCTGTTGAAGGACCCGCAGCAGATCGGTAGGCTGGCCAGCCCAGACGCCGTGGCAAGGAGGAACCCGAGGCGTCATAGCAAGGATGCCGATGACCGCAAAACGAGTGTTCCTGGACTGGGACCGACCCGCACTGACCGCAGTCGTCGACTGGCTCGATCAACAACACACCAGCCACGGTGTGCTCGACCTCTCGAATCAACTACTGGTGCTGCCCGGAGCCCGAGCCGGTCGCCGACTGCTCGAATTGCTCGTCGATCACGCCGCCAACTCATCCCATCGGCTCGTACCACCCAAAACACTCACCGTCGGATCGCTCCCCGAACAACTCTATGTCTCGAAACAACCCTTCGCCGAAGACCTCGTCCAACGTTGTGCCTGGGTCGAAGCACTCTCGCAACTTGCGGCCGAAGACCTGATCGAGGTCTGCAGCCAACGACCCGATGACGACGATCCCCGAGGATGGATCGAACTGGCCGACCTGCTCAGACGGCAACACCGCGAACTGGCCGGCGACGGTCTCGACTTCGACAACGTCGCCGACTGCGACATGCTCGACTCGATTCCCCGTGAACGACGACGCTGGCAGGTCCTTCACGAAATCCAGAACCGCTATCTCCGCAACCTCGAACAACTCGGACTGTGGGACAAACAAACCGCCCGGCTCAAAGCCATCGAGTTCGGCGAATGCCACGCTAGCCACAACATCGTCCTGGTCGGCACCGTCGACATCAATCGCACGATGCGACGCATGCTCGAGGTCGATGACGTTGCCGATCGAGTCACATCACTCGTCCACGCTCCACAACAACTCGAAGATCACTTCGACTCGCTCGGTTGCCTGGTGCCCGATGCCTGGAAACAACCCGCCGTGCCGATCGAAGACCACTCGGTACAAGTGGTTGATCGACCCGACGACCAGGCAGCCGCCGTCGCCGCCTGGCTGACACAACTGCCCGGACCGCTTCGAGCCGACGACATCACTCTCGGGATCGCCGACGAATCACTGGTTCCCGTCGTTGCACGGCAACTGGCCGATTGCCACGTCGATACCCGCTGGGTCCACGAAGCCGCCTTGTCCGATACCTCGACCTGGCGATTGCTCGAAATCGTCTCAGATTGCCTCGCCAGCCTCGACGTCGATAACTCCGAAACGAAAGACGACTCGGACAATACGCCACTCGTTACCGTCGCCTACGAACCCCTGGCAGCACTCTGGCGACACCCCGATTTCGACGCCTGGCTCCATGCCCAACTCGAACCCGATGCGACTCCCAACCCAGACCCAGACCCAGACCCAGACCCAGACCCAGACCGCGACGCAGTCATTGCACTCGACACCTACCGAACCCATCACCTCGCCGCACGGCTCGAACTGCCCGCGAGACTCGATGACAACAACAACGACAGCACCGTGCTCGAGATGTCGCTCTTGCATCTGCGACGCCTGCTCGAACCACTGTTCGCCAACGACCCAACGGACCGACTGAAGCCGCTGCCCGATTGGTCGGGGCCGCTGTCCGAGTTCCTGGGCAACATCTACTCGGGCCGACTCGCCGATCGAGACGATCGCGACGGACATGTCCTGCTGTCCGCTTCGCGGCACATCCAGCAGGGACTTGGCCTGATGGCTCAGGTCCCCGCCAGGATGGCGTTGGCTGTCGACGCCATCGATGCCATCCGCCTGGCTCTCGAAACGGCCGCCAGCTCGACCATCGCAGCCCGATCCGAAGCCGATGCGATCGAAATGGTCGGCTGGCTCGAATTGCCGCTCGACGACGCACCGATCCTGGCCGTCGTCGGAGTCAACGAGGGCCACGTCCCTGCTTCTGCCACCTCCGACCTGTTTCTCCCCGATCGACTCAGACAACGCCTCGGCATCCTCGACAACACCCGTCGGATCGCTCGCGACTCGTACGCCATCTCGGCCTTGTCCGCCAAACAGGAACACCTTCTGCTCGTCGGCGGACGTCGCAACGACAACGGCGACCCACTGCGACCCAGCCGACTGCTGCTCGCCGCCAACGACGGCCGGCAGCCCGCTCGTGTCCTCAAGCTACTCGATCAGCCGCCCGATACACCCGCCGCCCGACTGCCAGGTACTTTCGCGTCCGGACCGGTCGATTCCGAATTCCGCGTGCCTGCACCCACGACCAATAGACTCAATCGAGTCGGTGTCACCGCCTTCGGCGATTACCTCAAATGCCCCTACCGCTTCTATCTTAAACACGTCCTGAAACTGAGACCCGTCGACGACCAGACCAATGAACTCAATGCACTCACCTTCGGCAACCTCGCTCACGATGCACTCGACGACTTCGGCCGATCCGATTTGGCCGACTCGACCAACCTCGACGACGTCTGCGAATTCCTGAAACAGGCCGCATGGCGGTGGGCCGGACGACGACACGGCCGACATCGACCGGCTGCCGTAGACGTCCAGGTCGTCCAACTCCACGAACGACTCGAAGCCTTCGCCCGCTGGCACGTCGCTGCCGTCTCCGAAGGCTGGCGGATCGCCTTCACCGAAGAATCGATCGGCGAAGGACAGGTCGTACTCGACACGCCCGCCGGAACACTCTCGGTCATCGGTCGAATCGACCGGATCGATCAGCACCAAGAGACCGGTCAATGGAGAGTGATCGACTACAAGACCGGTAACGAGGCCAAGCCGCCCGAAAAAGTCCATCGCAGTGGGACCAAGAACGACCGGAAATGGATCAATCTGCAGCTGCCGCTGTACCGGCGGTTGGTCAAAGACGCACTCGAGGTCGACGGCGATGTCGAACTCGGGTTCCTGGTACTCCCCAGCACACTCGATGACACCCGATTCCTGGCCGCAGAATGGTCCGACGAAGAACTCGCCGACGCCGATTCCACGATCGCTCGAGTGGCCGAATCGATCGTTCGCGGCGAATTCGACAAGTTCACCGAACCACCGCCCAGTTTTTCCGACGACTGGGCCGGTATCTGCCAAGACAACCTGCCGGACCTGCCGCGTCACGAGCACTGGAGTCGGCCATGAACGGAATCGCCATCGACGAACGACGGCTGATCCGAGCCTCGGCCGGGACCGGCAAGACTTACCAACTGACCAATCGCTACATCTCCAGGCTGCTGCTCGGTGTCTCGCCAGCAGAAATCCTCGCCGTCACATTCACCCGCAACGCCGCCGCCGAAATCCTCGACCGAGTCCTCGTCCGACTCGCCGCAGCCGCCGACAACGATCAGGCCGCCCTGGAACTGGGCGACGCCATCGGCTCGGACAACCTCGACAGCTCGCACTGCCGAGACGTCCTCGCCGGCATCGTCGACACCCTGCAACAGCTCCGAGTCAGTACGCTCGACAGCTACTTCAGCCAGGTCGCCACCAGCTTCTCGCTCGAACTCGGACTCCCCACACCCTGGCAGATTCTCGACGACCACCAGGCCCGAGGACTCAAACGAGAAGCCGTCAGTCGACTGGTCCACAGTGGCTCGAATACAACCCTGCAACGGCTGGTCAACCTGATGACCAGCTCGGATTCCGCCCGCTCGATCGAAGACTCGATGATTCGCATCGTCTCGAAACTCCACGGCGTCTACTGCGAAACCCAGCCCGACGCCTGGAAATGGCTCACACCACCACCACGCTCCACCAACGACCAGATCGAAGCCGCCGTCGCTCGACTGGCTGACGCCGATTGGCCCGATGGCAAACGATGGGATTCGGCTCGCGACGAAACCGTCGAACTCGTCAGCCGCCGCGATTGGCAACGGCTTGTCAGCGTCGGAATCGGCAAGAAGATCGCCGCGGATGACCTGACTTTCTACGGCAAAGAGATCCCCGCAACAGTCGTCGATGCGTTCGAATCCGCCTTCGGCCTGCTGCGAACCGACACCTCCAACGATCTCGCCGATCAAACCGCCGCGACATTCGAAATCCTCGAAATGTTCGATGCCCAGTACAGCGAACTGAAACGACAACGACGGTACGTCGAATTCGACGACATCACCCGAGTGCTCGCCGATGCCAGCCTCGGCAGCCAGGCCGCTCGACTCGCTCACCGGCTCAATGCCACCGTCGATCACCTGCTGCTCGACGAATTCCAGGACACCTCGTCCCAACAATGGCAAGTCCTGGAACCGCTCGCTCAGGACATCACCCAAGGATCCCAACAACGGTCGTTCTTCTGTGTCGGTGACGAGAAACAGGCGATCTATGGGTGGCGAGGCGGAGTGGCCGGCATCTTCAGCACGCTCGAAGATCGACTCGACGGCATCACCCCCGATGACCTCAAGATCAGCTATCGCTCGGCCACACCCGTGATCGAAACGATCAACGACGCCTTCACCAAGGCCAGTGGGCACAACGACCTCGAAGACCTCCAGCAAGCGGTCCTGGATTGGACCTCACGCTACGTCGTTCACGAAGCTCACCACCTCGACCGGCCGGGTTACACCTGCCTCAGAACCCTGCCGGGCAACAAGCGAGAAGGCACCAGGGATCTGGACTTCGACCTGATCGCCGAGATCATCGGCGAATCGCCCCAACATGGCATCGGGATCCTGGTGCGACAGAACAAGACGGTTGGCGAGATCGTCACCCAGCTCAGACGCCGGGGTGTGGCCGCCAGCCAGGAAGGCGGTTTCCCGCTGACCGATTCGGCACCCGTCCTCGTCCTGCTCGCTCTCGCTCGCCTGGCCGACCACCCCGCCGATTCCCTCGCAGCCTTTCACGTCGCCAACTCACCACTCGCCCCACACCTCGAACTCGATCCCAACTCGAGCCCTGGCGACTTTGCCCGAATCTCCCAATCGTTGCGCAACGAACTGTGCAATCGAGGCTACGGACATGTGCTGGGCCGATACGCCCGCCTGCTCGCTCCGGCTGCCAATCTCGACGAACGCTATCGACTGGCTCAGTTCATCCGCCTCGCCACCCGCTACGACCTGCAAGCCACCCTGAGACCCTCCGACTTCGACCGCTTCGTCCGGCACGAACGCTTCGCAGACCCCTCGACGGATTCCGTCCGCGTGATGACGGTCCACCAGGCCAAGGGACTGGAATTCGACGTGGTCATCCTGCCCGAACTCGATTCCAAGTTCGCCGGCCGAACCGACCTGCTGGCCGTCCAACGACCCGACCCGACCGCGCCGCCGGATCGCGTGCTACGGACACGCGACAAGACGATCCGAACCGCCCTCGACAAGGACATCCAGGCCGTCTACCAGGCCGATCGAAACCGAAATGCCACCGAAGCTCTCTGCGTGATGTATGTCGCCATGACCCGGGCCCGCTACGCACTGCACATGCTGATTCCCGCGTCGACGAAAAAAGAAACCAAAGACAACACGCTCCCGGTCACCGCCGCCGGACTGCTCCAAGCCGCACTCTGTGGCGGCGAACCGGTCGAAGCCGGCAAAGTCCTCGCCGAACGCGGTGACCCCAAATGGCACACCCACTGTCATCTCGAAACGACTCCACCACCCGACTATATCCCGCTCGACTTGACACTCGAACCCATCACTGATGGCCGACGACGTGGCCGAGGACGACGGGCACCCTCGGGCCTCGAAGGACACACACATACCGATGTCGCCGCGATCTTCGAAACCACGTCCAACGCCAACAGGCAACACGGCACACTCGTCCACGCCTGGCTCGAAGCGATCACCTGGGCCGACCAGGTTCCCGGTGACGAACGTCTCCAAGACATCAGCCGACGCGAACAGATTCACGTCGATGACCTCGAACAACGCATCGCCGGACTTCGAACCCATCTCGCCAAACCGGAAATCCTCGCACTGTTCTCCGAAGCCTCGTACCACGACCCCGATTGGCTGCCGTTCGACAAACTGACAGTCGAAGCCGACCAGTGCGAAATCGAAGTCCACAACGAATACCCGTTTGCGATCGATTGGGAAGACGGCCTGCTGCACGGGACCATCGATCGACTCGTGCTGCTCAGACACGACGGCCAGGTCGTCGCAGCCGACACGATCGATTTCAAGACCGATCATCTCGAAGACCAAGCCGAAATGGATGCCAAGGTCGAATTCTACCGCGGCCAACTCGAAGCCTACCGCGATGCCGTCGCAACTCTGTTCCGACTCGACAACAACCAGATCGCCACAAGATTGGCCTTCCTCGGACCCGGACGCGTCGTCGACGTGTGACCTACTTCACCCGAAACAGCTGCACTCCCACATACCCGCCAACCCGACGCTGATCCCGCTCGATCACACCCTGCAATCGACGACCCCAATTGTCGATCTGCTCGCGAGTCCTCTCCGACTGGCCTTCCCTCGGCAACAGAAACTTCCGTTGAAATTCGTCCTCACCAAGCACACCCATCTCACGCAGTCGACCAAACAACTCGGGCGTCACGAACTCCGTGTACCCATACGTCGTCCGGTAACGCAGGATCTCCTGCCAATTGACCAGCACCCACCCGACATCGTGCTCAACAAGCCGCTCGCGAATCACCTTCACATCAGCCAGCCCGCCCCGCCCGTCTCCACACCACTCCTCCAACAACAATCGATCGAACACCGTGTTGTAATGCACCGGGAACCGGGCATCGAAGACCTGGGCCTCGCCCACGCACAACACGTGCTGCCTCACTCCGGCCTGCTCGTCCAGCCATTCGTTAACCGCTCCGACAGCCGGAGCCGTCGTCGCGGCCGCCTTGCGAGCCATGTCCAGATCGCCCAGGAACGCGTTGTAGCCAATCACCGACCGCGGACTGGTGACCGTCACCACCGCGATGTTGTAGGCCAGCCCCAACACGACCACCACAGCACACGGACGCCACCACGCCGGCCGATGGCACCACGTCAGCCCGATGCCCGCCAACAACGACACCACAGGCAGTATCGGCACCCAGAACCGATCCAGCCGATGAGTCAAACCCCACCAGCTCAGGAACAACCACGCCACCAATAACCACAGACAGGCAATCTGGCGACGACGCAAACTGACCAGTACCGCCAACGGAGCCAACCCGAACACCAATGGACTCTGCCAGTCGTTGCGACTCACAACATCCAGCAACCCGCCAGCCAGGCTCGATGGCGAGTAGTCGGAGGACGAATGAGCCGCTCGCCACTTGATGTTGTCCGGCTCACCCCAATCCTCGCCGCCAAACAGCGTGTACCCCAACGGATAGACCGGGTTGCCCGTCTCGACCAGGTTCTTCAACAACCACGGCCCGATCGTCAAGGCGACGCCCAGGCCAAACAGAGCGGCCATCCGCAATCCAGCCCGATTCGCTTCGGTTCGCTTCTCGAGCGGCCAAGCTCCTCTGGCGACGACGATCGACGCAACCAGGGCCACCGACGCGGGAATCACCACCTGCACCAATCCGGTGTACTTGCACGCCATCCCACTGCCCGCCAGCAGGCCCGCCAACAGCCAGGCACCGCCAGCCGGTTCGCTCGATCGAGTCCGCTCGACGGCCAATGACACGGCCAACAGCGTGGCCGCAAGAAAGAAACACAACCCGCCTTCGGTGTAGGCGATGATCGAGACACGAGTCGTCCAGGGGATCGTCAGGTAGATCATCGCCGCAGCTACCCCGGCACCCGTCGACCACCAGCGGCGGCCGGCGGCAAACAGCGTCAGAGCCGTCAATGGGGCAAATGCGGCCAGCAGCGACTTGCCCACCAGCGCACCCCACCACCAGTCGTCGGCCACCACCATCCCCGCCAGGCTCAGCATCTCGGTCAGGAACGGAAAGCTGGTGTAGACGTTGTGCGGCAAGCGAGTGATCCGGCCCTGCTCGAAGAACTCGCGAGGCCCCTGCAGGTGGTACTCCTTGACGTCGAAGTCGATCGAAGGCAAGGCAGCTCCGGTGAACTGAAAGAACAGGAACAGTACCGCGACGAATCCAACCAGCCACTTCACCGCGGCCGGGAACGCTCGCACCAGGTCCACCTCACCGTGACTCGGCGTCATCTGCATGCCGGCTTCTCCCGACCCGACGCCCGGCCGTGCCCTCCACCACAGCACCAGTTCCAGCACCAGCGCACACATCGGCACACCGAGCAGGAACTTCCGCTCGAGCAGGCCGGCGAGGCCGCAGGCAAGAGTCAACAGTGACAGAGCCGAGAGCCCGACGCCCATGCTCAGGACAAACCGAGTCGTACGGTCTCTCCCCATGCCCTCTGCATCAGCGAGACCACAGCGAGCGATCAGCCGGCAGACCATTCGACCCAGCCCCCAGGCCCCTGCCAGCATCCACGCCGCGGTCAACCACACCCCCAGTCTCTGCGGCAGGTACCTCCAACCCATCCGATCCTGCGGCGGATCCAGGGCGTCGAGCAGTGTCACCACAGACTGTTCCAGGAGCGTGATCCTGAGAACTTCGCTGTTGTTGGGCAGCTGGGGAGTTCCCCAGAAGAACAGCACGCAGAAGCCCACCAGCCAGCCCAGGGCGATGACCAGGTTCTTTGCGGACGATGATGTGGCCTGTGGCCGATTCAACGATTCGGTCATTTTTCGATGAGGGGGGTGCGGGGCGAGGATCATAGGAGCCGGTTGTGGCGGTGTAAACGGCGGGGGGACCCAGGAGCTTGGAAACGTCCTCGACATTCTCGTAAGGTAAACGCCCTCCCATCCGCCGCCTCACGCCACGCCGCCCACCATGTTCGCCCTTCTGGCTCAAGCCGCCTCAGCCGACACGGCCGCGCCCGCCCCCACCGGCGGTCTCCACGGACTCGACTACGTCGTTCTCGGGGTCTACCTGCTGGGTGTCCTGGGCGTCGGTGTCTACTTCTCACGGCAACAGACTCGAAGCGAAGACTACTTTGTCGGCGGGCGGAAGATGCCCTGGTTCGCCGTGGGCCTCTCGATCATGGCCTCGCTGCTCTCGACCATCTCGTACCTGGCTTCCCCGGGCGAGATGATCAAGAACGGGCCGACGATGGCCCTGGCCTGGTTGATCGTGCCCTTTGTCTTCCTGGTGGTCAGCTTCGTCTGGCTGCCCTTCCTGATGAAGCTGAAACTGACCAGCGTCTATGAATACCTCGACCGCCGCTTCGGTCGTCGGGCCGGCCAACTGGCCAGCATCCTGTTCGTGTTCGTGCTGAGGCTGTTCTGGATGGGCATGGTGGTGCTGACCGCCTCGGTCGCCGTCGCCGATATCACCTACGCCAGCGTGGTCGGGTTGGTTGGTGCTGGTCTCAGCCTGACCAACTGGACACTTCTCGTGCTGGTCTCCGTCGGCATGCTCGCGACTCTGTACACGGTGATGGGAGGCATCCAGGCGGTGATCTGGACCGACGTGGTCCAGACCGTGATCCTGATCGCCGGAGCGATCCTGACGCTGGTGATCATCATGGTCGAGACCCGGACCGGGCCCCTCGACTGGTGGACCACGATGACCGACTCGACTGCCGGAGGCCACGAGTTCCCACCGTTGTGGAGTTGGGACCTGGGCGAACGCAACGTGCTGGGCTTCGCGCTGCTGCACAGCGGGTTCTGGTACCTCTGCACCTTCCTGGGCGACCAGGTGGCCATGCAGAGGTACTTCACGCTGGACTCGCTCCGCTCGGCCGTCCGCGCCAACCTCGTGAACTTCAGCTGCGACCTGGCGATCATGATCCTCCTGGCGCTGTGCGGCATGGCCCTGCTGACCTACTACACGCTGAACCCCGCCGAGATCGTCGCCGGGATCAGCGATCCGCAACAGGACCAGGTGGCCGACCGGATCTTTCCTCATTTCATCGGCCATCACCTTCCCGTCGGAGCGGCCGGGCTGCTCGTGGCAGCCCTGTTCGCGGCCGCGATGTCGAGCCTCGATTCGGGCATCAACTCGGTCGCCACCGTGCTGACCGTCGACTTCATCCGCAAGAAGCACCCCGACATCACCGACGAGCGAGAATTGACTCTGGCCCGCCGGATGTCGGTGGCGATCGGATTCGGCTGCACGGCGCTGGCCATCGGGCTGATGTTCCTGCCCAAGGACCTGAACATCATCGACGCCAGTGCCCGTACCTTCAATTGTGCCCTGGGCCCGCTGGCCTCCATGTTCCTGGTCGGCATGTTCCTGCCCCACGTCGGAGAAAAGGCGGTCGTCATCGCCACCGCCTGCGGCACGCTGATCGCACTGGTCGTCTCCTGGTGGTCCGAACTGGTCACCGGGCTGGGGCTGGAAGGCCTCATCTCAGAAGCGCACCCCGGCACCTTCCTGATCCTGCCGCTCTCGGCCGTCGGCTCATTCCTGATCGCAGCCGTGCTCGGCTCGGTGATGCAGCCGGCCGACCTCGAGGTCACTAAGAAACTGACCTGGCGGGCGGTGGTCAAGGGAGACTACCCGGAACCCACGGACACCCTGTAGCAAGAAAACCAAGAAAGCCAGCATGGAAATCACCGACGTCAAACAGATCCTCCGAGGCCCGATGATCCCCGAGCTGAGTTGCCTGGACAGCAACCTGGCCGTCGACCACGGAGCTACTCGTGCCAACGTCCAGACGACCATCGAGCGGGGCATCGTCAACGGACGCGGTGTGCTGCTGGCGGTGGGGGCTGGAGGCGACTTTCCGATGCTGACGCTCGATGAGCGTCGAGACATCAGCCGCACGATCGTCGAAGCCGCCGACGGCCGCGTCCCGGTGCTCGTCGGAGCACAGGGCACAAATCTCGACGACATCGTCGCCATGGCCCGCTGTGCCGAAGAACTGGGGGCCTACGGAGTGCAATTCGGGCCGGGATACTACTACGAGTCGAGCGACGAGGACTGCCTGAGACTGTTCACGGCGGTGCACGAGGCGACCGAGCGGATCGCGATCATGATCTACAACACCCACTGGGAGGGCTATGACATCTCGCTGGACCAGTTGGAGAAGCTGCTCGAGTTGCCTCGCTGCGTCTCGATCAAGTGGTCCTCGCCTCACAGCGGCACTTACCTGCGCGGGATCGACCGATTCGCCGACCAGGCGGCGATGGTCGACAACCAGGGCCTGCAGGTGATGAACCACATGCTCGGCGGCACCGGCTTCATCACTCACCTGGCCACGATCTGGCCCGAGTACGACCTGGGGACCTGGGACCTGATGGAGGCGGGCGACTACGTGGCCGCCCAGGCTCGCATCGTGGCGGGCAACTGGCCCTGGCAGAGTTTCCGGGGCAAGATGTGGACACGCTCCGGAGCCGAGAGTCCGGTGGTGAAGGCGGCCCTGGAATTGTGCGGCCGACCGGGCGGACCCAGCCGACTGCCGACCCGCGAGTTGACGTCCGAGGAGCGTGGTGAGTTGCGAGGGATCCTCGAGCGGATTGGAGTGCCCGATCTGGTCTGAAGGCCGGGGTCTGACGCCGCCCACCAACAGTCTTGCTCCACCCACCACGGCCCGCAGGCGGGGCCTGACCCCAGCGGCGGGTGACACGGGGCAAGCGAGACCCTACTTCAAGCCCACGCAGTACAAATGCCCGCGGGTGCGGATCACCATCCGGCCATCGGCGATCGCCGGAGTGCCAACAATCGGCTCGCCCATATCGTTCTTCGACAGGATCTCCAGCTTGCCGGAACTCTTCAGCACCACCATGTAGCCGTTCTCACCAGCGATGTAGATCTTGCCGTCGGCATAGATCGGCGACGCGAAGTACTCACAGGTGTTGTTGATCCGCCGGGGACCCCACAGTTTCTTTCCGCCGACGATCTCGAAACCGGTCGCAATTCCGCCTCCCTTGACCAGCAGCATGCGGCCGTCGACGACCAGCGGCGAGACGATGTGGTCGATCTGCGAGGCGGCGTGCTTCCAGAGCACGTGCGTCTTGGTCACGTCGCCACGGCCTCCGGCTCGCACCGCGTGGATCGATTGATCACCAGCCTTGTCCGACGGAGTGTCGAATTTGGCTCCGGCAAAGTTCTCTTCGCTCAGAAACGCCTTGTCCAACTCGATCCCCTCAAGCACTCCGTCCTTGTTCAGGTCGCCCTTGTCGAACGTCCGCTTGAAGAACGCCTCGGGGATCTTTCGCTTGCCGACCATCGCCTGCATTTCCGCCTTGGACAACTTGCCGTCGCCGTTGCCGCCGCGCCCGACCTCTTCTCCCTTGGCATCGGCCGAGGCGAGCCACTGGTTGGCAATCCCACCGCTTTGCAGCGAGACGTAGATCGTGCCGCCGAAGGTGACCGGAGTGGTCTTGATGTTCCGCAGCAGCGTGCGGGCGTGCCACAGCCTTTTGCCTGTGTCGGGGTCATAGCCGATCAGCATTCCCGTGCCGGCCACGACAATCTCGTCGCCCTGGCTGCCCTGGCTGATGATCGGATGCGAGTAGTTCACCGCCTGGTCGCTGCGATCGTCGGTCCACAGAGTCTTGCCGGACTTGGCATCGAGAGCGTAGAAGGCGGGGTGCAGATCGTCGTCCTGGACCAACAGCACCTTGCCCTTGTGGAGCACCGGCGACATGGCCGGGCCCCAGTCGAAAACGTAGTAGGGCACCGGGATCTCGCGATGCCACTTGATCTCCCCGTCCCGCGCATCCAATGCCACCATGCCGACGTAGGCGTGGTAGAAGTAGACCCGCTTGCCGTCACTCGCCGGAGTCGTCGCTGCCAGGCTGTTCGTCTTGTGCACACGGGTCGCATCGCCCATGTCCCACTGCTTGCCCCACAGAAAACGGCCACTCTTGGCACTGTAGGCATGAAGCGCCACGTGGCCGGGGTCACCCAGAGCCGACACGAACACCCGGCCACCGGCGACGATCGGACAACCCACGCCGTCACCAATCTCGGCCGACCAGAGCAGGTTCGATTTCGGTGAAAACTCGACCGGCATCGCGGCCTTCGAATTCGCGATCCCACTGCAGTTGGGACCACGGAACTGAGGCCAATCGCCGGCCTCAACCGGGACCATCCCCAGCCAACTCAATGTCATGATCGCCGACAACACCGCAGTCTTCCCACCCATCATGATCTCTGTCTCCCGGTCTCTTACTCGTGCCTGAATCCCGTTGCCGCTCATCCTATCGACGTCCCATCCGCCATGCCACCACCGGAGCCCGATCCATCGCCCAGCCCCATCTGCCTCCTGAGCCCCGCCCAGGTGGGACGGCCCGCTTCTAATAGGCCAAGGCGTATCCGTCACGTCGCGGATCGGCGCCCGCCAATCGAGCGCCGCTCTGACGGTCGATCACCACGCCCTGGCCACCGCCGACCTGATACGAAAAGTCGCCGATGTCCTCCAAACAGTGGCCGCGTGCCGACAACTCCGCTCGAACAGACTCCGGAACCCGGTCCTCGATCTGCATCCGTGTCTCTTCCCAA
>Ga0209403_10001959_pt1 | contig 25409 bp, 19 predicted proteins | sample ArcticOcean_MG_C_8_FD_187440 | JGI IMG/M metagenome (GOLD analysis project Ga0209403, IMG submission 187440) | Marine microbial communities from western Arctic Ocean - ArcticOcean_MG_CB11_86 (SPAdes) (version 2) | ecosystem: Environmental > Aquatic > Marine > Oceanic | place: Arctic Ocean... | reverse complement strand
GAAATATTGAAGATATTAAAGAAATATATAGTTGGGAGAACAATGATATTGGGAATTTGAATATTATAATAAAAAATAAAGATGACATAATTGCTTATGAAAAAACACTAAATTCATCAAATTATCTTATTGAAAATAATCTAAGAGCATCTTCAGTTTTTTCAAAAAATGAAAATATATTTAATTGGATCTCAATTTTTGATTTTAATATTATCATAATTGTCTCAGTTATGATACTTGTAGCGCTAGTTAACATTATTATTGCTCTTATGGTTTTAATTTTTGAACGAAATAAGATGATTGGAGTACTTAAGTCAATGGGAGCGAATAATAATTTAATTAGAAAAATCTTTTTATATAAAGGTGCTGATATAATAATAAAGGGATTATTATATGGTAATATTATTTTCTTTATTATAGTTTTTATTCAGAAAAACTTTAATATTATTAAACTCAATTCTGAGGATTATTACGTAGATATTCTTCCATTTCATTTAGATTCTAAATATATAGTAGGCCTTAATGCTTTATTTATTTGTATAAGTATCTTTGTATTATGGTCAACATTTTCAATCATTTCAAAAATTTCTCCCTCAAAAATTATCAATTCAAAATAATATCATGAAATATTATAATAATATTCTTGAAACTATAGGTAACACACCTTTAATTAAGCTTAATAAAATCACTAAAGATTTACCATGTGAGGTGTTCGCAAAAGTTGAAAGTTTTAATCCTGGAAATTCTGTTAAAGATAGAATGGCTGTTAAAATGATAGAAGATGCTGAAAAATCAGGGTTAATTAAGCCAGGAGGAACAATTGTTGAAGGAACATCTGGAAATACTGGAATGGGCTTAGCTCTAGCTTCAATTGTTAAAGGATATAAGCTTATATGTATATCAAGTGATAAACAATCAAAAGAGAAGCATGATATTTTAATAGCAATGGGTGCTCAGGTAATTGTATGTCCAAATGATGTTCCTGCCGATGACCCTAAATCATATTATAGTGTATCTAGAAAGATAGCTGAAGATACTCCAAACTCTTGGTATGTTAATCAATATGATAATCTATCTAACTCTAAAGCTCATTACGAAAATACAGGTCCAGAGATATGGAATCAGACTGAAGGTAAAATAACACATTTTGTTGTTGGAGTTGGAACTGGTGGAACCATCTCGGGAGTTGGAAGGTTTTTAAAAGAGAAAAACAAATCAGTTAAAATATGGGGTATTGATACTTATGGGTCAGTATTTAAAAAATATCATGAAACAGGTATATTTGATGAAAATGAAATTTATCCATATAAAACTGAAGGTATAGGAGAAGATATTTTACCAAAAAATGTCGATTTTAAAATAATTGATCATTTTGAAAAAGTAACAGATAAAGATGCTGCAATTTTTACACGAAGATTAGCAAGAGAAGAAGGTATTTTTGGTGGATATTCCTGTGGTTCTGCTATATCTGGTATCATTCAACTTAAGAATCAATTATCTAAGGGTGATATTGTGGTAGTATTACTTCACGATTCTGGAACTAGATATATCAGAAAAGTTTATAATGATGAATGGATGAAAGAGAATAATTTTTTATAGAACTAATCTCTAAAAGTATTGCTTGGAAAAACAACTTTACTTTCAAACCCATTTTTTCCAACTGTAGAGATACCAAACAAAAAATTATCAATCACAATTCCTTGTAATTCATATTGTCCAATATCACCAACGAACTTACTATTATCCCATGTTGGAGAAGTTGTTTCTCGCCAATAGATTTTATATCCTAAAATAGAAGGGTCTTCAATTCTATTCCATCTAAATTTTACATTAGGTTCAACAATTCCTCCAATAGACAAACTAGTAATTTCAGGTGGGGAAGAAGCAAGGCTTGCAAGAGAAATTGCATTAACAGCTGTTAGTTTTTTTGCATAATCAAAATTTACTCCACTTAAAACATCTCCATACTTAATACCGTTTTCAATTCTTATATCGTTATGTTGCCTATTGTAATTCTCATGAGCTTCCATAATTCTTATTGCAGCAAACCCTTCATCATTAAAAGGCTTATGATGACCTCCTCTACCAAATCTATCAAGTCTGTATATCAAAATGGGGTTTAGCTCTGGCATAAACTTTTTGACAGTTTTATTAATATATCTGGCAAGTTGCCTAGATATACCATCAATTTCACCACCTTGTGATCTCCGTGCTTTCCTTTCTGATACAGTTTCTTTAACTGATACAGGCTCAGAAAAAATCCTAAAACTTCTATTATCAATTACTCCATCAACTCCCTCTATATTCCCAATCATATCATTGTTTAAAAGACCTATTATCTCCCAGTTATTTTTTTTAGCATATTGTGCCAGACTAATTCCACCAAGTAATCCTTGTTCTTCTCCACTCAATCCTACATATATTATACTATTGTCAAATTTATACTTAGATAGAACCCTTGCAGCTTCTATAGTTCCAGCCATTCCACTTGCATTATCATTTGCTCCAGGAGAATCATCTACATAATTGGTAGGATCAGATATTCGAGAGTCAATATCACCACTCATTATTACATATCTATTAGGGTATTTTATTCCTTTCTGAATAGCTACCACATTATAAATCCATGTAGGTTTAATTACTCTCTCGCTATTCTCCCTAGTTGCAAAACTCTTTTCATAATAAACTTCTAAACATTTATTACAAGATTTTGAAATATTCTCAAATTCAGACTTTATCCATCTCCTAGAGGCTCCAATTCCCCTTGTTTCAGATAAAGTATCACTTAAAGAGTGTCTGGTTCCAAAGGAAACTAGTTTATTAATATCACTTTCTATTCTTTCTGAAGAGACTTTTTCAATAATTTGATATAAGTCTATATTCTGAGCTTTTAAATCTGCGAAAATTAATAGAAATAGGAACGTTAAGTAAAAAGGTGATTTCAATTTAAAAACAATATTTATTTTCTGAAATAATTTTATCTGCTATTGACTTCTTAATATTAAAGATATTGGGGTTTTCTTCATAAGAAACTAGTTCTTTAATCTTAGCTAATAATTCTTCTTGTAATTGAGTATCATAAATACTAATAATAATATCTTTAGACTTCTTTAATGTTATTTGACTTGCCTCATAGATATATAATTTAGCCATTTCAATTTGATAGTACTGGTCATTAACATTTGACCTATTAATGCTTTTTATAGTTCTTTTTAAAGTAGATTCAGAAAAATAGGTCTCTATCATTATATCTGAAAGAGCTAGAAGAACTTGTTGATTTTTCTCAATTTCTGCACCATATTTTTCAAATGCTTTTCCTAAAATAATTAAAAAGACTTTTTTTAAATTATGAACAATATTAATCTCATGTTTTAATTCATCAATAGTCTCTACATTATTTTCATTATTATCATTCATCGCATTTTGAAGAGCTGACATAAGATCTAATTCACCTTTCCCAGCCTTTTTTAGAAGCATTCCAACCATTAACATTCGATTAATTTCATTTGTCCCTTCATATATTCTACTTATTCTAGCATCTCTCCATGCAGATTCCATTGGTATTTCTGCAGAGAATCCCATTCCACCAAAAATTTGAATTCCTTCATCTGCACAATTTTGCATATCTTCAGAACATCCGACTTTTAATATTGAACATTCAATTGCAAAATTTTCAACTCCTTTTAATTCAGATTCTTGTTTTGAAAATCCATTTGAAAGGTATTCATCAATTTTTGATTGAACATCACTCGCAGCTCTATAACAACTTGATTCTCCAGCGTAACATGATGCTGCCATCATAGCTATCTTTTCTTTTATTGAATCAAAATTTGATATTGGTTGTTTAAACTGAAATCTGTTATTAGCATAATCAATAGCTCCACTAATGACTCTTCTTTGACCATCTAGATTTCCAGCACCTAATTTAATCCTACCTACATTTAGTGCATTCATCGCTATTTTAAATCCTCCATTTCTCTCTCCAAGGAGATTTTCAACGGGGACTTTTGTTTTTTCGAAAAATACTTGTCTAGTTGAAGAAGAACGGATACCAAGCTTTTTTTCTTCTTCTCCAAGCTTTATGCCATTATTTGGATCACTTGGAACTATAAAACCAGTAATATTTTTATCATCTTCGATTCTTGCAAAGACAATAAATAGATTTGCAAAACCAGCATTTGAAATCCAAATCTTATGTCCAGAAATTAAATAATGAGTTCCATCATCAGATAATTCAGCTTTTGTTTTTCCTGAATTTGCATCTGATCCTGCAGTTGGTTCTGTTAAACAATAGGATCCAAACCATTCTCCAGATGTAAGCTTTGGAAGGTATTTTTTCTTTTGTTCTTCATTCCCATACAAGAATATCGGAAGAATAGCAATTCCAGTATGAGCACCATATGCAGTAGCTAGTGATCCACTTGAACCTGATATATAATCACAGACAAGCATTGTTGACACAAAGTCCATTCCCAAACCACCATAATCTTGATCAACATTAATACCCAACAAACCAAGCTCGCCAATTTTTTTCATCGACTCAACTGTAAAATCATAATCATTTTCTTCAAACCTCTTTTTGTGAGGCCAAATTTCTCTATCTATAAATTCGATAACTGTATCCCTTATCATTTTTTGTTCTTCTGAAAAATCTTCGGCTGTGAAAATTTCATTTGAAGAAATGTCTTTTAGAATAAATTCCCCACCATCTAATTTTATCTTCTTTTGAGTTGACATTGATTTTTATTTTTAAAAGTACAGTATTACTAACTTTTGCTATATGATTATTATCATATTACTATTTACCTATATTTAATTTACTAATATAGTAATTACTATTTATTTTTTAACCAATTATATGCATTGTCAAATGCAATTATCCATGGAGATACTTCATCTTTTCTATTTTCAGGATAAAAAGCCCAATTATGAGGATAAATTGATCTCTCAAGGTGAGGCATCATTACTAAATGTTTGCCATCATCAGAAGTTAGCATCGCAGCATTATAATTAGAACCATTTGGATTTGCAGGATATTCGTTATAAGAGTACTTTGCTGGAATAAGATATTTTGATTCATCATAAGGAAAGATGAATTTTCCTTCACCATGAGCAGCCCAAACACCAATATTACTCCCTTCCATTCCCTTCATCATAATTGATGAAGATTCTTGAATTTTAACTGATGTGAAAATACACTCAAACTTACCGGAGTCATTATAAGCCATTTTGGGTTTTTTATCATGATCATTATTTATTAAACCTAACTCAATAAATAGTTGACATCCATTGCAAACTCCAAGAGACATAGAGTCATCTCTATTAAAAAAATTATTTAAGGTTTGCTTAGCTTTTTTATTATATATAAATGATCCAGCCCAACCTTTTGCTGAACCTAATACATCAGAGTTAGAAAAGCCTCCTACAGCAACTAGTAGTTTAATATCTTCAAGATCCTCTCTTCCGGAAATAATATCTGTCATATGAACATCTTTTACATTAAAGCCAGAGAGACTCATCATATAAGCCATTTCTCTTTCTGAATTACTACCTTTTTCTCTTATAATTGCAGCTTTAATTTTATTGTTATTCTTTAAAATTTTTCCAGTGAATCTTTTTGGAAAGATAAATTCTAGTGGTTGATTTTTATAATTTTCAAATCTTTTACGAGCTAATTTATTTTTAGTTTGAATTTTATCAAAATGATAAGATGTAGAGAACCAGATATCTCTATATTTTGAAATATTAAATGAGTATGTGTTATCATAGTTTTTAATATTTAAGTAACCACTGTTAACTACTTTACCAATTTCATGAAAAGAGATTTCTTCTTTATCAAAGAATTGATTCAACTTTGATTTGGATTGAAAAATGATTCCAGAGTTTTCAGAGAAAAGAATTTTCACTATATCTTCTTCCTTTAATGTAGTTAGATCAATATCCATCCCTACACTATTATCAGTAAAACACATCTCGAACAAGCTAGTGATTAATCCCCCTGAGGATATATCATGACCTGAAAGAATTTTATCTTCCTTTATTAAATTTTGAATTAAATTAAATGTTTTCTTAAAATTGTTTGTATCCTTAATTGTTGGAGCATCATTTCCAATTTTATTATTTATTTGACCGAATGAAGAACCTCCAAGTTTATAATTGTCATTTGAAAGGTTAATATAATATATAAAACCTTCACTGCCTTTTAGATTAGGAGTTACCACTTTTCTAATATCTGAACAATGAGCAGAAGCAGATATGATAACTGTTCCTGGTGATTTAACTTCATTAGTATCATCATACTTCTGAACCATTGATAGGGAGTCTTTTCCTGTTGGTATATTTATACCTAATTCAATTGCAAAATCTGAACAAGATTCTACAGCATTATAAAGCCTTGAATCTTCACCATTTTTTCCTGATGGCCACATCCAGTTTGCAGATAATGAAACTGATTTAAGCCCATCCTCTAGAGGAGCCCAGATAATATTTGTTAATGCTTCTGCAATAGAATTTATACTTCCTTTTTTAGGATCAATAAGACCAGAAATTGGAGAATGACCTATGGAAGTAGCTATACCATGAAAATTATCATAGTCTAATGCTACAACTCCACAATTACTAAGAGGTAATTGAATTTTACCAACAGTTTGTTGTTGTGCAATTCTTCCGGTAACACATCTGTCTACTTTATTGGTCAACCAATCTTTGCAGGCTACGGACTCAATTTTAAGCACAGATTTAATATAACTTTCCAGATTATTATTATCATATTTTATTTTTTGAAAATTATTTGAAATGGTATTATCAGAAATTATCTTTTTTGGTGTATCGCCAAATAGTGATTTCAGATCTAAGTCTATTGATTCTATTTTTTTCCCACGATCTAAAACTCTAAATTTTTTATCATTAGTTACTTTTCCCACTATATATATTGGTGTTCTTTCTCTTTTAGCAATTTTCTCAACTATTTTATAATCACTTTCTTTTATTATAATACCTATTCTTTCTTGAGATTCATTTCCAATAATTTCTTTATATGATAATGAAGGATCTCCTAATGGTAGCGCATCAATATATATTTCTCCTCCAGTTGATTCAACCAATTCAGAAAAACAATTTAAATGTCCACCAGCTCCATGGTCATGAATTGATAATATTGGATTTTCTTTACTTTCAAAAAGAGCCCGTATAGTATTAGTAACTCTTTTTTGCATTTCAGGATTTGATCTTTGAACAGCATTTAATTCAATAGAGTTGTCATAATTACCAGTATTTGTTGAAGAAACTGAAGCACCTCCCATACCAATTCTATAATTATCACCTCCTAACATTACTATTAGATTACCATCTTGAGGAATTTTTTTATGTGATTGTTTCGCTTCTCCAAAACCAACTCCCCCAGCTAACATAATAACTTTATCATACCCCAAATTTTGATCATCTCCTGAGTGTTCAAAAGTAAAAAGTGATCCGCAAATTAAAGGTTGTCCAAAACAGTTTCCAAAATCTGATGCTCCATTTGATGCCTTAATTAATATCTCTGATGGTGTTTGATATTTCCATTTTCTAGCTTTGAACCCATTTTCCCATAAGTTTTCTTTATTAAGTCTTGAATATGGGGTCATATAAACTGCAGTACCTATTAGCGGTATAGATCCTATTCCTCCAGCTAATCTATCTCTAATTTCACCTCCAGATCCTGTTGCTGCTCCGTTATACGGTTCTACGGTAGTGGGAAAATTATGAGTCTCAGCTTTTATTGAAATTATACTGTCGATATCTTTTTTTGTATAATAACTTGAGGTATCTGCTTTTTGAGGATAAAACTGTGAGATTTTAGGTCCTTTAATAAATGCAACATTATCTGAATATGCAGAAACAATTGAATTCTTATTTTTTTTGGATGTTAATTTAATTAACTCAAAAAGACTTTTTTCTTTTTCAATATTATCAATTATAAATCTCCCATTAAATATTTTATGCCTACAGTGTTCAGAATTAACTTGAGAGAATCCATAAACCTCAGAATCTGTAAGTTTCCTGTTAAGTTTTTTTGATAGATTGTTTAAGTAATCAACTTCGTTTTGATCTAATGCAAGCCCTTCATTATCATTATATTCATTAATATCATGAATTAAGGTTTGTTTGTCAGGTGCTTTATAGCTCTTAAATATATCTTGATTTAAGTCCTTGTATTTATCTTGAATCATGACATCAAAAGTTTGATTTGCTTTAATACAAAGAAATTCTTCAATTCTAACAACAGATAAAATTCCCATGTTATTTATAATTTCTACTGCATTAGTGCTCCAAGGACTAATCATTGTTGATTTAGGCCCTATAAAACTATTTTCAATAGTTTGCTTATTTAAGAAAGGTGCATTAAAAACCCAATTCAATTTTTCAATACTAAAATTATCAAGCTCATCATTAGTTTCTAATGCAAAAACTTTTGATTCAGGGTCTCCAAAAAATAATATCATTATGGAATTTTAAAGTGTAAATTTAATTCTTTTTTAGTTTTGAAGTTCATACATACTTTTATAAAGAGCAGATTTTTTAATTAGATCATCATGATTACCCTGATCAATAATTTTTCCTTTATCTAAAACTAAAATTTTATCACATTTTTTTATTGTAGAAAATTTATGAGCAATAATTAGAGAAGTCTTATTTAGCATAAGCTTATTTATTGCATCTTGCACCTTTTTCTCTGATTCGCTATCTAGAGATGAAGTAGCCTCATCTAGAATAAGAATTGATGGACTTTTAAGCATTGCCCTAGCAATAGTTAATCTTTGTTTTTGTCCACCAGATAATTTGTTTCCTTGATCCCCTATTAATGTTTCATACTCATTTTCTTGATTAATAATAAACTCATGCGCATTAGCATTTTTTGAAGATTCTAGAACTTCTTCATTTGAAGAATTCTCACTACCAATTAGTAGATTATTCTTTATAGTGTCATTAAATAGAATAGATTCTTGAGTTACAATCGAAATGAGCTTGTATAATGAATTCTTGCTTATGTTATTTATATTCTCTCCATCAATTGAAATAGCTCCAGAATCAACTTGATAGAAGCCATTAAGAAGGTTTGCAATTGTTGTCTTTCCACCTCCTGAAGTTCCTACAATAGCAATGCTATCACCTTTTTTTAATTTAAAGCTAACTGAATCAAGTATAACATTTGAGTCATATGAAAAAGTGACATTTTCAAATTTTATTTCACCTTTAAAATGATCAATTTTCTTTAATTTTTTCTCTTTATCATGTTCTTTTATATTAACTAGCTCAAAAACTCTTTCTGCAGCTGCACTGCCTTTTTTTATTGAGTAAAAAGATTTACTAAGGTTTTTTGCTGGAGTTAAAATATTATATGCTAGTCCCATGAAAACAATAAATGTTGTTCCTGATAAACTTTCATTGATTAAAACCATTTTACCTCCATACCATAATAAAATACCAATAACTAAAATCCCCATAAACTCGCTAAAAGGTGCGGCAAGATTTTTTCTATTAATTACTTTATTTGAGAATTTAAAAAGTAAATAATTAATTGAATTAAACTTTTTTGTGAAAAAGGATTCAGCTAAAAATGATTTTATAATTTTTTGTCCATTAATAGTCTCATCTAATATGGATAGAAAATCACTTTGTCCTTTCTGAACTTCTGTGGAATCCTTTTTTAATTTTTTTCCAATAATTGATATAAAAAACCCTGAGATAGGAATAAATAGAATTATAAATTTAGTTAATTCGGGACTAATCGTAAACATCACTATTATTGTAAAGAGAATAGTTAGGGGTTCTCTAACAATTACCTCTAGAATTGATAAATAGGATACCTGAATTTCTAAAATATCTGCAGTTATTCTTGAGATTAAGTCACCTTTTTTCTTATTAACAAAGAAAGAGATAGGCATTTTAAGAACCTTTTTATAAAGATTGCTTCTTAGATTTTTTAGTATACCATTTTTTAAAAATGTAATATTATAGAGTGCTAAATAGTTGAAAATATTTTTAAAAAGGAAGAAAAAAAGTACAATTCCAATTACTATAACTAATGTGCTTGTAATATCAATATCAAGTTGTTTTGAAATATAGTAATTTAAGTAGTCTTGAAGATAATTCTTTAGATCTCCTATTCCACTATATATAGGTTTTTCAAATACTTCTTTGGTTTGTTTAAATAGTACATCTAGCATTGGTATAAATGAAACAAATGCTAAAGCACTAAAAATTGCATAAAAAACATTAAATAATATATTTAAAAAACCATATATCTTATAATTCTTTCCATATTTAAGTACTTTAATAAAGTAACCCATTAATCAAATGTTTTTTCTGTTATCTGGTACCTTTTTTTGTTGTAGTTAGAATTCAATACTATTTCTCCAATAAATCCAGCAATAAAAAATTGTATTCCTATAATAATTGTAGTAAGTGCAATAAAAAATTCAGGACGTTCTGTTATTAGTCTTCCAGAAGTTTTTATAAAGAGTTTCTCATAACCTATATAGCCTGAAAAAATAATTCCTATTATAAACATTATAGTTCCCATAGATCCAAAAAAATGCATAGGTCTTTTTCCAAATTTATTCATAAACCAAAGTGTAATAATATCTAAAAATCCTCTCATAAACCTTTCATTACCAAATTTTGTTTTTCCAAATTTTCTGGCTTGGTGTTTAACAATATGCTCATCAATTTTATTATATCCTTCATTCATAGCAATAATAGGTATAAATCTATGCATATCACCATAGACATCTATTGATTTTATAACATTTGACCTATAAACTTTAATTCCACAATTAAAATCATGAATTTTAATACCAGAGGTATACCTTGCAACAAAATTAAATAATTTTGAAGGAATTTTTTTAAAAACGAATGAGTCATAACGTTTCTTTTTCCAGCCAGATATTAAATCTAAGTTTCCTTTTTTAATTTTATTTATCATTTCTGGAATTTCTTCAGGAGAATCTTGAAGATCAGCATCAAGAGTAGCAACATAAGTTCCATTACATTCAATAAAACCAGCATTTAATGCCTGTGATTTACCGAAATTTTTAGAAAATGAGATACCTTTAATATTATCAGAATTATTTGCTAACCTTTTAATTATATCCCAGGATCCATCTGAACTTCCATCATCAATATAAATAATCTCAAAACTAATTCTTTCACTAATTAAAGTGTTAGTTATCCATTTATTTAATTCCTCAATTGATTCAGACTCGTTATAAAGAGGGATTACGACGGAAAGATCCATAATAAAATAGTCAATAATTGTTAATTTGGCTTTGACTTCTTAACAATTAATCCGGTTACCAATGAAACTATACCTCCAAAAATTAGTCCAAAACTGAAAACAAATGCTGTTGATATTGCTGGAGATGATCCCCATTCAATCCATTCTTTTGTTATACCTATCATTTCATCAGTCATTTCTGGGTTTTGCTCAATTGCTTGAGAAAGGGCAAATTCAGTAGCCTTTTCAACTTGATTCGGATCTAAAACTATAGCTTGAAACCACCCATAAAGGAGACCTATTACTATTCCTATTATTGTTACACCAAGTCCTATTTTCATTGCTTCAGATAAATCAAGATATCCATCATTTAGTTTTCTGAAAGCAAGTTGGCCTGCAGTTATTGAACCAACCATTATTAATAATCCAGTCCATTGTTGAAGAGACCCACCTTGATAGTGCATATCAAGAAGAAATAGCATTATAGCAAATGCAACTGATATACCTCCATAAATTTTACCATATTGAAATATCGTTGCCTTTAAAAGTAATTTATTATCACTCATTTCTTGATATTTTTTCTTCTACACAAGATAAAATAAAATAATTATAATACTATATATATGAAAAAAATTTTAAATTTGCATTCACAAAATTTGTTATGAAAAGTGATATACATCCTGAAAATTATCGTTTAGTCGCATTTAAAGATATGTCTAACGATGATGTTTTTATAACAAAATCAACTGTTGAGACTAAAGAGACAACAAAAATTGATGGTGTTGAATATCCTTTGTTCAAACTTGAGATTTCGAGAACTTCTCATCCATATTATACTGGTAAATCAAAATTAGTCGATACTGCTGGTAGAGTTGATAAATTCAGAACTAAATATGCTGATTTTAATAAAACTTCAAATGTAAAAACAGAAGATATACCTGTTGAATCAAAAGAAGAGATTGACAAAACTAAAACTAAAGCACCTATTGAGGAGTTAGCTGCAGAAGCACCTGCTGAGGAACCAGCTGCAGAAGCACCTGCTGAGGAGTTAGCTGCAGAAGCACCTGCTGAGGAACCAGCTGCAGAAGCACCTGCTGAGGAGTCAGCTGCAGAAGAATCTACTGAAGACAAAACTGATTCTAAAGAATAGCTTTTTGATTTGTCTATTTTAACTGAACATCTTGAATTAAAAGAAAAAAAAATATCTAGTGTAGCTTTATCAACACTTGGGTGTAAACTTAATTTTTCTGAGACATCTTCTATTTCAAATAATCTTGAGAAAAATAACTTTAAAGTTGTTCCATTTAATCAATATGCTGATGCTTATATTATTAATACATGTTCTGTAACTGAAAATGCAGATAATAAATTTAAACTCTTTGTAAAGAAAGCATTAAAGATTAACCCTAATGCATTTGTTGCTGCAATTGGGTGTTATGCTCAACTTAAGCCAAAAGATTTACTATCTATTAAAGGTGTTGATCTTGTTTTAGGGGCATTAGAAAAATTTAATATTGTTGAATATCTTCAAAATGTTGATCAAGACTTTTCTAAGCTAGACCATTCATGTAATATAAATGATGTTCATTTATTTACTGAAACATATTCAATAAGTTCAAGAACTAGAGCATTTCTAAAAGTACAAGATGGATGTGACTATAAATGTAGTTTTTGTACTATACCCCTAGCCAGAGGTAAATCAAGAAGTAATACAATAGAAAATGTTGTCAAAAATGTAAATGAAATAATTTCTAATGGAATTAAAGAAATAGTTTTAACTGGAATTAATCTAGGAGATTTTGGTAAGAGTCAGTCAGATAATATAAAAAGTAATGAAAATTTTCTTGAATTAATTAAAACTTTAGATAAAATTGATAGGGTAGACCGTTATAGAGTGTCATCAATTGAACCTAATTTGCTCGGTAATGAAATAATTAGTTTTATCAGCACTAGTAAGAGGTTTGTCCCCCATTTTCATATCCCTCTTCAAAGTGGTAGTGATGTAATATTAAAGAAGATGAGAAGGAGATATAAAACTGATTTATATAAAAGTAGAGTTGATCTTATAAGAAAATTAATGCCTTCTGCTTCAATTGGAGTTGATGTAATTGTTGGTTTTCCAGGAGAAACAGATGAGATGTTTTTAGAGACATATGATTTTATAAAAAAATTAGATATCTCATATCTTCATGTTTTTTCTTATTCTGAAAGAGAAAATACAAATGCAATTGAACTAAAAGGTGTAATTCCAAAAAAAATAAGAAATAAAAGAAGTAAAATACTAAGGTTACTTTCTGCTTCCAAGAAATTAAGCTTTTACAAGCAACATATTGGGGACGATTATAATGTGTTATTTGAATCTGAAAACAAAAACGGTTTTATAGAAGGTTATACTGAAAATTATATCAGAATTAGAAAAAATTGGAATAAAAATTTAGTAGGTAAGATTCAAAAAGTGAGAATTGAAAAGGTTGACTCTGAAGGATATGCTAGAGTCTAAATTATAGTTTAATTCCAACAGGTAATAGATGCTTAAAGGACTTGTTTTTTCTAACAAAACCAGCGATTCTTGGTGATGTTGGAACAACGCTTAATTTTTTATCTTCTATAAACTCTAGAACTTTAATGATAAATTGTTCTTCAAATTTATCATCTCTAATCTCTTTTGGTATATGTATCTTGGTAAGAAATATTTTTCTTTCTTGTTCTGCGTATTCTATTCTAGCCAGTGAGTTATTAAATTTTGCCTCAAACTGCCTCAAAAACTCATTATTCTCTAGATTAATTTGACACATATTTAATTTTTAGCGGGACAGCAAAGATAAGAAATATTTATAATACAATTATAATTTTTTTCTGGAATCCTAAATTCTTTTCATTTGCTCTTGCATCATTCTAATTTGTGATGTTAACATTTTATGTTTATCATGCCCCTTAGCTTCTGTAAGTAGCATCTGAGCCTCTCTTTTTCTTCTTTTTTGCATCATTATTCCTGCTAAACTTAGTTTAGCCATTGCCATATCACTGCTGGTGTTAAGCCCTAGTTTAAGAGCTTCTCTAAAGTTTTTTTCTGCTACTGTAAGATTATGTTGAGATTGAATTAAACCATTTAAATAATAGTAGAAACCCTGCTGTTTCTTTATTAGTGCACTTTTTGGATTTTTAATTAAGGATAAAAATCTTTGTGTTTTATCAAAATTTTGTTTTCTTAAACTAAGAAAGGCAAGAATTAGGATCTCATTTTTGAAATACAAGACTATTACAATTATTGACAAAAGGAACATAAAAATACCATTTCCAATATAGGTTTCTGTAATTTGATATACTCCATAGCCTAAAAGAGCAATTGCAAGGATTAATTTAATATTCTTTGGAAACATAATTTTTCATAAAACTACAATTTAATAATATTAATATGAACTTGTATAAAAAGATATTATATTTGCCAACTGAATTGTAATTTATATAGAAAGTGAAAAGAACTTATCAACCATCAAAGCGAAAAAGAAGAAATAAGCATGGGTTTATGGATAGAATGTCTGATCCTAATGGTAGAAAAGTTATTTCTTCAAGAAGGGCAAAGGGAAGAAAAAAAATATCGGTTTCAAGTGAACCGCGACATAAAAAATAATTTTTAATAACTTTTTAAAAGTGTTACGGTTGTAACACTTTTTTTTTAATAATTTTGTAAGATTTTTATGCCCAAAGACAAAAAGATTAAATCAATTCTAGTTATAGGGTCAGGGCCAATAATAATTGGTCAGGCTTGTGAATTTGATTATTCTGGATCTCAAGCTCTCAGATCACTTAAAGAAGACGGAATTAAAACAATCCTTATTAATTCTAATCCAGCTACTATAATGACTGATCCTTCAATGGCTGATCATATTTATCTTAAACCTCTTACAACTAAATCAATAATTGAGATTCTAGAGAAACATAACATAGATTCTGTTTTGCCTACAATGGGTGGGCAAACAGCACTTAATCTTTGTATTGAAGCTCATGATAAAGGAATATGGAAAAAGCATTCTGTTAAAATTATTGGAGTAGATATAGATGCAATTCAAGTAACTGAGGATAGAGAAAAATTTAGACTTCTATTAAATAAAATTAATATTCCTGTTGCACCTGCTGAAAGAGCAACTTCTTTTTTGAGTGGGAAAGAGATTGCTCAGAAATTTGGTTTCCCACTTGTTATTCGACCATCTTTTACTCTTGGAGGAACAGGAGCTTCAATTGTATATGAGGAAGAAAAATTTAATGAACTTTTAACAAGAGGATTAGAATCTTCCCCAATACATGAAGTTCTAATTGATAAAGCCTTAATTGGTTGGAAAGAATATGAATTAGAGCTATTAAGAGATAACAACGACAATGTTGTAATTATCTGTACTATCGAAAATATGGATCCAATGGGAATTCATACAGGTGACTCAATAACTGTTGCTCCAGCAATGACTCTTTCAGATACAACTTACCAAAGGATGAGAGATATGGCAATTAAAATGATGAGGAGTATTGGCGATTTTGCAGGAGGATGTAATGTTCAATTTGCTGTTAGCCCTGACGAAAAGGAAGATATTGTTGCTATTGAGATTAATCCTAGAGTTTCTAGATCTTCAGCATTAGCATCCAAAGCATCAGGATATCCTATAGCAAAGATTGCAGCAAAACTTTCACTTGGATATACACTTGATGAGTTAAATAATCAAATTACAAAGTCTACTTCTGCATTATTTGAACCAACTTTAGATTATGTAATAGTTAAGATTCCAAGATGGAACTTTGATAAGTTTGAAGGATCAGAAAGAATTATTGGATTGCAGATGAAAGCAGTTGGAGAAGTAATGGGTATTGGAAGATCTTTCCAAGAGGCTATTCATAAAGCGACTCAATCTCTTGAAATAAAAAGGAATGGTTTAGGAGCTGATGGAAAGGGATATAAAGATTATAATACCATCATTGAAAAATTAAAATATCCTAGTTGGGATAGAGTTTTTGTGTTATATGATGCGATTCAAATAGGTATCTCTCTTAAAAGAATTCATGAAATCACAAAGATTGATATGTGGTTTTTAAAACAATATGAAGAACTCAACATTTTAGAAAAAGAAATTTCAAAATATGACATCAAGTCCATTGATCATGATCTATTACTAGAGGCAAAACAAAAAGGGTTTGCTGATAGACAAATAGCTTATATGTTGGATTGTCTTGAGAGTGCAGTTTATAAAAAAAGAGATAAACTTGGTGTCCAGAGAGTCTATAAATTAGTCGATACATGTTCTGCAGAATTCCCAGCTGAAACACCATATTATTATTCAACTTTTGAACAGAAGATGAAGATTAAAAATAAGCCAGAATTTTCAGAGAATGAAAGTGCAATTTCAAAAAAGAAAAAAATAGTTGTACTAGGTTCTGGTCCAAATAGAATTGGTCAAGGAATAGAATTTGATTATTGTTGTGTTCATGGTGTGTTAGCAGCTAGTGAATGTGGTTATGAAACAATTATGATAAACTGTAACCCAGCGACAGTATCTACCGATTTTGATATTTCTGATAAATTATATTTTGAACCAGTTTTTTGGGAACATATCTATGATATAATTAGACATGAGAAACCTGAAGGAGTAATTGTTCAACTTGGTGGGCAAACAGCCCTTAAATTGGCTGAAAAACTTGATAGGTATGGTATTAAAATTATAGGAACTGAATATAAATCATTGGATTTAGCAGAAGATAGAGGTAGTTTCTCAACATTATTAAAGGATAACAATATACCTTATCCAGATTTTGGAGTAGCAACAACTGCAAAAGAAGCTGTGAAAATTTCAAAAACATTAGACTTTCCAATTCTAGTTAGACCATCATATGTATTAGGTGGTCAGGGAATGAAAATTGTAATAAATGAGAAAGAACTTGAAGAACATATAGTGGATATATTAGGAAAAATACCTAATAACAAATTGCTTTTAGATCACTACTTAGATGGTGCTATAGAGGCAGAAGCTGATGCTATATCTGATGGAGAAGATGTTTACATTATTGGAATAATGGAGCATATTGAGCCATGTGGAATCCATTCTGGAGATTCAAATGCCACACTTCCCGTATTTAGTCTAGGAGATTTTATTATTCAACAAATAAAAGATTACACTAAAAAAATTGCTTTAGCTCTAAATACTGTTGGTCTTATTAATATTCAATTTGCAATTAAAGACGATAAGGTATTTATTATTGAAGCTAACCCAAGATCATCTAGAACAGTTCCTTTTATCTCGAAGGCTTATAAAGAACCTTATGTAAATTATGCTACTAAAATAATGCTTGGTAAAAATAAGGTAAAAGATTTTAAATTTAACCCAAGCCTTAAAGGTTATGCGATTAAACAACCAGTCTTTTCTTTTGATAAGTTCCCTAATGTCAATAAGCAGTTAGGGCCGGAAATGAAAAGTACTGGAGAAAGTATCCTTTTTATTGATGATTTAAATGACGATGCATTTTTAGAACTTTTCTCTAGAAGAAAAATGTATTTAACAAAATAAAAAATTACTTAATAATTATTCTGTCTTTAATTAATTGTTGTTTGAAAGATTCTTCTGGTATATCAATCTGTTTTATATTATCATCAGATGAGATAAACTGTACATTGCCAAAGATATGGTCAATAGCTATTTTAAGGAGTTGTTCATTTTTATTACCTAGTTCACCAGCTGTCCTAATAGACTCTTTAATTTCATAATCTGGTACTAAGCCATTAGGAAAGTCAGTATAACCAGCTACATTTCCAATCTTTAAGACAATTGGCTGCATAGCATATTTATGATTAGGATTCTTTTCTCCTTGATCATTTATCCAATCATATACTGTTATAGATCCCTGGTTTTTCCCAACAGTATAATCACCTATATGGATAACATCAATATATGGGTCAAGGCCATTAATTAATAACTCACTTGCAGATGCAGTTCTTGAAGTTGTAAGAATATAAACTTTATTAAGATTAAGAGAATTAATTGAAACACCATCCATATTATCTACAAACCTATTAATTAAATTGTCAGGATTTTTTTCATCCCAATAATCCATTAATTTTGAATTCCATTTTTCTTTAGCAAAGATCTGATTATTAAACTGACCAGTTATCATAGAAGCAAGATTAATGGATGTGGAAATTCTTCCTCCAGGATTATATCTAAGGTCAATAACCAGTTCATTTATACCTTCAGATTTAAATGATCCAAAAACACTATTTAATTCAATGTGATAATCTATATTTTCAGATTCTACATTTCCAAGAAATTGGTTATACATAAGGTATCCAATCTTTTTTTGGTTTATATCTATTGTTTTAGATATATGAATAGGATTCTTAACCAATCTAGATTTATTTAAAGTAATATTTGTATTATTTGAAATAAGACTAGCACATTGATTATTTTCATCATAGTTTAGATCTGCAAATCCAAAAGTATTAGTTAAGACATTATCATCAAAAAGTAGGTCTCCATAATTATCTTTGTTTAATATTGTACCATTTACTGCATTAAAGAAATATCCTCTTTTTATTCCATTTATATCAGCATCAGAATCTTTATGAACATATCTAACAAAACCAAATACATTTTGTCCATTACATTCAAGGAATAAACCAAACTCCATTCCATCAGAATAATCAATTCCTTGAAGATAATTTTCTAACTCTACATAGTCATCAGAAATCCAGCTAAATCTATCATCAGGATGTTGAAGGGAATTGAAAAAGTTTTCTGGATTAGGATTTTGACTAAGATAGAATGAATAATCAGAGAGATTATCAAGTTTACTATCCGCTAAACTTATTACACTTTCTTGCCAATAGTAGTATTGATTTAGACCTTTCCAAACAAAATCACTAATTTCAAGATCATTCTCAAGTTTCGCAATATTAGGATCCTCATCACTTTCTTTTTTACAGCCTATAAGTAATAAAGAAAAAAATATAAAAATTGATATAATTCGATTAAGATTCATGGTTCTATACCCCAGTATAATTTGATGGTGTGATAACTTTTAGCTCATTTTTAATCTTTTCATTTACTTCGAGACTATCAATAAATTTATGAAGAATTTCTTTTGTTATAGAAGTATTTTTTCTTGTTAACTCTTTCAAAGATTCATAAGGGTTTTGATATCCTTCTCTTCTTAGAATAGTTTGAATAGCTTCTGAAATTATTATCCAATTCTCTTCAAGGTCAGCATTAATTTTACTTTTATTGACAATTAGTTTATCTAAGCCTTTCATTATTGACTTAATAGATATTATAGTATGGCTAAATGGAACTCCAATATTTCTTAGGACTGTACTATCGCTTAGATCCCTTTGTAGTCTTGATTTTGTTAATTTATTAGAAAAGAAATCAAAAAGTGAATTTGCAACCCCAATATTTCCTTCTGCATTTTCAAAATCAATGGGATTAATTTTATGAGGCATTGCAGAAGATCCTACTTCATCTTTTTTGATTTTTTGTTTAAAGTAATTTAAAGAAATATATGTCCATATATCTAAACTTAAATCAAGTAAGATGTTATTTATCCTTCTAACATTATCGCAAAGTGAAGCAAAAGAATCATAATGCTCAATTTGAGTTGTAGGGAAAGAATAATCTAAATTAAGCTCTGATTCAACGAATTTCTTTCCAAAAGCTTTCCAATTAACTTTCGGGAATGCGACTTTATGTGCATTAAAATTCCCTACTGCTCCCCCAAATTTTGCAGAGTTGGGTATCTGCATTAATGTTTTTCTTTGATTCTTAATTCTTGTAGAAAACACAAGAATTTCCTTTCCTAATTTTGTTGGAGAGGCTGGTTGACCATGTGTCCTGGAAATTATTGTAATATCTTTATATTTTTCAGAGATCTTATCTAAATGTTTGATTAATTTGTCTAATTCTGGAATATAAATATTACTAATGAATTCTTTTATTGAAAGAGGAATTGCTGTATTGTTTATATCCTGAGAGGTTAAGCCAAAATGAATAAATTCTTTATAATCACTAAGTTTATTTTGATCAAACTTCTTTTTTATAAAATATTCAACAGCTTTAACATCGTGATTAGTTTTCTCTTCAATTTTTTTTATTTCAATTGCATCTTTCATAGAGAAATCAGTATAGATGTTTCTTAAAATCTTAGTTTTTTTGGAATTTAATGGCTTAAGCTTACCAATACGGTTTTTGCAAAGGAATAAGAAATACTCAATTTCAACCTTTAGTCTATAATAAATAAGGGCTTTCTCACTAAAGTATTTGCTAATTGAATCAACCTTATCTCTATATCTTCCATCTATTGGGGAGATGGCGTCTAATTTTTTCTCTCTCATACACAAAGATAGACTAAGTTTAGATAATTTAAAACTCTAAAAGCCTATACTCATCATAGCATTCATTTATTGCTTCCATAATCTGCAGATCATTAGCTTCTTTTATGAATGTATCTGAAAAACTGCAATTCCTAAGTATTTCATTAATATCTATTTTGGGAATCCCTAAAAGTTGAACTAGAACTTCTCTGTCAAATTTTGTTGATAATAATCTTTTTATTTCTTCATCTTCTCTTATTAATCTTAGCTTCGCCATTTTTTTAGGGTTCCGCTTAAATAAACTATTCAAAAAGTCTGCAGGATTAAATATAGCCCCTAGTATCTTTGAGATTCCAGACCGAGTTCTTCTTCCCCCTTCATAACCAAGATTTGGAAGACCAATTATTCGATATCTAACAGAAGAGTTTATTGGAGCATTCTTAACATCAATCTCAAGATATCCAGTTAATCTATATGGTGTGATTATAACTTCTTCAAGAGCTAAAGCTAATCCAGTCAAATTAAATGTTAAGTCATTATCTTCATATTTAATTAAATCATTTGTAACAATAATTTTAAGAGGTTTATAACCGATATAAGAAAAGTATAAAGTGTCATTTACTGATGCATTTATTTCAAAAATTCCTTCCTTATCAGTAATTGTTCCTATAACTTTGCTTAGGTTTAATACATGAACATTCTGAAGTGAAGTTTTTGATGATTCACTTTTAACTTTCCCCCTTACTGTGTTTTTAGTATCTTGAGCATATATAAAGGTGCATATTAAACAAAAAGAAATTGTTAGGACTTTTCTCATAGTACAATTGCTAAATTAGAAAGAATATATTATAATTAACCATGAATTCCTTTGCAGATGTAATTTTACCTCTTCCTCTTCCAAACCCTTTTACGTATAAATTGTCTGAAAAAGAATCAAAAGTTTTAAAAGTTGGTTTTAGAGTAGCAGTTAGTTTTGGAAAAAGAAAAATTTATACAGGAATTATTATCAGACTTCACAATGAATCACCTCTTAATTATGAAGTAAAGCCTATAGAATTTATATATGATTCGAAATCAATTGTAGATCAATTAAGAATTGACTTTTGGACCTGGATGTCCAAATACTATTTTTCACCAATAGGAGATATACTAAAAGCTGCAGTCCCCTCAACCTTGCTATTAGAGAGTGAATCTATTATTTCTAAAATTGATATTTCCGAAGAAGAAATAAAAAATATGAGTGATAATGAGTACTTAATCTATGAAGCATTAGAATTGGAAGACATAAGGATTGCAGATATTAACCTCATAACTGATCGTAAAACAGTTTACCCGATTATACAAAAAATGATACAGTCAGGATATATAGAGTTAATGCAGCAAATAAAAGAAAAGTATAAACCTAAATTAGTTAAGTTCATAAAACTTACAAGTCAAAAAAAATCACAAAAAAGTATAAAAGATGTTTTAAATGAAATAAAAAAATATCCGAAACAGAAAGAAATTTTAATGACAATAATAAAGATTGATAAGAATAAAAAGACTTGGATAAAATTAACCGAAATAAAAAACCATTTAAGCTTTTCAACATCTTCATTAAAAAGTCTTGAAAGAAAAAAAATAATTGAGATTAAAATTTTTAAGGAGGATAGGAATATTGAACAAAACTTTGAAACTAAAAAGAAAATTGTTCTATCTCAGGCGCAATCAAAAGCTGTAAAAAAAATTAATTCAGAGTTTAAAAAAATGGATGTGGTTTTACTAGAAGGTGTAACATCTTCAGGGAAAACAGAGATATATTTAAATATTATTGAAAACTATTTAAGTAATAACAGACAGGTCTTATACCTACTTCCAGAAATATCACTAACTACTCAGATTATTCAAAAATTGAAAAATTATTTTGGAGACAAGGTTTCTGTTTTTCATTCAAGAAATTCAATACACGAGAGAACAGAAGTATGGCAAAATGTTCAAGAAAATAAAAAAAATGCACAAATAATTATTGGAGCAAGATCATCTTTGTTCTTACCATTTAAAAATCTAGGTTTAATTATAATTGATGAAGAACATGAAAATTCATATAAACAACAAGAGCCTTCACCTAGATACCATGCTAGAGATTCTGCAATTATACTATCAAGATTACACAAATCAAAAATTATACTTGGATCTGCAACCCCATCAATAGAATCATCAAAAAATGCTAGAAACGGAAAGTATGGTTGGGTAAAACTTAATGAAAGATATGGGGGTATAAAAATGCCTAAAATTGAAACAATTGATATTAAGGAAGAAATTCTAAATGATAAAATGGATGGTCTCTTCTCAAAAAAATTAATAGATGAAATAGGTAATACATTAAAAGAAAAAAAACAAGTGATATTATTTAGAAATAGAAGAGGCTATGCTTCTATATGGATGTGTAATACATGTGGATATCATATTAATTGTGATAACTGTGATGTGACACTTACGTTTCATAATGTTTCAAACAATCTTAAATGTCATTATTGTGGCTTTACTATTAAAACTCCAAAAATTTGTTCAACCTGTGGAGTAGAGAGCATGATTAATAAAGGAGATGGAACTCAACAAATTGAAGAAAGTATTAAGGAATATTTTCCTAAAGCAAAGGTTAATAGGATGGATTGGGATACAACTAGAGGAAAATGGTCTTTTGATAAGATCATTAATTCATTTGCAGATCACGAAATTGACATTTTAATAGGGACTCAGATGGTAACAAAAGGACTTGATTTTAATAATGTAAAGTTAGTAGGGGTTTTAAACACTGATCATTTTTTAAATTTCCCAAACTTCAGAGCTCATGAAAAGGCTTTTCAAGTCTTAACTCAGGTCGCAGGAAGGGCTGGAAGAAAAGAAACACAAGGAAAAGTTTTACTTCAAACATACCAACCAAATCATCCAATAATTCAATATGTAATTAATAATGACTATAAAAGTATGTTCGAGGCACAGTTAGTTGAAAGGATTGAGTATAAATATCCACCATATGTAAGATTGATTAAATTGACGATTAAAGATAAAAGTCATGATAAGGTCAACATTGCATGTGAATGGTTGGATAAAATGATGAGAAGATCATATAAAGGAGATATACTAGGCCCAGTTTATCCTGAGATATCAAGAGTGAGGAATAAATATCAAAAACAATTTATTGTAAAACTAAAAAATATTGATTCAATAAATCAATTTAGGAGTATCCTAAATAAAACTCTAATTAGCTTTGATTCTATTTCAAAATATAGGTCTGTGAGGGTAATAGTTGATGTAGATCCACTTTAATTTTTTGCCTAATATTTAATCTAATCAAAATTTGGCAAATAATATTTAATAAACTAATTTTGCGAGCTAACAATTTTAGATGAAAAGTTACGAAACAGTATTTATACTAAACCCAGCTTTGTCAGAGGACCAAGTTGCAAAGAGTATATCAAAGTATGAGAAATTTTTAAAATCTAATGGAGCCAAATTGGTTCATAAAGAAAACTGGGGTTTAAAGAAGCTGGCTTATACAATTGAAAATAAAAATAGTGGTTTTTATAACCTTTTTCAGTTTACTGCTCCATCAGAAATAATTTCTCCTTATGAAGTAGAATTTAGTAGAGACGAAACTGTTATGCGTTCTTTAACTGTAACTCTTGATAAGCATGCATTAGCATGGGCAGAAAAGAGAAAAAATAGAAAACCAAAAAAAGTAAAATAAATGTCCAAAATTGAAGAACAATCTAAGAGTAGTAATCCGAGTGAAATAAGATACCTTTCACCTCTTGATATTGATACTGCAAAAGTTAAAAAATATTGCATGTTTAGGAGATCTGGTATTAAATATGTTGATTATAAGGATCCGGACTTTTTGAATAGATTTATTAATGAACAAGGTAAAATTTTACCAAGAAGATTAACAGGAACTTCATTAAAATACCAAAGAAAAGTGTCTGTAGCTGTTAAAAGAGCTAGACATCTTGGCTTACTTCCTTATGTTGGAGATTTATTAAAATAATTTTATGGAATTAATCTTAAAAGAAAATGTTACTCATTTAGGCTTCAAGGATGAAATCGTTGTTGTTAAGGATGGTTATGGAAGAAATTATCTTATTCCTAAAGGTAAAGCAGTTCTAGCTACAAGTTCTGCTAAAAAAGTATTAGCTGAAAATCTTAAGCAAAAAGCTTTTAAGGAGAAAGCAGTAATTGATGAAGCAAATAAGTTAGCTAAAAAGATTGAGAAGTTGGAAATTAAGGTAAAGACTAAAGTAGGGCCTGACGGTAAACTTTTTGGTTCTATTTCAAATATTGACATTTCAAATAGTCTAGCTGATAAAAAAATTGAATTAGAAAAAGACAATATTTCTATTCCTGGAAGAACTTTAAAGAGAGCAGGGAAATATGTGGTTTCAGTTAGAGTTCATAGAGAGGTTTCGGCTCAATTAGCTTTTGAAATAGAACCTGATGAGGAATCAATAAAATTAATGGCTGCTGCAAAATCTAAAAAGGAAAAAAAATCTAAACCTACTGAAGGAGAAGCTCCAGCTGAAGGAGAAACACCTATAGCTGAACAAAAACCTAAGAAAGAAGTTGCTGCTAAAGAGGAAGTTTCAGAAGAGAAGCCTAAGAAAGAAGTTGCTGCTAAAGAGGAAGTTTCAGAAGAGAAGCCTAAGAAAGAAGTTGCTGCTAAAGAGGAAATTTCAGAAGAGAAGCCTAAGAAAAAGGCTACTGCAAAAAAGGCTGCTACAGAAGAGAAGCCTAAGAAAAAGGCTACTGCAAAAAAGGCTGCTACAGAAGAGA
>Ga0209403_10001958_pt1 | contig 25411 bp, 20 predicted proteins | sample ArcticOcean_MG_C_8_FD_187440 | JGI IMG/M metagenome (GOLD analysis project Ga0209403, IMG submission 187440) | Marine microbial communities from western Arctic Ocean - ArcticOcean_MG_CB11_86 (SPAdes) (version 2) | ecosystem: Environmental > Aquatic > Marine > Oceanic | place: Arctic Ocean... | reverse complement strand
AAATCCGGCCACTAAACCGGATGCCCTCTTTTTTTAAAAGCGCAGAAAACGTCCCGACGGCGAATCGGGTAGGGTCGGATACGGAAATGGTGTAATTCCGTGATCGCTTCCCGGCGGGTGTTTGCCCGCTGACATGGATCCAGTCTTTGCCACCCTCAGCGCGGCGGCTCACCCGCACCATCGGGCGCTTGCGGCGAGAAACCGTTTTTAAGCTATTTTTCAGGCCGATGGTATCCGAGGGCGGAATAAGCTGAACCCGCGCAAGAGCACCTACCCCGGAGCCCGGATCAACCTGGACGTTCACGATGCTGAAATTTACGGAAAGCGCGGAGTACGGAGCCAGATAGGCCTTGGCCGATCCGCCGACTTTCCAGTCTTTTCCATACCGTTGCCCATCAAAAAAACTGTCGTCCGCAATCAAATCACCCAAAACATGGCGAATGCCCTTGAGATACAACGAATACGCCAACTCCCGGGCCTGCTCCTGGACAAAAATTGGATCACCGTATCCCTTTAGATACAAATCACCCTTGAGAATGCCCTTCTTGATCGTACCAGTCGTATAAACATCAGTCGAAAAAGTGTAGTCGGGTCCCAGATAAGCGAGCGCCGCCGCTGTTGTCATCAACTTCACATTCGAGGCGGGCACCCGTTTTTCCTCGGCCCGATGCGAAAAGAGCGTTTCGTCCGCGGAAATCGAACGAATGTGCACACCGAGTTCACTTGAAATCCGGCACTCTCGCTTAATAGCGCTACTAACGGAGTCCCTGAACATTTTAACGGAAGTGATTCGGGCTTCCTTGGTCCGCTTTGCTCGGGCCGCAAGAGCATCTGGCGGCATCAAAAAAACGCCCAGGGCGAGCGCCAAGAAACCGCTAAGCGCCCGGGGAAAGCATGAATTACGAAGGATTTTCATCCGAGAGCCAACCATTTTTGAGCGACAAGAAATGACCGAATCCGCATCGCCACTACATCCACGACAAGACCTGTAGTATGCCTTCTATCGGCGAGCGATCGGAAAAATCTTTCCCGATATAGCGATAGCGGATGACCCCCCGCTTATCAATAACAAAAGTCGCCGGGCGGGCAATCCTCTGTTCGGGAAGAAGCACATCAAACAACGAGATTACCCGGCGCTCCACGTCGGCGATCAATCTGAATCGGACGCGAAGCTCCCTCGCAGTTTTCAGGATCGTCAATTCATCATCCGTGCTGACTGCGAGAACTTCGGTGTTGAGTTGGGTGAATTTCTCGGAATATTCCTGGAGCTGAACCAGCTGCATCTGGCAATAGCTTCAAAAATGGCCCCGGTAGAAAATGAGTAAAATATTTTTCTCGCCAATGAGTTTTTCTGAGTTAAATCCTTGTATCTCGAACTGTGGCGATTTATCGCCAACCCGTAGCGAGGAAGCCGAGACAAAAAGCGGGGCGAGGATAATGGAGAGAAGGAAAAAAATAGGCAAAACAAGAACAGGCATCATTCGAAAACGAGGTATAAACGTAAAGCGAGATTCATTCATCGGGGAAGAACTCCGATTCCATTTAGTTTGGCGGCACATTTCCGAAGGTTAATCCTTGCCCCGACGACTGTAAACTGGTCATGGACGCACTTTATTGACGTAATTGTCCGTCTATGACAAGTTCCCCGAATCAACCCCGCCCGGCGCCGGTTTTGCTTTGAAATTAAACATCATGCCTGCGAACGGTCTCAATGCGGCAAATCGAGCGCCCCGCTCAGGGAAGCTGCACGCCCAGAGGGCTTATTTCACGTCTCCGAAAATGCTTCTCGCATTGATGATGAGCTTTTTTATCCTCACCGGATGCGGAAGCGACCCCACCCCGCCGGGCCGTAATATCATCGTCGGACTCGAAAGCAATCCCACCCAACTCGACCCGCGACTCTCACAAGACGCTGTTTCAGGACAAGTCCAACGTTTTATCTTTAACCGGCTCATATCCCGAGATGAAAACAACAAACCCCAACTCGAATTGGCCCAGAGTTGGGAGCGCCCCACACCGCTCATCCATCGTTTCCGCATCCGCCCGAACGTTCGCTTTCACGATGGGGCCCTCCTTACCTCGGCTGACGTAAAGTACACTTTTGATTCGATCCGAGACCCCGCCCTCGCCTCACCCCACGCGGCGGGCCTCCGTGAGTTGGACAGGATAGAAACCCCCTCGCCGGACATCGTCGTTTTTTATCTCAAGGAGCCCTCGGCGGGGCTCACTGATTCTCTCATACTGGGTATCGTGCCCCGAAGCGCTGGGAAGGCCGGATCGAAATTCATGGAAAACCCAATAGGTACGGGGCCATTTCGATTCTCGCGCTTCGATCAAGATGAGCGCATCGAACTCGTGGCAAATAAAAAATATTTCGCCGGCCCGCCGGAATATGACCGCCTAATTTTCCGGGTGCTACCCGAGGAAACCGTCCGCGTCCTTGAGCTTGAAAGCGGCGGCCTCACCATGATCCAGAACGCCTTCTCGCCCGACATCCTCCCCCGCCTCGCCGCCAATCCGCGGCTGAAAATACTCAAGCGCAAGGGAACCAATTTCACCTATCTGGGCTTTAATATGAACGACCCTATTCTATCCCGACTCAAGGTCCGCAAAGCCATTGCACACGCAATCGACAGGAAACCCATCGTCAAACACATCCTCAAAGGACTAGCCACTCTCTCGGACAGCCTGCTTCCGCGTGAACACTGGGCCCACCCCGAAGGACTTCCCAGCCACGGCCACGACCCCGAACTAGCGAAAAAACTACTTGATGAAGCGGGTTTTCCCGACCCCGACGGCGAGGGCCCGCTCCCCCGCTTCACGCTCGTATACAAAACCTCGCAGAACGAGCTTCGAAGGCGAATCGCCACCGTCATCGGCAACCAGCTTCGGCGCGTGGGAATTCATACCCGCGTCCGCGCCTACGAGTGGGGAACATTTTTCGGCGACATCCGCAGCGGCAACTTCCAGCTATACAGCCTGACCTGGGTCGGTATCTCGGACCCCGACATATACCGGTATATATTCCACAGCCGATTCACCCCGCCCGATGGCTTGAACCGTGGTCATTATAAAAATTTACGGGTAGATGCGTTAGTTGATGAAGCGCGCTCCCTCGCGGAGCCCGACGAAAGAGCCCCGCTTTATGCCAAGGCCCAGCGGATCATCGCCAGGGAGCTTCCCTACGTGAATCTCTGGCATAGCGTGAACGTCGTCGCCATTGATCGCCGTGTTTCGGGATACCGGGTTTATCCGAACGAGGATCTTATTTCCCTGGCAAAAGCGCGCCTCGCCGCCCCAGGCAAGAAAGGACGATGACATGAGCCGTTATCTGTTAAAGAGGCTCGTTCTTCTCGTCCCCGTACTCTGGGGGGTCGCCACACTTGTCTTCGCGGTAACGAACATCATTCCCGGAGACCCCGTGGACCTGATGCTGGGTGAAACGGCCCGCCCGGCCCAACGCGAGGTGCTCAGAGAAGCCCTGGGACTCAACCGGCCGCTCGCCGTCCAATACAGAGACTATTTGGCAGGCCTTCTACAGGGAGATATGGGCACCTCGCTTCACAAAAAGCGGCCAGTCGTAGAACTCCTGGCGGAGCGAATTCCAGCCTCGGCCGAACTAACCCTCGCCGCACTGGCCATCGCGCTTATTATCGCCCTTCCGCTCGGCATACTCGCGGCGAGAAAGGCAGGCTCCGGGACCGATCTCGTCGCCGGAGGGCTCGCCGTTCTCGGCGCGAGCATGCCGGTGTTCTGGCTCGGCCCGCTGCTCATTATCTTTTTTTCCATCAACCTGGGCTGGCTCCCGGTATCGGGCAGATCCAGCCCGCTTAGCCTTATCCTCCCGGCGTTCACCCTTGGGATGGCCCTGTCCGCTATTTTGATGCGCATGACGCGCTCGAGCCTCCTGGAAGTTCTTCCCCAGGACTATCTCGCCACCGCGCGAGCCAAAGGATTGAGCGAGGGGCGGGTTCTCTGGCTCCACGCCCTGCGGAACGCATGCCTGCCGCTCATCACAATCCTGAGTCTTCAACTCGGAGCGTTGCTTTCGGGGGCCATCATCACGGAAACCGTGTTCGCGTGGCCGGGCGTTGGCCGGCTGACAATTCAGGCGATCGCCGCCCGCGATTATCCCCTGGTCCAGGGCTGCGTTCTTTTCATCGCTTTCGTGTATGTAGCCGGCAACCTGCTTGCCGATGTCGCTTATGCATGGCTCGACCCGCGCGTGAGGCTCAACTGAGATGCGGAGCAACACCTCCATTTGGGCTGGCTCCACGGTTCTAGGTTTCATTGTTTTCGCCGCGCTTGCCGCGCCACTCATCTCACCGCACGATCCTTTCGCGCAACAACTCGCCGATGGCCTTTCACCAACAAACTGGGAACATCCTTTCGGCCAAGATAAACTGGGCCGCGATATCGCTAGCCGGGTGATCCATGGAGGAAGAATTTCCCTCACAGTCGGTTTCGCCGCGGTGTTCATATCGGTGTTAGTCGGCACCATTATCGGGGCGGTAGCGGGATATGCCGGTGGGCTCTGGGATGAAGTGTTGATGCGCGTGACGGACGTGTTCATGGCGTTTCCGGGAATACTTCTCGCCATCGCACTGATGTCCGTCCTAGAGCCCCGAGTGGCTAATGTGGTGTTATCACTGGCTGCGTTCGGCTGGGTAGGTTATGCACGTCTTGTAAGGGCGCAGGTACTCTCACTCAGGGAGCGTGAATATGTCGTCGCGGCTCGTGCCACGGGCGCCCATCCCATCCGAGTGGTCGTTAAGCATATTCTCGCTAACGTGATTTCTCCTGTCATCGTTGAAGCAAGCTTCGGAATGGCGGGCGCCATCGTTGCGGAGGCAGGGCTCTCGTTCCTGGGTCTCGGGGTCCAGCCGCCTGACCCGAGTTGGGGCGCCATGCTGGCCGAGGGAAGGGATTTTTTGCTTATCGCACCCCACCTGACGCTTTTTCCAGGAATAGCGCTCGCACTGACGGTGATGTCGCTAAATATCCTGGGAGACGGTTTGCGCGACTGGTTGGATCCAGCTCAAAAGAGATAGAAGAAGTACCACTTTCTTTCTTTTTTCTTCTCGGCCTTTTTCTTTATACTTTTCTGAGCAGCCTTTTTTTGTGGCAAAGGTATTTCGCTCATATTGACAAGCTGACCATGCGGCCTTTGTGTGCTTCGCTTCTCATCGCGGAAAAAAGTTTCAAGACGCAGGTTATGACATTCCAGACACTCGTTCGCTTCCCTGAAAGCACTTCCGGCCGGGTATTTCGCTTTTACCCGAACCATGTGCGCATCGGCCAAAAAATCCGCGTGGACATGACAACCCTGACAATGGTTGTTCACCACGACATTCGCGTCGCTCGGAAGCAATTCGCGTTTCACGGCCCGCTCAATGGGCGGGCGGGTGCAGGCGGTCACTAAAACAACACTCGCCATTAAAACTATCAAAAAAATTCCACGCTTCATTGAAAACTCCACATTCCAAAAAAATCCCAAAACCATGAAAATTCGAGCAGAGGGGAAGTATAGGGAGCCCCGGGGAAATTGGTCAATTTACTAGGGAGCGTATTCCCATAAAATAAGGGCTATTTTTTCAGGGCCCTACGATAGCGGGCCATATCATTCAGGACGCCCCGCCACATCTTGTCCCGCCAGCCGGGGTTCACATCCACCGCTTTCTGTATGGCCACAAGGGCCTTGCCAACACGCCCGCGCCTGAAATACCGCGCCGCATGGCCCTGATAGTAGCGAACCGGTGTATCGCTCCCCGACACGACTATCGCCCGGCCCAGTTCAACTTCCCATTTATCCGCGTCTCCGCGCTCTGTGAGGCTAAGCCAAAGCCAGTACCGGGCCTCCTGATGGCCAGGCGAAATGCGCATGGCTTGCTTGAAATGATGAACTGCCAGCGGTATTTGCCCGCGGCGGCGGCGAATCAATCCCAGCCGGTATTGGGCAACAAACGAGTCGGGTTTGCTTTTAACCGCCTTTTCGAAATGAAAGATCGCACGCTCAATTCCTCCCTTGTCATACGCTATCCTTCCGAGCGCGACACGGCTTTCCGCGTGGTCGGGCCGGATTTCCAGGGCGAGTCGAAATAAGGCCCGGGCCTCGTTTATTTTCCCAAGCTTCTCGTAGGCCCGCCCCAGGGCTGCATGAGCCGGAAAAAGCCGGGGGTCTTTGGCTACCGACGTTTCCAGGAGGGCGGCGGCAGCCGGATAATCCCCGCGCTTCATTTTCTCCCGGCCACGATTGTAGAATTCGATGGCCGCATTGCTCTGGCGCGAATCATTCTTCTTAAACGCAGGCGCCTGCTTCGCCTCCTTCGGGACGAAAGACGGCAGCTCACTCTTCGTTGCACATCCGGGAAGAAATAAAAGAAGAATGAGGCAAACAAGCGAAGCGGAACGCTTCACTTCAAGTATTCCCGCGAGCCCATTTTTCGGTAACCGCTTTTTGCACATAAGCAACAATCGTATCAAGCGGGGTTCCAGGCGTGAAAATCTCCGACACGCCGTTTCCCTTGAGCGAGACGATATCCTCTTCCGGAATAATTCCGCCACCAAACAGAATGACATCACCCATTCTCTGGGCGTCGAGTAATTCCCTTATTTTCGTAAAAAGAAAAACATGAGCGCCAGATAGGATAGAAAGACCCACCCCGTCCACATCCTCTTGAAGAACGGTGGCGGCTATCTGCTCGGGCGTCTGCCGGATGCCCGTGTATATCACTTCCATCCCGGCGTCCCTGAGAGCGCGGGCAACAACCTTCGCTCCGCGATCATGGCCGTCAAGACCGGGTTTTGCCACTAGAATTCGGGCTCTTTTTTCCACCTCAATCAATCCCCCTCAAAAATGACACTCCTGGGATTCTAACATTTCGGGGGAATTCTCCAACACACTTAAAACCGCCCCTGCCACCACTCAATATTTATTGAGCGCCATTATTAAATAATAAATGGAAAAGGGAGGGCGCCAAGCCCCCCCCTGTCCAAAACAACATCCCTAGTTCGAATCAACAAAACGAATGAAACTTATCATCCGTGACGTTAATGAGTTACCGGCCCACTCTCGCCATCCGTGTGATCGCGTTCATGGGCTTGCTGCGCCTGCTTCTCCGCCCCTTGGCTCTTTACGAAGCGCCCCGAGATGCCCGGAGAAAGTCTTTCCGCCTCGCCGAGAAAATCAAACTTGAAATTCCGGGCCACCTTCTGGGGATTCCGGCCCTCACCATGCCAGAGCTCAAAAAAGACCCACTCGATTTTATCGTCAAAAGGCTCGGGGGTGATCTTTCCCTCTTTTTTGAGCGCGGCCATGATCTTCTCGGCTGGCGCGGCGAATTTACTGTTATAGCTATCGAGGACGCTGTCGGCCTGGCTGAAGAAAGCCTTCACATAGTCGGGGCCATGGCAGGCGCCGCAGGCACTAAGCATATTTTTTCTCTTCCGATCCGATTTTTTGTGTTTCGTCGAAACCACCGGATGAAGGGCTCGGGAAACGCGCAGACCCACGTCATGTGTAACGGGCAGGCTTTTTGTCGCGCTCATGTGACAGGTCGCGCAGGTCGGAGCGGCGCTATAGTCTTTTCCGGCGACCCATTTTTGGCTTTTCAGATTCATCTCGCCAGAGCGCATCTGGTAGATCAGTCCATGCTTGGAATCGTCATAACTCTCCACCTGCGGATGCACGATGCCCGTATGGCACTTGGCGCAACTCTCCGGTTGGCGTGCCTGGGCGACGGAGAATTGGTGCCGCGAATGGCAGGAGGCGCAATTCCCCTTGCTTCCATCGAGGTTGATTCGTCCGATGCCGGTGTTGGGCCAGGTGGCCGGGTGGAGGCGGCCATCCTTAAGCTTCTTCACCTTATTGCCGTGGCATTTCTGGCAACCGCCGATGGCCTCGGACATTCCGGCGGCCACACCCCGGAAACTGTCAAGCTCGCCGATGGACTTGGCGGCCCGGGCATGCGTGCTGGCGTCAAATTCCTTGACTTGTTGCTCATGACATCTGGCGCAATCCTTGGGCGTTGGAATAACTGCGACAATCGACTCTTCGTGCTCCCAGGCATCGGGATCGCCCTTCTTGGCCTCATGGCAGTCCATACACCCAACGCCGAGCGTGGCGTGGCGGCTGTCCTTCCACTGAGCGACAACGGCGGGCGATTTTTCCTCATGGCATTTCATGCAACTCAGGTTCTTTTGAGTGACCACCGCCTTCGCTTTTTTCTCGGGAAGCAGGCGCTCGCTCTCGATATACCCCACGGTAAGCAATGAGGCTAAAAAGAAAAGGCTGATTATCGCCACCACCAACTGCTTGGCCTGAAAGTTCACAGGAAATATCCTCCGTTCATTTTTTCAACAACCCTTTCAAGATGAACATCGCCGATACAATGAAAACGGCAACTCCGATGATAAGGCTAACAAAGGCTACCTGTCCCGATAGGCCTTCGATAAGGATGAGCATAATCATCATCAACGATGCGGCAATGCCGACATAGATGCTGATATCCCTGCCCGGAAATCGTCGTTCGATGGCGGCATCGATCCAGGGCCACGCGAACATGGTCGAAACAATAACCAGAAGGCTGATAATACCGGTTTGAAAAGAAAAAAGTTTCAGAAACCTGAATACCGGATAGAAATACCATTCGGGTTTGATGTGCTCTGGCGTAATGCCGGGATTGGCCGGATCGCCGAGATGCACCGGAAAGATGATGGCCAACTGGCTGATGAGAAAAATCAGAAAAACCCCGATGGCCAACTCTGTCATTAAATGGTCCGGAAAAAACGGAAAAAAACGCTTTGACTCTTCTCCGGAATTCTCCTCCGTGGCGCCCTCGGCATCGCTGACTCCGTGAAGGCGAAGAAGAAAAAGGTGAAAAGCAATTAGCGCCACCGCAGCCACCGGCAGCAGGCCGACGTGAAGGACATACATACGGGTCAATGTATTCGCGCTGATGACTGGCCCGCCCCGCAAGAAACCGGCGGCAAATTCGCCGACCACGGGAATAGACGCGGTGATATTGGTCCCCACCACGGTCGCCCAGTAAGAGAGTTGGTTGTAGATCAGAGAATAACCAGAGAAGCCGAAGGTGAAAATTGTGACTAGAAGCAACATGCCGACGAGCCAGTTCAATTCACGCGGTTTTCTGTAGGCATTCGTGAAAAAAACGCGGATCATATGCAAAATTACCGCGACCACCATCAATTCACCCGACCAGCGGTGAACGCCGCGAACCCACCAGCCGAACGGCGCTTCCTGGGTGATATAGCGAACCGACTCATACGCCTTATCCGGGTGGGGAACGTAATAAAAAGTGAGCGCGATGCCGGAGAGCATCTGAATCATGAAAAGATAAAGCGGTGTTCCACCAAGGCAGAACCACCATTTGTGCATGTGACGCGGAATGGGCTCATCGAGAGAGTGTTTGAGAGAGCCCCAATCAAACGGAATACGCTCGTTTATCCAGGCAGTGATTTTCTCGGACAAGAGCTCAGGCCTCTCTCATGGTAACAAAAATGCTGGAGCCGCGGATTTTCACGGGAGTTTGAGCCAAAGGCGTGGGCGGCGGTCCCGAGACGGGATTGCCGTCAGCATCGAACACACCATCGTGGCAGGGACAAAAGAAAGTCTTATCGCCGGGCTTCCAGTGAACCTGGCAGCCCAGGTGGGTGCAGGATGTGGAAAACGCTCGAATATCGCCTCCGGCCTTAACAAGAAGAAACTTCTGCCCAGCCAAGTCTTCTCGTACAATGCTCCCTCCTTCGGGAACATCGGAGACGGACGCAACAAGCACCTGAACTTTTCGGGGCGGACTCTGTCTTCCGAAAAGATACCTGAGTCCGTAAATCGTCGCTGTACCATAACTAACCGCCAGCCCGGCAATCATGCTTAGAGTAATTATGGCGCTGCGGCGCTCAAGATTAAGTTCCTGCGGAAGAGTGGATTCAGGAGGCGTGGATTCAGGAGGCGTGGATTCAGAAGAAGACACTCTGGCAATCCCTTAAACAATCATAGTGGGGCGTTAGTTGTTGAAAGCTGTTTCGCTAGAATAATACCAATCTCTCTTGCAAATCAACTATTCGGGGCTCGATAACCCCGAATGAACGACACGTCCACGCAACCGGGCAATGGGACATGGGAAGGTGAAAGTCCATTCACTTCCATCACCCAAAAACGGGATTTCTTATTCCTCGAAATAACCCCCAAGCCATTGCGAAATCACTCGGGTAGCTGATAGCTTACACTTCACCGTTCTGAGAAGCATCACATATGAAAAACTTTGTTGTGTTTTGCGTTTCACCAGGAAGGAAATTGAATGGTACCGCGTAAAAACATATGCCGAGGCTTTTCCGGCGCATTCGTTATTACTCTCCTGGTTTTCTTCGCAATGGCATTGACGAGGGGCAGCGAAGCGCAATCCACACCCAAGACCAGCCCGGAAAAAATATTCGAATGCACCACCTGCCACAACCCGCACGAATTCCCGAAATTCTCCGCCACCGCCAAGTGTCAAAGTTGCCACATCGAGCAGGTCGAGAATTTCGCCACACACATATTCCCGATGTACCTTTTGGCCGCGCCCCCCCTGATTTTCATGTTTTACGGCATCTGGTCAAGGTACCGGCTATGGCGTCTGGGCGGCGCGGAAAATCGGCTAGACCGAATTCCCGAGCGTATTTTCGGCGTCTTTGTCGAAATATTCGGCTACCGGCGCCTGCTGCGGGATGCGTATCCGGGCTTCATGCACCTGTTTATTTTCTACGGATTCCTCGTCGAGTTGATCGCCACCGGCCTCCTCGCTACGCAGGAATGGTCCGGCATTCATTTCCTTAAGGGAAACACTTATCTTTGGTTCTCCCTTTTAAGCGACTCATTCGGCTTGATAGGCCTTATCGGGATAGGAATGGCCATATGGCGGCGTGCCGTAATCCGCCCGGATTACATCAATTCGGTTCTTGACGATTGGATCGCGCTAACGCTTCTGGCTCTCATCTTTATTCAGGGTTTCGTCGTTGAGGGCGCGCGAATCGCCGCCACCGAGTTGATCCAAAATCCTTCGGTCGCGATATGGTCGCCGGTCGGCTACGTGGTAGCGCTGTTCATGAAAGGCTGGAGTTCGGACTTCCTGGGAAGCTTCCACCGCTTCAATTGGTGGTTCCATGCGGCAACGGCCTTCATCTTCCTGGGCTATCTGGGCTTCGGGAAGGTGAATCACGTCTGGTACGGAATCGCGAATATCTTTTTTCGCAACCTCGGCTCAAGCGGAAAGCTTTCCTACTTCGACATTGAAGCCACGATGGAGACCGACCCCGAGGCCATCGAAACGCTCGGAACCGAAAGAATCGATCAGTATTCCTGGAAAAATCTACTCGATTTGGATGCCTGCACAAACTGCGGCCGTTGCGAGAGCGTTTGCCCGGCTTTCGCCTCGGGCGTTCCTCTCAGCCCGCGCAAGCTCATCCGCGACATGAAGGACCACCTGACCCAGGCGGGCCCGATCATACTGAAACATCGCGCCGCCCAGACTGACAGCGGAGGCGAAGTCACGCCGCCGGAGACAGCGCCGCTTTTCGGCGAGGCGCAGGAAGAAGGCCTTCAGCCCGCCATCCTCGAGGAGGTGCTCTGGGGCTGCCGCACCTGCGGCGCCTGCCAGCGCGAATGCCCGGTTTTCATCGAACACATCCCCAAGATGGTGGATATGCGCCGCTACCTGGTGATGATGGAATCGAAGATGAGCGAGACCGCTCAACAATTTCTCAAGAACATGGACGAGAAGATGCACCCCTGGACGGGCGCCCAGCACAACCGGGAAGAATGGTACGAAGATCTGGACGTCAAAGTCCTCGGCAACGGAGAGAAGGCCGAATATCTCTACTGGATTGGCTGCACGGGCTCGATGATCGACCGGAATATTTTGGTCAGCCGCGCCATGGTGAAAGTTCTCAAGGCCGCTGGCGTGGACTTCGGCATCCTCGGGCCCGAGGAAGTTTGCACTGGCGACCCTGCACGGCGAGCGGGCGGCGAGTTCACCTTCCAGATGTGTGCGAAAAAAAATATCACCACCCTGGACGGCTACGGTGTGAAGAAAATCATCACCACCTGCCCGCATTGCTTTAACACCTACAAAAACGAATACCCTGACTTCGGCGGCAACTACGAGGTCATTCATCACACCCAACTCATTAACGACCTGATAAAAGAAGGCAAGCTGAAGCTCAAGAAATCCCTTGAATCGCTCACCTATCACGACCCTTGCTACCTGGCCCGCCACAACGGCGTTGTGGATGAGCCCCGCGAGGTTCTTCTCCATATTTCGGGCAAGGACGAGTTCACTGAACTTGAGCGAAACAAAGATCGGGCTCTCTGCTGCGGCGCGGGGGGCGGATACGCATGGATGGACGACGACCCGAAAAAACGAATCAACCACATTCGGCTCGAAGACGTAAAAGCTTGCGGCGCCAAAACGGCTGCCGTGTCATGCCCCTTCTGTATGCAAATGTTCGACGACGCGCTCAAGGAGTTGGACCCAGAAAAAACCATCCGGGCCGCCGATATCGCCGAACTCGTCGCCGAGGCGCTTGAGGACTAGCTCTTCCACCAGAAATCCTTGTTACTTGCTCGCTGCATGTTACCGCGCAACCTATATTTTACCTGACAATACTCTTCTACTCTGCCTTCTGTGGCGAGGAGTTTGGAATGCGCTTTCTTGTATCCCTTTCGATACTCACCACCTTTTTTTGACCACTCCTGCAAGCGTCTTTGCGCAAGATTTAGTCCCGTCCCCTCAAATAAAGGGTTGATTCGGGACATACCCTTTTTCACATGAAGAGTTGCTCGAATTGCCATTCCCTCCTGAAAAAAGGAGGGCCCGGTGTCGGGCCGAATCTCTTAAGAATCATCGTCTGGGCCTCCCCTGTCCTGGGAGCGGCCATTATGTGGAACCACGTGCCCTTGATGGCAAAAGCCTTCCAATAAAGCGAGGCCAAGTGGTCGAGATTTCAAGGCGAGGAATTCACCGATATTTTCTCCTATCTCAACTCCCTGAGCCAAAGGGATGGTGGTGCAATCGCCTTCCGGGCGAATGTCACGCATGGCAAATCGTACTTCGAGAAAATTGGTTGCCCGAAATGCCATGGAGCGCCTTTCTCGGGCGGCCACTCCGGCCCGAAGCTGGGCAAGACAGCACACCAGCTCAAGAATGTGACTGAATTTTCCACCAGAAGGCTTCACCACGCGCCACTGATGATTAAGCGGGTCAAGGCCGATGGAACCACGTAGCCCCGCCTGAACGGCCACCAGGCATCAAGTATCTATGCTTACCTAAAGTCCCTCCCGACCGCGAGGAGGTTTTAGCGCATGTAGTCCGCCCGGCATCCCCTTGCCGGAGTTTTCTCCCAAGGGCATGATAAAGGGGTTAATCCAAAACCCGCCAAACACCACGGAGGTTGGCCCTCATGTCCTCGTTTAAAATTCTCGGCCCCGAGGAAGTCCTTTCTCGCCTCAAGGGGCTGCGCGAAAAACAGCCCGTTAAATTCTCGGCTTTTTATTCAAGCCATATCGGCGGAGTCGTCACCGATCCGGCATTAATGGTAATTCCTTTTGACGATCACATGGTCCATCGCGGACACGGAATCTTCGACACCGCCGGAATCGTTGACGGGAAAATTTACGATCTTGAGGCGCATCTTGACCGATTTCACCGATCGGCTGCTGCATCGAAGTTAACACCTCCCCGCGGACGCGATGAGATGCGCGAAATTATTATCCAGACAACCGCCGCCTCCGGCCAGAAAAACGGCTCGATCCGCTACTGGATGTCATCAGGGACCGGCAACCTGGGCCTTGTTCCCGCCGCCGATGCCGAACCAGGGTTTTTCGTCATGATCTTCCCGGGCCTCGCCTACGATGATTCCTATTACACAGACGGCATGCGGGTAATGACCACGACTTACCCGATAAAACCTTCCCTTTACGCGAATACGAAAAGCACAAACTATTTACCCAACGTTTTGATGCAATTAGAAGCCAAGGAAAAAGGATTCGATAACGGAGTTTTCATTGACGAAGATGGCAACGTGGGCGAGGGCTCGAATATGAACATGGCCTTCGTCACCAAGGACGGGATTCTGAAACACCCCCGATTTGACAATATCCTCTCCGGCTGCACTGTCATTCGCCTCCTGGAACTGGCTCCCGTTTTAGTGGATCAGGGCGTCATCAAGGACATCCAGATAGGCGATATACCGGTCGAGGAAGCGAAAAACGCCGCCGAGATGATGCTGATAGGAAGCTCAATTTATGTTGCGCCTGTGGTGGAATGGGACGGAAAAAAAATTGGGAACGGCAAGCCCGGACCTGTCGCGAAAGCCATGCTTCAACTTCTTAAAGAGGATATGAGAGCTGGAGAGGGAAGATTAATCGACGTGCCTTATTAATTTTCACGTAAGGCTCTAACTGAGATTCATACAAGGCGGCAACCCGGATTGGGTTCAACGTCCCTTCTTCGCGAATTTCGACGAAAAAGCTACATGACTGAACAACCTTGTCCCAGCGTTCGGGGAAGAAAGATTCTTCTTCTAAGATGAATTCCAAGCCATGACAAGAAGAAATAACCGAAGCCACTTTCAGCCAATCAGTTTCATAGACCTACGGCGCACCACCTCTCCCAAAGCGATACTGTTCCCATAACACCCCTTAAAATTTATTTTTTGGCCGGTTATGAATAGCGGTGCCGTGCACATCATGTGCGGCCTCCATAATCGCTTCCGACAGCGTGGGATGCGAGTGGATAGTATTGCCAAGTTGCGACGCCGTTAAATTGTTGCGTATGGCCACGGCGGCTTCATGAATCAGATCCGCTGCGTGCGCCCCTACGATATGAACACCTAATATAGCGTCGTCACCCGCATCGGCGATAATTTTCACTTCACCCGAAATCTCCCGTTCGGCATGGGCCTTTCCCAATCCCCGCATCTGAAATCGTCCAACATTCACCTCGTGGCCACTTTCCCTGGCCTGCTGCTCCGTGAGGCCAACGACACCCACTTCGGGGTACGTGAAGATTCCCGCCGGAATTCCTCGGTAGTTCATCGAAACATCCCCCCCGGTCGCATTTTCGACCGCGACGATGCCCTCCGCCGACGCCACATGGGCAAGCATCAGTCCGCCCACCACATCCCCTGCAGCATAAACACCCGGAATATTCGTCTCCATCTTCGCATTCACCGGAATATCGCCCCTCTGGCCAAGTTCGACACCGATTTTTTCCATACCAAGATTATCAGTATTAAATGTCCTTCCGATCGAAACCAACACCAAATCCGCGCTAATATCGTCGCCATCTTCAATTTGGGCGACCATATCGTTTCCAATCTGCTCGACCTTGAGAATTTTCTTGCCCATAAGAAGTTTGATTTTCTGTTTCTTCAGTTCGTGTTCGATTAATTTCGATACATCTTCATCACCCAGAGGAAGGGCCCGATCCAGCAATTCGACGACGGTGACATCCACTCCCAACTCGCGGTAGAAGCATGCGAATTCACAACCAATTACGCCCGCACCGATTATGAGCAGGCGCCCCGGCAACTCCTTAAGATGCACCGCCTGGTCGCTGGATATGATTCGTTTACCGTCGATGGGAAATACGGGTATTTGAGCCGGACGGGCGCCAGTGGAGATGAGAATGTTTTCGGCGTTAATTTCCGACTCACCGCCGCTACTCTTTACGCGAATCAGTCCCGCGCCCTCGATGGCGGCTTCTCCCTCAACATGATCAACCTTGTGCACCTTGAGAAGTCCGCCAATCCCCTTTACCAGACCTGCCACGATTTTATCTTTTTGCTCTATCATGCGAGCTAGATCGGCTTGAACCTCACCCGTAATCTCAATTCCATAATCAGAGGCATGCTTGATGCTCCGGTAGACATCAGCGGCCCGAATCAGGCTCTTACTGGGAATACACCCCCAGTTCAAGCATGTGCCGCCCAGCGCGTCCCGCTCAATAACAACACATTTGGCGCCCCGCTGGGCCGCCCTGACTCCGGCGACATATCCCGCCGGTCCTCCGCCAATCACAGCGAAATCATATTTCGAATCCGGCATGACACTCCCAAAAGCCTAAAAAGTTCATAATGATTACAGGAAAAATACCACCCTATTCATTCGCACAAACAGTCAAGGAACACAAACCACCCCTGTTTTCTTCCCATTTCCCATGACTTCATTGACCGATTCATGCGGTACCCGATAGGATTCTCCTCACTATTTTGTCTCACGAAAGGAGAATAGGTGTCAGAGCGCGTACTTATCACCGGAATCACCGGCTTCGTTGGGAGCCACCTGGTTGACTATCTCATGACTTTGAACGACCTCGAAGTGTACGGTATGCGCCGGTGGCGCAGCCGGACTGAACACATCGACCACTTGAGCGACCGCGTCAATATCATTGAGTGCGACCTGCGGGACCAGATATCCGTCAGCCGGGTGATGGCGGATATTCAACCACAGAAGATTTTCCATCTGGCGGCCCAGAGCTTTGTCCCCACCTCTTGGTCTGCCCCCGAGGAGAGCCTGCACACCAATATCATCGGCACGCTTCATATTCTTGAAGGCATCCGCCAGGCCGGAATCGACCCCTTGATTCAGATCGCCGGCAGCAGTGAAGAGTACGGGCTAGTCCATCCCGATGAAGTTCCCATCAAGGAGAGCAATCCGCTCAGGCCGCTCTCACCCTACGCGGTCAGCAAAGTGGGCACCGACTTGCTCGCCTACCAATATCATCAAAGCTACGGAATGAAACTCGTACGCACACGGGCCTTCAACCACACCGGCCCCAGGCGGGGAGACGTTTTCGTTTGCAGCAACTTCGCCAAGCAAATCGTTGCCGCCGAGAAAGGCCAACGAGAGCCCGTAATTCATGTCGGCAATCTCGAGGCGAAACGCGATTTCACGGACGTGCGCGACATCGTGAAAGCCTACTGGCTTTCCCTTGTACACGGCGTGCCAGGCGAGGTTTACAATATCGCCTCAGGCACCACCTGGACCATCCAGCAAGTGCTGGACATGCTCATCGCCAGATCAAGAGTCCAGATCAGCGTCAAGGAAGATCCGGCCCGAATACGCCCCTCCGACGTAAAAATACTTCTCGGCGACGTGTCGAAATTTCAAAATGCCACCGGCTGGAAACCCGAGATACCCTTCGAGCAGACCCTTCAAGATATTCTGGACTACTGGCGGGAGCGTATGTGAAAACTCTGATTACGGGCATCGCGGGCCTTTGCCAACGGTCATCTCCGAGCATTTAGCTTCCAAGGACTACCAATTTTCCAGTATCGACCCTGCGCGAAACCCTCGATTACTAGCGGATTAAAATCGGGGGATAACAACTTCTCTTCTTTTTTCAAATAGTTACGTATCACTATTTAAACAATTCGTCATTTTCTCCATAATTTTCTTGTAATTCTCATATTTCACGCCACAATATCTGGGGATAAAATGTGAGTAAGAACACATTAAGTTGTGGATACACAACTATTTCTCTTGACAGCCACTAAATGTGGTAGTAAATTTATTACTCATTACTAAATGTATGTCACCGGAAACCTGAAGCGATCACAATTCAGTTATCCCATGACATAGTTGGCATGTAGCATAATATGGTGTGTTCGATGGTTGCGCTCACACCAAAAGCGAATAAAATACGACAATAAGCTATTTTATATTGTTCTTCGATCGCCCGAAGGACGTGCTTGATGAAATTTGATCGTCTTTTCACCAGCGCCGGGACCGGAGCTAGCGAAAGCGTCAGCTTCGTTCCCCGGACCTCCCGCATTATCAACCCAGACGGCACCATTGTTTTCGAAGCCAAAGACATCATGGTGCCCGAAAACTGGACCCAGGTCGCAGTCGATATCATTGCGCAAAAATACTTCCGAAAAGCGGGCGTTCCCGCCAAGCTGAGAAAAGTGCCTGAAGATGGCGTTCCCGTATGGCTCCAGCGCTCCGTGGAAGACACCGAAGCCCTCGCATCCCTCGCCGAGGAAGATCGGTACGGCATGGAGCGGGATGCCCAAGCCGTGTTTCACCGGATGGCTGGTTGCTGGGCTTACTGGGGCTGGAAGCACAACTATTTCTCCAACGAGGAAAGCGCAAAAATATTCTACGATGAGCTAACCCATATGCTGGCCAGCCAGGTGGCGGCACCGAATTCACCCCAATGGTTTAACACCGGCCTCCACTGGGCATATGGAATAGAAGGGCCTGCTCAGGGACACCACTACTGCGACCCCGTCACGGGAGAAGTTACCCGCTCCCAAAATGCATACGAGCGGCCGCAACCACACGCCTGCTTCATCCAATCGGTAAGCGACGACCTTGTGAACGAGGGCGGCATCATGGACCTGTGGATCAACGAGGCGCGCATCTTCAAATTCGGCTCTGGCACAGGCTCAAATTTCTCGAACCTACGGGGCTCGAACGAGCCCCTTTCGGGCGGCGGAAAAAGCTCGGGTCTGATGAGCTTCCTCAAAATCGGCGACCGGGCGGCGGGCGCCATCAAATCAGGCGGCACCACCCGCAGGGCGGCAAAAATGGTCATCCTCGACGCCGACCACCCCGACATCGAGGAATTCATCAACTGGAAGGTCCGCGAGGAGCAAAAAGTAGCCGCCCTCGTAGCGGGCAGCAGGATGTGCAACCGGCACATGAACGCCGTTATCGCCGCCTGCAACCCGGAAAATCATGCCGAATTGAACGGTGGTCTCTACCTGCCAAAAAATAACGAGGAGCTGCGCATGGCGGTCCACATGGCCCGCACCTCGGGTGTTCCCGACAACTATATCCACCGGGCGCTCCAACTCGCCAAGCAAGGCTACAAGGAAATTCTTTTCGAGGAACTCGACACCGATTGGGAAGGCGAAGCCTACGCCACCGTGGCGGGACAGAACTCCAATAACACCATTCGGCTCAACGATAAATTCATGAAAGCCCTTGAGGAAGACGAAACCTGGAATCTCACCCGCCGCACGGACGGCGTAACGGTGAAAGAGATAGAGGCAAAAGACCTCTGGGACCAGATCGGACACGCCGCCTGGTGCAGCGCCGACCCGGGCCTTCAGTTCGACACCACCATCAACGACTGGCACACATGCCCGACCGATGGCCGAATCAACGCATCAAACCCGTGCTCGGAGTACATGTTCCTCGACAATACGGCCTGCAACCTCGCGTCGATGAATCTCATGCGCTTTCTCGATACCGAGACTGGCGCCTTCCAGGTAGATGGATACCGCCATGCCATTCGGCTATGGACAGTGGTTCTTGAAATCTCTGTGCTCATGGCCCAGTTCCCGAGCAAGGACATCGCCCACAGATCCTACCTATTCCGCACCCTCGGGCTGGGCTACGCAAATCTGGGCACACTACTCATGGTCATGGGTATCCCCTATGACTCACCTCAGGCCGAAGCCTGGTGCGGGGCGCTCACCTCGATCATGACGGGTTGCTCATACGAGACAAGCGCCGAAATCGCCTCCGAGGTCGGTCCCTTCCCTCGTTACGAAGCGAACCGCGAGGATATGCTCCGAGTCGTGCGGAACCACCGCCGCGCCTCCTACGCTGCACCTCCCGCGGAATACGAAAACATCACTAAAGCGCCCGCAGGTATCGACCCGAGCCACTGCCCCCCCTATCTTCTCTCGGCTGCGCGGCAGGCATGGGACGACGCACTTGAGATGGGGACATTGCACGGATTCCGAAATGCGCAGGCCACTGTTATCGCCCCGACTGGCACCATCGGCCTCGTGATGGACTGCGACACCACCGGCATTGAGCCCGATTTCGCTCTCGTCAAATTCAAAAAACTCGCCGGCGGCGGCTACTTCAAAATCATCAATCAATCTGTTCCCGTGGCGCTCAGACGCCTTGGCTACGGCGAAGAGGAAATCAAGGAAATCATTGCTTACTGCCGGGGCCGCGGAAGCCTCACGAACGCCCCACACATCAACCCGGAATCGCTCATTGAAAAAGGTTTTACCGAAAAAGCCATTGAGATTGTCGAGGACGCAATCGAAAGCGCTTTCGAGCTTCAATTCGCCTTCAGCAAGTACACGCTCGGCGAGGATTTTTGCCGAGAGAAGCTGGGACTCAACGAAAAGCAGTTTGCCGACTGGAATCTCAATATCCTTGAAGCTATCGGCTTTACGCCCGAGGAGATACATGAAGCGAACGATTACGTCTGTGGCGTGATGATGCTCGAAGGCGCCCCACACCTAAAAGAAAAACATTACGACATCTTTGATTGTGCAAACAAATGCGGACGCGGAGGCAAGCGCTATATCAGCCCCATGGCCCATGTAAGAATGATGGCCAGCGCACAGCCCTTTATTTCGGGCTCAATCAGTAAGACCATCAACCTGCCGAACGAAGCGAGCATTGAAGACATTCAGGAACTCTATCTCGAATCCTGGAAGCGAATGACCAAGGCCATCGCCCTCTACCGTGACGGCTCAAAACTCAGCCAGCCGCTGTCATCACAGCATGAGGGAGGTCTATTCGACGGTCTCGGCGATGACAAGGGCACCACCGAGAGCGCTCCCGTTCGTGTGGCCCAGCAGATCGTCCGGCGCTATATGTATCAGACCAAACGCCGCAAGCTCCCCACCCGGCGGGCCGGGTACACACAAAAAGCTGTTGTCGGCGGCCACAAGGTCTATCTTCGAACAGGTGAATATGAAGACGGGAACATCGGCGAGATTTTCATCGATATGCACAAGGAAGGCGCTGCTTTCAGAAGCCTGATGAACTGCTTCGCCATTTCAATATCGCTCGGGCTGCAGCACGGCGTGCCTCTCGATGAATTCGTGGACGCCTTTGTGTTCACCCGGTTCGAGCCGGGCGGCATCGTCGAGGGCAACCAGCACATCAAGATGAGCACATCGATCATCGACTACATCTTCCGCGAACTGGCTCTCAGCTACCTTGGGCGGGACGACTTGGTTCAGGTCAAGCCCGAGGACTTGCGGGGCGACACCATAGGTCGACCGGCGGACGAGATACCTGAGTTCGACGCCGAGTCAGAGGAAGTGATCAACACGCTTCCCGAGGGCGTAAGCGCGGATGTGCCGAGGAGCGAGCATCTGCATCTCGGAAATCTAGGAGGAAACGGCTCCGCATCAGCCGAAGCTGAGGCCCCGATGGTCGCCGATGGTGGCGTGAGAGCCCGCGCAAAGAACTTTTCAACTCAGGATGAAGCGAAAGCCAAGGGCTACGAGGGCGAGGCATGTGGCGATTGCGGACACTTCACCCTCGTAAGGAACGGCACTTGCCTTAAATGTATGACCTGCGGTTCTACGAGCGGATGCTCTTAAGGCCGTATGACCTGATAAAATTCCCGTCATAGGGGAGAACGGGCGGACTCTGTGACGGGACGAGGACCGGTAAGCAGGCCTCGGAGGCTTTCTTACCGGTCCTCCCTAAATATGAATTTCCTGACGTGGGGCACACGGGCGGACTCTGCGTCAGGATGAGGACCGGAAGACGGCCTCGGAGGTTTGTCTTCCGGTCCTCGCTAAATTGGTTGTAAACCCTGTCGTAGGGGGAACGGGCGGACTCTGCGACGGGACGAGGGCTGGTGGGTAGCCTAGGTGGCTTACTCACCAGCCCTCACTTTTTCTACGGCCTATTCAAGTAATGATATCGCTTGACTCTGGCCAGGGGTTGCCCTATTTTCATGGGTCATTTTGTGGGGGTGTAGCTCAGCTGGGAGAGCGCGTGGTTCGCAATCACGAGGTCAGGGGTTCGATCCCCCTCACCTCCACCACGAAATCAACGGGTTACGGCCCAGAGTCGTAGCCCGTTTTTCCTTCAGGCCGTTCAATCAAAGGATATTACTAAATGAGCCGAATTGCGGTGCTGGGTGTTGGGGCGATAGGAAGCATTTACGGCGCGAGGCTCTGCGCCCTTGAAAGACACGAGATCGATCTGTGCGTCAGGCAGACGTTTGAGAAATTTCGAATCGAGACGCCCACGGGGGTTATCGAGGCGCCAGCCCATTGCCTGACGGCGCCCGAGGAAGCGAAACCCGTCGGGTGGGTTCTGCTCGCTGTGAAGTGCCACCAAATCAAAGATGTCGAGCCTTGGCTCCGGGCGCTTGTCGGCCCGGGCACCGTCATCGCCGTACTGCAAAACGGGGTGGAGCATATCGATAATGTAACACCCTATGCCCATGGCGCCGAGGTCTTGCCCGCTGTGGTCCAATGCCCCGCTGATCGGCTCGCACCCGGCCACGTCGTTCAAAATGCCATGTCAGGGCTCGTCGTTCCCGACAACGAGGCGGGCCGTGGCCTGGCCGAGCTTTTCGAGGAAAGCGACATTGAGGTTGAGCTCACCCCTGACATCCTAACCGCGCTATGGCGCAAGTTGTGCGGAAACATCGCCAGGAATCCCGCCACCGCACTGACCAACCGTGGCCGGGGTGTTGTGAAGGACCCCGGAGTGGCGGAAGTTTGCCGGAATCTGGTGCTCGAGTGTGTCGAGGTTGGCAGGGCCGAAGGCGCTGACCTCCCGGAAATTTTCATGGAGAAAGTTGTTTCCACCCAACTCGGAATCGAACAGGATGCAACCACTTCGATGCTTGTCGATGTTCGCGCGGGATTGCCCCTCGAGGCCGACGGAATGACAGGAGCCGTTATCCGGGCTGGCGAGCGCCACGGCATCAAAACGCCTCTTACCCGGGCCCTCCACGCCCTGCTTTCCGTTATCAACCGATAGGAAATGAGACGAGAGATTTAAGAAAACACCAGTTCCTCCCCAACCAAACGAATAAAAAGCGACCGAAATTCTCCTAACAAGTGCATACCCCCTCAATAAAGCGAGTAATTGGGCCTAGCCTCCTAATGTGAGATTTTCGTTAGAATTTCAAAAATGTAAAATCGCTCACACTTTGAATCGCCACGGCGACCGTCAATAAATATTGGAGGGATCGCCGCTAGCGGAGGTTGAGAAATAAAATTTAAACTTGCTGTAATAGCTGGGATTACGATTTTCTGTATATGGCCTGGCTGAAAGCCCAGAGCTCTAAAAAATCCAGCTAATGTGGGATATCCGGCAGAACACTCAAAAAAAAACCACGTTTTCGGCGGGGGCTTTTTGATTTTCAAGATATTTGTGAATTAGGCGCACTTCGTCTCTTTGGAGGGAGCCAAACCGCCTTCACCGTCACACATTGCGAACTCCTGCTCCGTCATCAGGTCGTTGGTGGAGGATGCCTGTACCGATTCGGGCAACAGAGCCCCATCTTCCAAATAAAGTTCATCCACAGGAATGACGTCGTACCGATGATCTTCGCTCATGACTCTCTTCCTTTTCGGGCTCTGCACACAGATAGAGTAATTCCCGTCCACCCGAGCCGGTGATGCCGGGGCTGAAACCAACAGGCAGGGAAGATACGTTCTCGATAAATAAAATGCAATATTCTTAAATTTTTTTTGGAATCGGGTGTTATTGAAAGGATAATAAGCGCTACATATCAAATAAAGAATACCGCCTGAGATGCCCCCCGTAATTTTACTCAGCTGTTCGAGATATCCTCCCCGCAATCAATGATCGAGAGCGAGTGTCGCTCGGACGGGTATCATACAAACGAACTCCATCGTCTCGTCGGAATCGTTATGGAAGGTGTGCTCTTCGTTCGGGCCAATGAATATCGCGGCGCCAGGGGAAAATTCGCGAGTGCCATCCTCCTCGGTGACAACCCGCCCACTGCCCTTGAGGACAAAAACTTGATGTTCCCACGGGTGCGAGTGATGCGGCGTCTGCCCCCCCTTCTCAATTTCGATGACGCGCATAGCCATGTCCGTCGTACCGTCACGGTCACTGAGAAGCCACCTGATACCCGCGCCCTTGGCGGCCTTCTCGGTTTTAAGTTCAACATCCTTGTAGTTTTTCAATTTCATCGGTTGTTCTCCTCATTTGCTCTTTTCTAGGGGCACCCCATTATCCCACCGAAATTGGTAAAAAAGCTACATATCCTTATTCTGAAAAGCGATTCGACCGCCAGGGGGCTCTACAACCAGATGCAGCGCCTCAGCCAGCCGGCCCGAGAGATGCCACATACCGCAGATGAATGTCAGCTCAACAATCTGGCGGCTCGTGAAATATTTCTCCATTTCCTCGAACGCCATTTTGTTGTGTTTCGCCGTCATGACGGATACCTCATCCGACCAACGGATGGCGGCTTTTTCCTTGTCGCTGAACAAAGGGCTTTCTTTCCACCCATCGCCGTCGAGTAGTTCAATCTGCTCCATCGTGAGGCCCAGAGCTCGACCGAGCTCCGAATTATGACCGTATCAGTTGTTACACTGCGTCAAAAGCGCCGCCTTGACGATTACCAACTGCATGTGGCGAATATACTCCGGATCGCTCTTGAGCCTGTCGATGCGCAGCTTTTGGTCTAGCATCATCCACGCCTCGGCCGTTGGCGGTGCGTTCGAGAGAAGCTGAATGAAACGCGGCACCGTTCCCCACATCTTGGTCGCCCAATCGTGCACCTCCTGAACTTCTTCGCGGTCCTCTGGCGGCACATTTCCCGGCGTGGCGAAGGGAACCCTGGGCTCGGGATGCGCCATCATCTCATCGGTGATGCCCATCTCTTCAGTTAGCCCTGACGTCTCATCGACCGACATAAGATATTCTCCCTTCAAATTTGAGCAATTCCCGTAAACCGGGTCAAATCACGCGCTAGCTGCGACGAGGTTGCTTTTCGCCACCGCCGCTCGGATATGGTGCGGCCCGACGGGGATGGAGAACAGGGGAATTCCCACGGCATCGTTAATTGCATTGATAATAGCCGCCGCCGTCGCGCAAATAGGTGGCTCACCCACCCCCCGTATGCCGTAAGGTGTTCCCTCGGCCGGGTTATCAACTAAGATCGCCTTCAACTCGGGCATATCAAGGCTCGTTGGCACAAGATACTCATGGAAAGTATCACCCAAGATTCTTCCATTTTCAGCGTTGGGCAACTCTTCCATCAGAGCGAGGCCGAGGCCTTGAATCATAGCGCCTTCTATCTGACCGGCCACCGATGTAGGGTTGATGGCGAAACCGACATCCTGCGCACAATAAAGCTTGAGAACGCGCACTTCGCCTAGCTCTGGATGAACCGCTACTTCCGCCACCTGGGCGGTATGAATCGGACACGAAGGCGGCTTCGCCGTCTCGCCCGAGCCGATGATATAGCCCTGAACGCCAGGTGCTATTTTGGCCACCTCGGCGAGGGTGAGGCAGCGCTCAGGCGCGGATGCGACCGAAACCTTGCCGTCCTCAAGTACCAGGTCAGCCGGATCGGCTTCGAGCTTCGAGCTTGCCACCGAGAATATCTTCTCCCGGATATCTTCGGCAGCGCTCATGATG
>Ga0209403_10001957_pt1 | contig 25418 bp, 30 predicted proteins | sample ArcticOcean_MG_C_8_FD_187440 | JGI IMG/M metagenome (GOLD analysis project Ga0209403, IMG submission 187440) | Marine microbial communities from western Arctic Ocean - ArcticOcean_MG_CB11_86 (SPAdes) (version 2) | ecosystem: Environmental > Aquatic > Marine > Oceanic | place: Arctic Ocean... | reverse complement strand
AGTACGTAGGGCACGGCATCGGCAGGAAGCTCCATGAGGAGCCGCAGATACCGAACTACGGCGTAGCAGGCAGAGGCGCGTTGCTACACGCCGGTATGGTGATAGCAATAGAACCGATGGTGAACATCGGGACATGGAGGACTCGGGCTCTGGAGGATGGTTGGACGGTGGTTACCGCCGACGGCAAACTCTCCGCTCACTTTGAGCACACAATGGCTGTAGGTGAGGACGGGGCCGAGATTCTCACATTAATCAAGGACTAGGCATCTCGTAAATCGGGAGCCTACAAGGGGTTGGATGGCAAAGAAAGAATCAATAGAAGTAGAGGGTACGGTTGAGGAGGCTCTTCCGAACGCGGTGTTCCGTGTGAAGTTGGCCAACGACCATGAAGTACTGGCTCATGCTTCCGGAAGAGTCCGAATGCACTATATCCGCATTCTCCCGGGTGACAGAGTGCTGGTGGAGCTCTCTCCTTATGATTTGACACGAGGTCGGGTGACCTACCGGTTCCGGTAATCAATACACGGTGGCCAAGGAGTCTATCATGCAAGTTCAACCGTCAGTCAAGAAGCGGTGTGACAACTGTAAGATCATCAAGCGCAAGGGAGTAGTGCGGGTCATCTGCATCATTCCTCGGCACAAGCAGCGTCAGGGTTAGTCCTGATCGCGATTTTGGTTTTGGCTTAAACAGGAGGATTTAATGGCACTGGTATCAGGCGTGAATATTCCGGACCACAAGCGGATAGAGATTTCTCTCCGTAGTGTGTTCGGTATTGGCGAGACCAGGTCAAAGCAGGTATTAGCGGAAGCGAACATTGAGGATAATCCCCGGGTGCGGGATCTGGCGGAAGACCAGATTGCCAAAATCAGGGAGATCGTTGATCGTAGCTTCAAAGTGGAAGGTGACTTGCGTCGAGAGGTTCAGATGAACATCCGTCGTAAGATTGAGATTCGTTGCTTCCAGGGTATCCGACACGTCCGAGGTTTGCCGGTGAACGGCCAGCGCTCACGGACCAACGCTCGAACCCGTAAGGGACCGAAGAAGACCGTCGCTGGACGAAGGCGGACAACCAAGTAACTCCTAATTCTGAGGGTCTAGGCCCTCAGTGGACTCAAAATCTGACGGACTGATAAAGGAGGCCCATGGCCAGAAGGGGAACCCGGCGCAGAGAACGTAAATCGGTACCTGTTGGAAGGGCTTATATCAAAGCTACTTTCAACAATACCGTCGTCACGCTTACAGACACACAAGGTGCTGTGTTGGCGTGGGGTACTGCGGGAACCGCCGGATATAAAGGGTCTCGGAAAGGCACCGCTTTCGCAGCGGGCCGAGCCGCAGAGATTGCCGCCCGTAAAGGGATGGAGCACGGTCTGCGTAGAATTGAGATTTATTTGAAGGGCCCAGGGCCCGGCCGTGAAGCGGCTATCCGCTCCTTGCAGGGAGCCGGTCTTATGATTTCCGGTATTCGGGATGTGACGCCAACCCCCCACAATGGTTGCCGTCCCCCGAAGAAGCGTCGAGTGTAGGAGAAGGTATGGGACGGTATACAGGTCCGGTTTGCCGACAATGCCGGCAGGTGGGTGAGAAGCTCTTCCTGAAAGGGGAGCGTTGCTTCACCCCCAAGTGCGCTATTGATAAACATAGAGCTGCTCCTGGTTCGCAGCGACCATCACGTCGACGTCCTTCTGATTATGCAGTTCGACTGCATGAGAAGCAGAAGGTACGTTACGCCTATGGCCTGCGGGAGCACCAGTTCCTTCGCAATGTGAAGCAGGCTCAGAAACAACCGGGAATCACCGGTCAGTATCTGATGCAGCTTTTGGAGCGACGACTGGACAACGTTGTCTATCGCCTGAACTTCTCTGACTCCCGTGCACAGGCCAGGCAGATGGTTATGCACGGACACTGCACGGTCAACGGCCGCAAGGTTGATATTCCCTCCTTTGTTGTGAAGGCCGGGGATGAGATCGGCTGGAAGGCGTCCAGCATGGAAAAGGACTTTGTTAAAGAGATTAAGGAGACCATCCCCAAGCGATCGGTTCCCCGTTGGCTTGAGTTGGATGCCGCTGCCCTGACGGGTAAGGTCTCCGCCCTGCCGGAAGAGCAGGACATTGGCGCTACAGTAGATACACGATTGATTGTTGAGTTCTATTCCCGATAGGGACCGTTGCAAAAACGAGAACTCGTACCGAGTGAGGAGCAGTTACTTTGGAGGCTTTTGTCACCATTGGGAATCCTGAGGAGCTTCAGCCTGGACCTTCCGCCCCTAAGCCTGAGGTCAAGACGCTGGAGCTGGATGATACTTACGGAAAGTTTGCGCTTGAACCGTTAGAGCGTGGTTTTGCCACAACGTTGGGCACCCCCCTGCGTCGTGTGCTGCTGAGCTCTATCCCTGGCGCTGCTGTTACGTGGGTTCGTATAGACGGCGTGCTGCATGAGTACTCCACCCTTCCTCATCTGAAGGAAGAGATTATGGAGATCATTCAGCGTGTTAAGACGATTCGTCTCCGGGCACACACAGACAGGCCTGGGAGATTGCGACTTGAAGCCAGAGGTCCTGGCGAGATCTATGCCAGCGATATTGTGGCTCCTGCCGATTTTGAGATTGTTAACCCTGAGTTGCATCTCGGCACACTGGACTCCGCTGAAGGCATACTGAACATGGAGTTCAATGTGGAGCGCGGAACGGGTTATGTGCCGGCACAGCAGGCGGACGGGCACTCCATTGGCACACTGCCTGTGGATGCTATCTTCAGCCCGGTGCGCAAGGTCAACTACTCTGTTGAGTTCACCAGGGTAGGCCAGGTCACCGACTATGAGCGTTTGATCATTGAGGTCTGGACGGATCGGACGATTTCCCCCTTGGATGCTGTCCACACAGCAGCCAAGGTGTTGATGGATCACAGCGCACTGCTCATTGGGGCAGGAGAGGCCAACAATAATTCCGACAACCCCAGCAACTCGGACATTCCGGCGGAGATCTACAACGTTACCGTTGAGAAGCTGGAGCTATCTTCCAGAACGTTGAACTGCTTGAAGCGTGCGGGCATCAACAAGGTGGGCGAAGTGCTGGAACGCACGGCTGCTGAGCTCTTGAAGATCCGCAACTTCGGTGAGAAGTCTTTGGACGAGCTGAGAGCACGATTAGAAGAGATCGACCTTCCTGTACCAGACAGCTTCCTGGGGCGAAGTGATGACGCAGAGGCGTCTGACAGCGCTGCAGATGATGCAGCCCAGACGGACGATGCGAGTGGTGCTGAGGAAGTTGCCGAAGAAGAATCTGTCACTGAGTTTCCTAAGGAGGACTAAGGGTCATGCCTCATCAGATGCACATAAAAAAATTAGGTCGGGCAAGCGGAGGGCGTAAATCCCTCCTGAAGGGCTTGACTCGTTCCTTGATCCTGCACGGTCGTATTCAGACGACCGAAGCCAGGGCCAAGGCATTGCGACCGGTAGCAGAGCGATTCATCTCGTGGGGCTGCCGTGCTGCCAGGGCCATGGACGGCGGAGATACGCCGGAGAACCGGGCACGTGCCATACATTGTCGCAGAATGGCCTTCGCCTTCGTGCAGGACAATGAAGTTATCACCAAGGTGTTTGAAGAGCTGGCGCTGAAGTACAAAGAGCGGCCCGGCGGCTATACGCGAATCATGAAGGTGGGCTATCGCGTTGGCGATGCAGCACCTGTTGCCCTGATAGAACTGGTCTAGTCAGTAAGCAGGGTGGGGGAGCGTAATGGCTTCCAAAGAGGTTCGCAGGATAGCCCTAGTGGTGGAGTACGATGGTACACGCTACCGGGGCTTTCAAGTGCAATCCAAGGGAATGACAGTTCAGGGGACTCTGGAGGATGCGCTACAGGGTTTCTTAGGAAAGTACGTTAAAACACAGGGTGCTGGTAGGACCGATGCCGGAGCACATGCATATGGCCAGGTAGTAGCGTTCAACACGGAATCTGAGTACACGGAACAGGTGTACCTCCGGGCACTGAACGCGTCGCTGCCTCAGGACATACGTGTACTGAAGGCAACACAGGTCGGCACTGAATTCGATCCCAGGCGGAATGCGGAGCGTCGGTTGTACCGGTACTTAGTACTGAACCAATCGGAGCCATCGGCACTCTGGGTGCGATACGCGCACCACGAGCGGCATCCGTTGAATGTGGAGGCGATGCATCGGGCAGCCCAAGGGTTATTAGGGACGCGCAATTATCGAATCTTCTGCGGGGCATCACGGTTCAACGGTAGGGACACAGTAAGGACAATGTTTGGGGTCAGGGTCTGGCGCAACGGCGCACTTGTGGTGGTGGACATGGAAGCAAACGCTTTCCTGCCTCAACAAGCGCGCCGCATTGCAGGGACACTGACCAGAGTGGGCAGAGGAACATTGGAGGAGGCTGAGGTAGGAGCGCTCCTGGACGGCACGTCTAGTGAGGTTTCTGGCCCAACGCTTCCGGCCCACGGCTTGTATTTGATGCAGGTGGTTTACAAAGATGGGATACTGGACAGTAGCAGCCCTACGGGACAGGACTTTTTACGAGAGACATACTCTTGATCTACGGATCAGAACGATAGGACGCCATCATGGTAGCGATTAAACGAACAAGGACATACGTTGCAAAGCCCACAGAGTTGGATCCGCGGTGGCATCTGTTTGATGCGTCTGTAATGCCGCTGGGTCGTATGGCTGGACAGATTGCAACAATTCTGCAGGGCAAGCATCGCCCTACGTACACGGCCACCATCAACACGGGTGACTTTGTTGTTGTGGTGAACTCTTCCAAGGTGAAGACTACCGGCAAGAAACGTGAGCAGAAAGAATATCACTTCCATAGTGGATATCAGGGCGGTCTCCGCACCATCAAGATGGACAAGCTGTTGGATAGGACTCCCAACAAGGTCATTGAGATGGCTGTGTGGGGAATGCTGCCCAAGACGACTATGGGTAGGCATATGCTGAAGCGTATGAAGGTCTACTCCGGTTCTGACCACCCGCACCAAGCCCAGCTTGTAGGTTATGCACCGGGCGAGGATACTGCTGAAAATAATTCCTAGGTCTATGAAGAAGGGAACCGTATGACAACTCGGTCATCGTCAACACAGAGCGAACAACGCTATTACTACGGAACCGGCAAGCGCAAGCAGGCCATTGCCCAGGTGCGCCTCTATCCTGAGGGCGACGAGGTTGTGGTGAACGGTCGGTCCCTGGAACAGGCGTTGCCGTGGATGACCTGGCAGATGGCGGCCCTTGAGCCCCTTCTGGTCACTGATACGCTGGGAAAGTTCACGGTAGTTGCCAAGCTTCACGGCGGCGGCACGGCAGCCTGGGGCGATGCGATCCGGGCTGGTATCTCCAAGGCATTGCTGATTTATGACCCGGAACTGCGCAAAATACTCCGAAGCCACGGGATGCTGACCAGGGACGCCCGGGTCAAAGAGAGTAAGAAGTACGGACTCAAACGAGCCCGTCGCGCACCTCAGTACACCAAGCGATAAGCTCGGAACCTTTTCCTTGCTGGTGGCGTCTCTCTGGTATGAGGGACGCGGGCGGCTCTTCAAGGAGACCGCCACACCATGAAGGCGAGGGTTTGGGTGTGAATCACTTCTGCTGGGTTACAATTTCTATTGTTGCTGTGCTATCGCTTCTTGCCTTTGCGGCATGTTCAAGCGGTAACAGCGCTCCCGCTGCATCGGTACCATCCCCTGACGCACCAACAGCCCCGGTCCAGGCCACTGCTACCTCTATACCTGCGAGTACTCCCCTACCAACGCCCATACCTACTGCGGCACCAGAACCGGATGCTGCGTTTGATGAACCATTTCAGATCCAGGTAGGGCAGACCGTGAGCGTGGGTTCAACCGATTTGCGATTCACCTTCTTCGAGGTCTCCGAGGACTCCCGATGTCCCGCGGATGTCGTGTGCATCTGAGCTGGGCAGATAGTGGTAGTAGTGGTGCTTGAGGCTGGTGGGGATGACCTGTACTCGGAAAGCCTCATAGTTGGGAATGCAGAAGAATCTTCCAAGAAGATTGGTGACTACACGGTTGAAGCTGTGGATGTTGGACCCTATCCTGTAAGTATGGGAGCCATCGCCCCATCGGACTATGCACTGACGTTAAAAGTGTCTGAAACATAGCTGCCAAAGCTCGTTGACACCCCTATAGGCCGGACATACAATGAATTTCTACGGAGCTGGAAGGGGGTATGACCCATGTTAGAGATGTCCATAGACAGCATCCGTGTCAGTTTAATGAACTATCAGCGCGTGGTGATCCTGAAAGAAAAGGACGCTGACCGCTATCTCCCCATTTGGATTGGCCCCTCAGAGGCTGATGCCATAACGGTGAAGCTGCAAGGTGTCACTGTACCCCGTCCATTGACCCATGACCTCCTTGGCAACGTCATTGATGCTTTAGGTGGCACGGTGAAGCACATTGTGGTGAGCGAGCTCTTTGAAGAGACGTTCTACGCCAAGATCGTCCTGGAGCTTGGGGACAACACCAAAAAAGAGGTTGATGCCCGTACCAGCGATGCGATAGCCCTGGCTGTTCGCACCAATGTGCCTATCTATGTGGAAGAGCCGGTTCTGGAGAAGGCTGGGGTCCAACTGGATAAAGAGACTGGCAAGGCAGACGTAGTGGACAATGCTGAGGACGGACGCAGAGAAACAAAGGCTCCCGGTGAGGAAGAACTAAAAGGGATGTCCGCGTTCACTGATTTCGTTGAGGGCCTGGATTTAGGGGACCTGGAGAAGGGTACCTCTACCTAGTTTCAACCCGCTTTTATGAGACGCATGAGAAAAGGACTCCCGTAGGAGTCCTTTTTCTTTGGGCAATCAGTGGAGACTCGTTGACTCAAAAAAGCGGTAGTGATAAGATTCACCAGGCTTCTTGGGAGTGACTTATGCCGAGTTGGGCAATTGCCCTGCGCTTAGTAGGAGTCGGATGGTTTCTCGCCGCATCGGTGATCATAGGAATCGTGGCGGGACTCTTTCTGGATGAGTGGCTGGGCACCAAGGTGATATTCACATTACTTGGTGTCCTTGCGGGCATCACAGTAGCATTTTACGGCCTCTATCAGATGGTTAAACCTTTGATGGATTTTAATGACAAGGGACCGGACAAGGAGTAGTCAGAGTGGCAAGCACCAGCGTTAGCACCAGTTCAGGTAGCGGAAAAAGCATATTCATCCTGATTGGTATCGCTATGGTGGCGCTGTTGTTGACGGGGTTAATCACTGGCGCCATAGGCTCATCCTTACTGGGATTTAACAGCCTCCTCCCTGAACCCGGAGTCCATCTTCCTGCCCAGCAGATCCTGGGTGATGATGCTGGCAAGACGTTGAATGGCGACAATACTTTTTCTGTTACTGGCTTTGTCCTCACAAACACCATCCTCTCTTCCCTCATAACCTCCGGCATCCTCATCCTGATCTTCATTATTGGCACGTCACGGCTCAAGGTTGTGCCGGGGCGGATGCAAGGATTCCTTGAATTGATCATTGAGGCGTTGCTAGGGTTTATTGAGAGTGTGATGGGAGCGGGCAAGGGCCGCGCCATTCTTCCCATCATCGCCACCATCTTCCTCTTCGTGTCCTTCAACTCCTGGATAGCATTGCTGCCGGTGTATCAGTCATTCGGCATCACGCGGTTCGAGACGATTACACTGGACGAGCTTAACCACTTTGAGGCCAATCAGGAAGTCACGGAAGATGACCTGATTCACCTGATAGAGGAACGGAATGCTGCCGCCCACCCCGGCGAAGAGGCTCATCACGTCATTGAGCGTATAGAGATCGTGGGCGATGGAGAATTGACCAAACCCCTGACTATTGAGGCCCACCGGTTCTCCGGTGGTTCTGAAGCAGCTATCATCGCGGCTGGCGGCGAAGCGGACTTCAAGTCGCCAGGTATCAACGCTACCTTTGTTAGGCCAGCGGGTACAGACCTGAACATGCCGCTGGCGCTGGCGCTGGTTGTTTTCATGTTTGTGGAGATACTGGGGATACGGGCCCACGGGATTGGCTACTTTGGGGAGTTCTTCCGGTTTGGAAAGCTCTTGCACGGTAAGATACTGGAGGGGTTGATAGACCTCTTTGTTGGCGTCCTTGAGGGTATCAGCCACCTGGTTAGGGTGGTGAGCTTCACCTTCAGGCTCTTTGGCAACATGACAGCCGGAGAGATACTCCTATTGATTTCTTCGTTCCTGGTGCCATTCATCATCTCCATCCCGGTCTACGGTTTGGAGTTGCTGGTGGGGCTGATTCAGGCGGTCATCTTCGCGGGCCTTGCAATCGTCTTTGCATCGATGGCAGTGGCCACTCACGGAGATGAAGATAAACACTAGTAGGGCGGATTGGGGGTAAGCAATGGAAGTAGTCATTCTGGCACTGCTCATCGTCACTATGGGGCTTGCTGCTGCAGCCGTTGGTGGAGTTTTTGCCATCTATGCAAGTAAGCAGCAGGACTAGGACACAAAACTGAGAGAAAAATCGTTTTCGCAACCAATCATTCAAATGCGGAGACGTGAGGAGGAGCTATGGAAGAAGCAGAAGGCTTGAAACTGTTGGGTGCTGGTATAGCAGCAGGACTTGGTATGTTGGGACCTGGCATCGGAATTGGTATCCTGGGCGCGGGCGCAATGAGTGCCATCGGCAGGAACCCGGAAGCCGCCGGAGCCATTCAGACCAACATGATTCTGGCAATCGCATTCGCTGAGGCCATCGGCATTTACGCCCTGGTAGCGGCAATCATGTTAATGCTCGTTGCGTAACAACCCAGCAACAGAATAGGAGGTTCCCGTGGCAGAACTGGGATTCCATCTGCCCAGCCTCATTGTCTATCTTGTGAACTTCGGCATCCTATTTGCGGCCTTGTACTTCATTGGGTACAAACGCATCCTGGCGATGTTGGACCAGCGATCTGATCGTATCCGTGGCTCTATAGAAGAGGCAGAACAGGTGCGGTCTGAGGCCACGCAGGCACGGCAGGACCTGGAAGCCCAACTAGGGGAGTCCAGGAAGGCCGGTCAGCAGGTGCTGGAAGAGGCACGGCAAGCGGCAGAACGCTACCGTGTAGAGGAACAGGAAAAGGCGAGGGCTGAAGCTGAAGAGTTTCTCCGCCGAGCAAGGGCGCAAATTGAACAAGAACGCAACCAGGCCATTGAAAAGGTCCGGGAGCAGTTTGCAGAATTGGCCATCTCCGCTGCAGAGCGTGTGATTGACCGGTCGTTAGATCGTGACGCCCATCGTGACCTTATAGAAAAGGCTCTCAGCGATAGCGCTGAAGCGCAACGGAACTAGAACATGGCAGGACGAGCACTACCATCAGCAAAGCGGTACGCCCAGGCGGTCTTTGATATCGCCCAGGCGTCTGATACAACCAAGGAGTGGGATGAGCAGCTATCAATGCTGTCCCAGGCCGCGGGTGTGTCTGAATTTGTATTGCTGATGCAGGCTCCGGAAATCACGCCGGAAGAGCGTTCTAAGGCACTGGGAAAGGTGCTGCCGTCCATCAACGATGGGACGCGCAACTTGCTGATGCTGGCTGCCAAGAGCAACGCGGTGAAGGTACTACCGCAGGTCTACGAGCGGTTCCAGGAGCTTAACGACGCTGCCCAAGGTTTGGTGCGCGTGCAAGTCACATCCGCCATTGATTTGACGGACGACGGCAAGAAGCGAATCACTGAACAGTTGGCGGCATCCTTTGGCAAAGAAGTCACGATCACGACTTCAGTGAATAAAGAGATGCTTGGTGGACTGGTCATTCGGATAGGCGACCGGGTCATCGACGGAAGCGCTCGACAACGACTCAACTCCCTGAGGGGCTCATTGGCCCGGGGAATAGCATAGAGGACTAGAATCCATCTTTCGGGGCTTTAGTCCTCTGGAGATGAACAGGCATAAAGCGGTCCCGTTTAGGCGGGATGGAGGTAGGGCATGGCCATACGTGGCGACGACATCGTATCCGTAATCAAGCAGCAGATTGAGGGCTTTGAGAGCCGAGTCTCCATGGTTGACGTGGGAACAGTGGTTGACGTGGGAGACGGCATCGCAAGGGTTCATGGTCTTGCAGGCTGTAAATCCACAGAACTTTTGGAGTTCCCAAACAACGTCTTTGGCATGGCGCTGAACTTGGAAGAGGACAGCGTAGGTTGCGTGATCCTGGGTGAAGGGAACAGCATCCATGAGGGAGACGAGGTCAAGACCACTGGCCGTATGGTGGAGGTACCCGTTGGCGAGTCTCTGGTGGGTCGAGTGATCGATCCTCTGGGCAGACCGCTGGACGGCAAAGGCCCCATCAACAGCAGCAAGTCCCTTCCTTTGGAACGGATTGCGCCTGACGTGACCAAAAGGAAATCAGTGGACACGCCGGTACAGACGGGTATCAAGGCCATCGACGCCATGATTCCCATCGGCCGAGGTCAGCGTGAGTTGATCATTGGTGACCGCTCCATCGGTAAGACGGCCATCTGTCTGGATACGATCATCAACCAGAAGGGCAAAGACCTTCTCTGCATCTATGTAGCTATCGGCCAGAAGGCCAGCAAGGTAGCACAGGTACTCGGCGTACTTGAAGAGCACGGAGCCATGGAGCACACGATCATTGTGGCCGCAAACGCTTCAGACTCGGCTGCACTTCAGTACCTGGCTCCGTTTGCAGGCTGCGCCATTGGTGAGGAGATCATGGAGTCCGGCAGGGACGCCCTCATCATCTACGATGACCTGACCAAACACGCCTGGGCATACCGGCAGATTTCATTGCTGCTTCGCCGCCCTCCCGGCCGTGAAGCGTATCCCGGAGACGTGTTCTACCTGCACAGTCGTCTGTTGGAGCGCGCAGCCAAGCTCAGAGATGAGGACGGCGGCGGTTCATTGACGGCTCTACCGATTATTGAGACCCAGGCTGGTGACGTATCGGCGTACATTCCCACAAACGTTATCTCCATCACTGACGGACAGATATACCTTGAAGCAGACATGTTCAACGCCGGTAACCGCCCTGCCGTGAACGCAGGACTATCGGTGTCTCGAGTCGGCGGTTCTGCACAGCGACGTGCAATGCGTAAGGTTGCAGGCCGAATCCGGCTAGACCTTGCCCAGTACCGTGAACTGGCATCATTCGCCCAGTTCGGTACCCAAGACCTGGACGCAGCCACTCGACAGCAGTTGGAGCGTGGTCAGCGGACCATTGAAATCTTGAAGCAGGGGCAGTTTGAGCCCCAGTCGTTGGAGCACCAGGTTGTGGTCTTCTTCGCCGTATCCAACGGGTACGTTGACCAGGTTCCCATCCCGGATGTACCCCGCTGGGAAAGCGAGTTTGTGAACTACATGGACACAGCCCACCCTGAGGTCGGCAAGAGCATCTCGGACACGAACGACCTGACGGATGAGACGACGGCGACATTGACTGCTGCCATCGAAGAGTTTCAGAAGGGATTCACAGCGCAATAACATGCCAAGCCTAAGACAAATACGACGTCGGATGCGCACCGTCCAGAACACGGGCAAAATCACTCGCGCCATGGAAATGGTTGCGTCAGTGAAGATGCGCCGTGCGCAGAGTGCTGTGCTGGCTGCCCGACCATACGCCGAGAAGATGTCTGAACTGCTCTCTAACCTGGCGGGCATGCCTCAGGACGACGCGGCGAATGCTTTGCTTCAGACCAGGCCCGTTGAGAACGTGACGCTGGTTCACATCACCCCGGACCGTGGCCTTTGCGGCGCGCTGCCGGGTTCATTGAACCGCCAGGCGGGGAACTTCATCCTTGAGGAACACTCCGATACACCGGTCAAGGTTGTGACAGTAGGACGTAAGGGCCGTGACTTCATGGTCAGGTATGAGCGAGATGTTCAGGCGGTCTTCGATGGTATTGGCGATAGGCCGGAGCTTGAAGAGATAGCCCCCATGGCCCGTTTGATCATGGACGCGTTCATAGCTGGTGAGACGGACGCGGTATACATCTCCTATGGTCACTTTGTGAACACGGTGGTCCAGACTCCGCGAATACAACAGATCCTGCCGGTAGTCCCTGCAGAGTTGACTGATGACCAGGCTGTTGGATACATCTATGAACCGGACACCCAGGCGGTGCTTGAGGCGCTTCTGCCACGATATGTGGAGATGCAGCTGTATCACGCCGTACTGGAAGGAATTGCCAGTGAGCAGTCTGCGAGAATGGTGGCTATGCGAAACGCTACCGATAGTGCTGAGGAGCTGGTCAAGGACCTGAGACTTGAAGGTAACAAGGTTCGTCAGGAGTCTATTACGAACGAGCTCCTGGACATCATCGGAGGGGCACTGACCCTCTAACCCTAGTTTTTGAAACGAAAGCCAGTTGAGGTAGGTACATCATGGCATTGGGAACAGTTGGACACGTAGTACAGATCATCGGCACGGTGGTGGATGTGGAGTTCCCGGCTGACGGGCTTCCAGGCATTTACTCTGCGGTCAACGTCGACTTGGACGGACAGAACCTGGTCATGGAAGTTCAGCAGCACTTGGGGAACAACTGGGTGCGCTGCCTTGCCATGGGCGCGACAGAAGGATTGTCCCGAGGCGCAGAGGTTGTTGACCAGGGTGAACCTATCTCCGTCCCCGTAGGCAAAGGCGCCCTTGGACGGCTGTTCAACGTGCTGGGTGAACCCCTGGACGGTTTGGGTGTAGTGGCAGCCGAAGAGAAATGGCCCATACACCGTGACCCGCCCGCCTTTGAAGACCAGGAGACCAGCACACAGATGCTGGAGACCGGCATTAAGGTCATTGACCTGATTGCTCCCTTCGCTAGGGGCGGTAAGATTGGTGCGTATGGCGGTGCCGGCGTAGGCAAGACGGTCATCATTCTGGAACTCATCAATAACATCGCTAAAGTCCACCAAGGCTACTCGGTCTTCGCTGGTGTGGGAGAACGCTCCCGTGAAGGCAACGACCTCTGGAACGAAATGAAGGACTCTGGCGTGCTTGACAGCGCGGCCCTGGTATTCGGTCAGATGAACGAATCACCGGGTGTGCGTGCTCGCATCGCCCTGACCGGTCTGACGATGGCGGAGTACTTCCGCGACGTTGATGGCCAGGACGTGCTTCTCTTCATCGACAACATCTATCGATACATTCTGGCAGGCATGGAAGTATCCGCGCTGCTAGGACGTCTACCCTCCGCTGTGGGCTACCAGCCTACTCTGGCAACAGAGATGGGTGAGCTTGAAGAGCGGATCACCAGTACCAAGAAGGGTTCAATCACATCTGTGCAGGCCATCTATGTGCCCGCTGACGACTACACGGACCCCGGCATCGTGGCGACGTTCGGTCACCTGGACGCCATCATCTCCCTGGAGCGTTCCATCGCAGAGCAGGGCTTGTACCCGGCAGTGGATCCGCTAGCCTCTAACTCCCGTATCCTGGACCCCGCGGTCGTTGGTGAGGAGCACTATCGGGTAGCACGAGGCGTGCAGTCCGTGCTACAGCGCTATCGGGACCTGCAGGACATCATCGCCATTCTGGGCGTGGAAGAGCTGTCAGAAGAGGACAAGGTCATAGTAGGCCGAGCCCGAAGGCTGCAGCGGTTCCTGTCCCAGCCCATGAACGTGGCAGAGGTATTCACAGGACGTGAAGGCCGCTACGTAACCATCGCAGACACTGTGCGAGGGTTCGCTGAGATTCTGGAGGGCAAGCACGATGACATCCCTGAGCAGGCCTTCTACATGGTCGGCGCAATCGAAGAGGCCCGTGAAGCGGCCGAGAAGATGGGCTAAGGAACAGCTATGGCAACAATGCTCTTTGAAATGGTGACGGCTGAAAAGCTGCTTTTCTCCGATCAGGTGGAGTCCATTGTGGCTCCCGGTGAGGCAGGGGAATTGGGGATATTGCCGCACCATGCCCCATTGCTCTCCATCCTGAAATCAGGTGAGCTGCGGATAACGCAGGACGGCCAAGAGCAGTCCATCGCCCTGACCGGCGGGTTCATCGAAGTACTCGATAACAAAGTCACCGTGCTTGCAGACGCTGCAGAACGGGCCGAAGAGATTGAGTTGGAGAGGGCTGAGGAGGCCGTACAGCGTGCGGAGCAACGAATTGCGACCAGAGATGCAGATTTGGACCTAGAACGCGCGGTAGGGTCATTACGGAGGGCTCAGGTGAGGGTAAGCGTGGCCCGCCGACGTCATTCTCGGGGGAATCAACCTCCGACAGGGACTCCACAGGCCCCGTCAGCCTAAAAACCCACACTATCTTGCAAACAAAAGAGGCGCCCTATTGGGCGCCTCTTCTTTGTTCTATACAATGCCTCGTCGACAGCTAGCTGTTCGAGCCGTTCTCTCCAGAACGAAGGTAGTAGGTCATGGATTGAAGGGAGAGGACCGGGTCTATGTTCCGCACCTTTACTTCAGAGGGCACCATAGGGTTTACGGGTGCGTAGTTCAGGATTGCCCGGATGCCGCAGTCAGTAATCCGTTGAACCACATCACTGGCCTGGGCTGCAGGCACGGCAACGATGCCTATCTGGATGTTCTTTTGCCGAACAGTGTCTGGTAGTTGATCCATGGGCTGAACGATGAGGCCGCCAATGCTCTGCCCCACCTGCCGTGCATCAGAGTCAAACGCCGCAACTACCTTGAACCCTTCTGGAGAGAAGCCTGGATAGCTGATGATTGCTCGACCCAATCGACCTACGCCGACAACGGCGATGTTCCATTCATGGTCAAGCTGAAGGATGTCTTGGAGCTCGGTAACCAGGTAGCGGACGTTGTAGCCACGCCCCTGTTTGCCGAAGCGGCCAAAGTAGCTGAGGTCTTTGCGGATTTGGGCAGGAGTCATTTGCAGCGTTTGACCCAGAAGCTGGGAGCTTACGATCTCACTTCCATCGTCCAAGAGCTGCCGTAGGGCCCGCACATATTGTGGAAGCCGGTTGACTACAACTTCAGGTACATCCATGGAAAGTTTAGTCACCTCGTTACGAAATATACCCGAGGAGTAAACCCGCCCCATTGTATGGAGGGGCCGTAAGAGCGTCAAGGGTTTGTGAATCCTGTTGCTAGTGGCTTTGCATCAGACGTGGACGGGTATGGGTGTTCCCTTAGAACTTCCCTCTGAGTTGTTTGAAGGTGAGACCCACAATCACAAAGAGTACGAAAGCCATTGCCCCACCAAAGAAGAATCCCTGTGAAATGCCAAACTCTTTGGCTATGGCGCCCGCCATGAATGCACCTATGGATACCAAGGCGAAATCAAGCATGAACAGGCTCAATACTCGACCTCTCAGCGTGTCCGGCACAATTGTCTGGATGAGCGTGTTGTTGGTGGCCATGTAGAACATCTGCGTTGAGCCCATGGCCACCAGAGCCAGCATGGAAAGCCACACTGTGGAGGTAAAGGAGAAGGCCACCATAGTCAGGCCGGAAGCCATAGCAGCTATGAGCAACATGATGCCCTTATGTTCCACTTTACCCAGCGAGGCAAGGGATAGTGTACCTATGAGCGCCCCTACTCCATAGGCTGATAGGAGATAGCCCAGACCCTTGTCAGGGTTGCGGAGGACTTCCGCGGCAAACACGGGCATAAGCCCATTGATGAAAGACATGAGGAACATGGAGGGAATCATGCCTACGAGTATCAGCGCCATGATGACAGGGGTCTTGGTTGCGTAAGATACGCCTTCTTTGAAGTTGGTTAGGAACGATTGGCCTTTGCTGGCGCTGTAGTCCTCTTGAGGGATGCGCAACGGCAGCACCAACAGGAACACGCCAACAAAGGCACCAGCTTGTATAAAGAAGTTGACGGAAGGTCCGACGGTTGCGATGAGGATTCCACCTACCGTTGGCCCTATGATCCGCGTGACCTGAAAGGCGGCAGAGTTCATGGCGAGGGCACCCATTAAATGTTCTTTGGGTACCGAGTTAGCTACCATAGCCTGCCGGATAGGGTTGTTCATAGCCCAGCCTGCACCGAACATGAAGGTGAAGACGAACAAGTGCCACACCGCCACTTCGACGTACAGAAGGCCTGCGACAAGGGACGCAAAAACAAGGCCAAGGAGTGCCAGGTAGACCTGGGTCATCAGCATCAGTTTTTGCCTATCCATGCGGTCTGTTAGAACGCCACTGATAGGCCCTGCTACCAGGAAGGGGATGCCTCTGATGCCGGCGACTGTTCCTGTGAGAAGAGCATCACCAGTGATATGAAATGCAAGCCAACCAATGGTGATCTGCTGCACCCAGTTTCCGCCGCTGGAAACCAATGTGCTTATCCAGAGGAGGCGGTAATTGGGGTATCTGAAGGCGGAAAACGTGCGGAGATTGGTGAGGCGTCCCCGGCGGGGCGTTTCTTCAGTGAAAGGGGCGTCTGAAACCTGTTCGCTCAATGGTTTATGAACCCCTCTTTGAAGACGTAGTTAAAGGATGGATATTGTCTGGTACCTTTGCAGTATAGACCTGTTGGCTAGGCAGCGTTAACTACGGACGGCTTGCCCAGCGTCTTTACAACGTCTTCACTGGCTAGGATACGGGAGGTCGATGGGCCGCCCAGGGCTGTGCTTCTTCGAACGCAGCTGAGACGCGGAGCACCGTAGCTTCGTTGCCAAACCGTCCCACGACGTGTAGGCCTATTGGCAGCCCTGTAGCTGTGAAGCCTGCGGGGACACTGGCAGCGGGCTGGCCGGTCATGTTGAACAGATAGCAGAATGGCGTGAATGCCCACCGTGGGTCTACGGAGACGCCGTTTATCGTATCCGGCCAACCCTCTATCGGAAACGCAGCTACGGCGGTAGTGGGCGTCAACAGGACATCGTAGGTGCTGAACAGTTCACGCATACGACCTTTCAATCGCTCCATCTCTCGAAGCGACCGTGATAGATCGGCCACCGTCCAGTTAACAGCGTCCTCCAAGAAGGTGCGCATGCTGGGCATCAGCTCATCGGCGTGTCCGTCCAGCATCCAACCCAAGCTGGCCGAGTAATCGCTGATGAAGATGGTACGGAAGGACTCTCTGAGCAACATGCCGTCCAGTGTTACGTCAGGCTCTTCCATGATGGCACCCATATCTGAGAACCGTTTGGCTGCGGCCTCAACTGCAGCCAGCACCTCAGGCTCCACGGGCATACCACCAAGGTTGGGGACAAGGGCCATCTTGAGACCTCTCACGCCCCCGTTCAACGCGGCTTGGAAGTCCGGTGGTTCTTCTAAGATTGACATGGGGTTCTCCGGGTTCGGAGCGGCCATAGCGTCCAGGAGGAAAGCGGCATCTCGAACCGTGCGAGATAGTGGCCCAGCCTGGCCGAATACGTTCCATCCACCCGGGCCACTGTAACTCCCGGGCACCCGGCCCCGGGTGGGTTTTATCCCGTAAACACCACAGAAACCGGCAGGCATTCGGATGGAGCCCCCACCGTCGCTGCCTTGAGCTATAGATGAAAGGCCGGAGGCCACCGATACGGCTGCGCCACCGCTGGAACCGCCGGGAGTGCGGGTGGTGTCCCACGGGTTGCGACATGGCTCCCCCAGGAGGTTCTCCGTAGTGCCGCGGTGGCCGAACTCCGGGGTGTTGGTCTTGCCAGTGATGATTGCCCCGGCGGCACGGATCCGTGCCACCACAAGGTCGTCGGCATCAGGGACATCATCCTTGAAGATGAGTGAGCCTCTGGTTGTGCGGATGCCAGCCGTGCGGTTCAGGTCTTTGATAGGGACAGGGATGCCGTGGAGGGCACCCAGCGCATCGCCTTTGATGATCTGTTCCTCCGCTAGTTTGGCGGTAGCAAGGGCTTCATCGCCGCAAACAGTCAGAAAGGCGTTCAACTTAGGGTTCAACGTTTCAATCCTGCGTAGGGACATTTCAACCAACTCGACGGGAGAGAGCTTCCGCTGTCCTATCCACTGTCGGAGTTGCCAGGCTGGAGTAAACGCGAGCTCTTTGTCGTCCATTGTCCCTCCTCAGAGACTACCAGGGTAGGGTAAAACGTATCTGAGGGCAATGTTAAAGAACATGCCCAGTTCATTGACCGCAAACCTCGGCTCCGGTAAAATGAACCTGCCTCGAATGGGGCGCACATGGTCATGATTTCCCCTGTCTTCCCCCGGATTGCCTGCATAGCTACCGGAGCCAGGAAGTACTGAGGAGTACCGTTGGATTACACAAGCGCCCTTCACCACGTATTAAGCCTTGCTGACCTTGAGCGAATGACTGATCCGCCAGGGAAACGGCCTCGCTATGATCTGTCGCGTATGGCGATGCTCATGGATCACCTGGGGAACCCTCAGCGAGGTGTCAAAACGGTTCATGTGACGGGCACAAAAGGCAAAGGCAGCACTTCAGCCATGATCTCCTCAATCCTCACAGGTTGTGGATTCAACGTAGGTCTGTATACATCGCCACACCTGCATACCATGCGGGAGCGGATACAGGTGGACGGAACCCCTCTCTCCGAAGATTCATTTGCCGAGGCTGTGGTCAGTGTATGGACATCTGTGGATGCCCTGGCTGGCGGCGATGCTCCGGAGCACGTGACGACGTTTGAGGTGCTGACGGCGATGGCCTTTATGGCGTTCGCCGAACGCAAGGTGGACTTTCAGGTGCTGGAGGTCGGGATGGGCGGCACTCTGGACGCTACAAACCTAGTTGAAGATCCATTGGTCTGCGTCATCACGTCTATCAGCCTCGACCACACAGCAATCCTTGGCAACACCGTTGAGGAGATAGCCAGAGACAAAGCAGGGATCATCAAACCCGGCGCAACCGTGATAACGGCGCCACAAACGCCCAGCGTCATCGCCATTCTTGAAGAGGCCTGCCTCAAGGTGGGCGCCACTCTGGTAAACACTGCAATGGACTACACGTGGCAAGGTGGCTCCTGGGACCTGAAGTGTCAGGAGTTTGAAGTGAACGGCCCCTCCGGGACATGGCAGGGGAAGCTGCCTCTGCTAGGGGAGCATCAGTTAGAGAATGCAGTCTGCGCCATCGCTGCCGTTGAGGCCCTGGCCGGACGAAGTGTGGATGTCCCTCACCAGGGAGCGCTTAACGGGCTGATGCAGGTCACCTGGCCCGGGAGGCTTGAAGTCCTCCAAGAAAGCCCATTAGTAGTAGTGGACGGCGCACACAACCCGTATTCGACCCAACAACTCGTTCTGGCAGTGCAGCGTCATTTTCCGGTAGAACGGTGCATTGTGCTCTTCGGAGCCTCTCAAGGGCATGACCTTACGGGTATCGTGGCCGCTTTAGCGGAGCTGGCTCCGGCAGAGGTAATCGCAACCACGTCTCGACACCCCCGGTCAGTGCCCATGGATATCCTCATGCAGGAATTCCGTGATGTGGGTCTGCCTGTACACTGGGGTGGTTCAGTCAACGAGGGGCTAGAGCAGGCATTGGAAATGGCAGGCCCCGGCGACCTTGTCCTGGCGACGGGATCATTGTTCACGGCAGTCGAGGTCAGAGAGAAGTTATTGGGGATACCCGCTGAGGAGTATCCCGAGTTGCAAGCGATCAGATTTTCTTCAAAGGTGAGGTAGGCTCGTGACTGAACGGAAGCGCGTGGTCGTTACAGGTATGGGAGCAATGACTCCCCTTGGTGAGACCGTGGATGAGTATTGGTCAAACCTTATTCAAGGGAAATCCGGCATCGGCCCTATGACCCAGGCAGACCCTACTGGGTTCCCTACCACCATTGCCGGTGAGGTTCGGAGTTTTGATCCCGTGACCTACATAGACGCCAAGGAAGCCCGCAGGATGGCGCGGTTTGCACAGTTCAGTGTAGCGGCATCATTACGGGCAGCAGAGAGCGCGGGCCTGAATGCCTCGAACATGGTTCCAGAGGAGTCGGGCGTCGTGCTGGGCAATGGCAACGGCGGTTTGCCCACGACCGAGGAACAGGCACATGTTTTGTTTGAACGCGGTGGGATGAAGGAATCACCCTTTTTCATCCCGATGATCCTCCCTAACATGGCTGCGGCACAGATTAGCCGCATACTGGGGCTCAAGGGCTACTCCAATACGGTCATCACAGCCTGTGCGGCTGGGACCCAGGGGATTGGCGAAGGCGCAGAAGTGATACGCCGAGGCGCTGCCAAGGTGGTGTTTGCCGGTGGCACGGAGGCCGGGATATGTCAGCTCTCTTTGGGGGGATTCAGCGTCATGCGGGCCCTCTCAACCAACAACGATGACCCTACCAAAGCCAGTAGGCCCTTTGAGGCGAACCGCGATGGGTTTGTGCCCGGTGAGGGCGCAGGAATCCTGGTTCTTGAAGAGATGGAGCACGCTATCAGTCGAGGCGCACCTATTCTTGCAGAGATCGTAGGATACGGAGTGTCCTCAGACGCGTTTCACCCCGTACACCCGGACGAAAACGGTGAAGGCGCTGCCCGTGCGATGTCATGGGCTATCGCCGATGCGGGGCTTGCACCGAAGGATATTGACTACATCAACGCTCATGGCACGTCGACGCCGGTCAACGATGCGATCGAGACCCTTGCCATCAAGCTGGTGTTCGGCGATGGCGCATACCATGTGCCGATAAGCTCTACGAAATCAATGATTGGCCATGCTATGGGTGGGTCTGGGGGCGTAGAGGCTGTTGTGGCAGTAAAAACCATCCAGACAGGCATCATACATCCCACAATCAACTATGAGGTGCCGGATCCTGCTTGCGACCTGGACTACGTGCCCAACGAGGCCAGGAAAAAAGACGTAACCACAGTCCTGTCCAACAGCTTTGGGTTTGGTGGACAGAATGCATGCCTTGTCATCCGTAGGTTTGAGGAATAGCTAAGACGGGACGGGCAAACCTACCGGTAGCATGCTGCTGAACTGGGTGTCCACGGCCATTGTATGACTGCAAGTCTGGTGGCTTGCGTAGAATGCACATTCACAATGCCAATATCCATTGTCAAAGGTCATTGCATGATCGGAGTGGTCTCCGTGGAACAGGACGGTGAACTTGAGGAGTGTCACCCTGCTGGGGTCTTGAGCGTACCACTTGGCTTTCTCAATTTTGCCGATCAATCCGGAGTCCATTCTGTCCTCCTTGCGATGCAGCTTTTCCCAGCAGCAGCATTCTAGGTCTGTAAGGGGATGTGGTCAACGATTTTGGTAGGCAATCATTGCCCGTATTTTATAAATAATCACTCTTGACAAACCACTATAAAGAACGGTACTGTGGCGTTGATGTTAGGTAGGTATACGCCTACTGTCCTTCGTACCCAGACACACGGGTCAAGGAGTTCCCTTCCAAGAAATTTGTTTGCACCAATTCAGTGTGTTATTGGCTGCTGTCACAACCCACCCTCTGATTAGGAAAAGCGACTGCCTTTTATGACAAAATACATCTTTGTGACCGGTGGAGTAGTAAGTTCCGTAGGGAAAGGTATCAGTGTCGCCTCCATCGCTCGCATCCTGAAGAGCTGCGGCCTCACGGTCTCAGTGCAGAAGCTTGACCCTTACCTCAACGTTGACCCCGGCACCATGTCCCCCTACCAACACGGTGAGGTGTTTGTCACCAAGGATGGCTGCGAGACGGACATGGACCTGGGCCACTACGAACGCTTCACTGACCTTGAACTCACCCGATCATCGAACATTACTGCAGGTCAGGTGTACAGCGCGGTCATCGCCAAAGAGCGACAGGGCGCGTACTTGGGCGGCACCATACAGACGGTACCCCACGTGACCAACGTCATCAAGGACGCCATCAAGCGACTGGCGGAGGAGACCAACCCAGATGTGGTGGTTGTGGAGGTTGGCGGAACGGTTGGCGACATCGAGGGGCTCCCTTTCCTGGAAGCAATACGGCAGATGCCCAACGATGTGGGGCGAGAGAACGTCTACTACATCCACGTGACGCTGTTGCCGCACATTTCAGCTACCGGCGAATTGAAGACCAAGCCCACGCAGCACAGCGTGAAAGAGCTGCGAAGCATCGGGATTCAACCGGACTGCATCATCTGCAGAAGCGATTTCCCGGTGCCAGATGACATCAAGGGAAAGATTGCACTGTTCTGTGACGTGAAGGTGGAAGCAGTCATCCCACTTCCTACCGTGGATACGATCTACGAGGTGCCCCTGATCCTCCAAGAGGCGGGTTTGTCCAGGCTGCTTGGAGAGAAACTTGGACTTGGGGTGCTGGCTCCCGATCTCACGGATTGGGAGAGCATCGTCGAGAAGATAAAAGAACCCCATGAGCCACTGCCGGTAGCTATTGTGGGGAAGTATGCCACCCTGCCAGAGGCCTATATATCGGTGAAAGAAGCCTTGCTTCATGCGGGAGTGTTCCATGAGCGGGATATCCAGGTAACTTGGATACCTTCAGAGGACATTGAACGTGATGGCGCGGAACACTATTTGAAGAATACTTGTGGCATTGTTGTCCCGGGAGGGTTTGGCGCCCGGGGCGTGGAAGGCATGATAGAGGCCGCACGTTACGCGCGGGTGAATAAGGTTCCTTATTTGGGTCTCTGCCTGGGGATGCAGCTAATGGTTGTAGAGACCGCTCAGAGTGAAGCCGGCTTACCTAAAGCTAATTCCACGGAGTTTGACCCGGAGACCCCGGACCCTGTCATAGACCTAATGTCAGATCAACGTGAAGTGACCGAGATGGGCGGGACAATGAGGCTTGGCGTCTATCCCTGCAACGTTGTCGCAGGTACCCGCGCATCAAAGGCGTATGGCGAAGAGGTGGTAGGTGAACGACATCGGCATCGCTTCGAGTTGAACAATGCATATCGGGAGACCCTGGAAGACGCGGGTATACGGTTCAGTGGTTTATCCCCTGACAACCAGTTGGTAGAGATTGCAGAGGTTGTGGATCACCCGTTCATGGTTGGGACGCAGTTCCATCCTGAGTTCCGGTCTCGACCGAATCGACCACATCCATTGTTTAAGGACTTTGTTGGAGCTGCCCAGCACGTGGTACGAGAGGGCATGCAGACCCCATTGCAATTGGACGGCGTTGAGATTGCCGGAGAGTCCAAATCTTGAAAAATAGACAGGGAGCTTGAATAATGTGAGATAATAGACAGAGTGGTGTCACGGTTCCCCGGATTTTCCCTCCAATCGGCTATCAAATTGCCAGGCCTCAGAACAATTCCAACCATCCCAACACACGCGAGATTCCTTACTAACCTCTGAGGCAGCAACCACCACTCACTTACATCTCTAAATGACAAACAATTCCCCTGGCCGCTCATGGCACCAAAGCCAGTGGACAATCAATACCCTAACTTCAGAAAAACTACATAGGACAAGTTCCAAGGAGAATCATGCAAGAGACCGCAATGAGTATGGCGCAGCTGGAAGCAAAGACCAAAGAGGAATTGCTTGAGTTGTCCACAGAGATGGGAATAGAAGACGGAGCCCAGAGGCGGGAAGAAATCATCTTCCACCTGCTAGAGGCTTACGCGAAACAGCAGGGATACGTCCTGGCTACCGGTCTATTGGAGATCGTAGGCGATGGATACGGCTTCCTGAGGCAGCAGGGCTTGAGGGCTGGCCCAGGCGATGTGTATATATCGCAATCACAGATTAGACGCTTCGCGCTACGCACGGGCGATCAAGTGACCGGCCAGGTACGACCACCCAAAGAAGGCGAGCGGTACTTCGGACTGATTCGCGTGGAGGCTGTGAACGGCGGCGACCCTGAAGTCACGCGCACGCGAGCGCATTTCGATAACTTGACTCCAATCTACCCCACCGAACAACTCATCCTGGAGTCAAAGCCAAGCAACCTGACGCAACGATTGATTGACCTGGTCGCACCCATAGGCAAGGGCCAGCGTGCGCTCATTGTGTCACCACCGAAGGCAGGCAAGACCTTTCTGCTAAAAGACATCGCAAATGGAATTTCAGAGAACCATCCAGAAGTGTTCCTGATGATTGTGCTCGCGGGCGAGAGGCCGGAAGAGGTCACTGACCTGCGACGCTCCATCAACGGAGAGGTGTACGCATCGACCTTTGATGAGCCAGTGGAGGATCACTGCCGGACGGCGGAGGTTTCCCTAGAACGAGCAAAGCGTCTGGTTGAGAGCGGGAAGCACGTTGTTGTCCTGCTGGACAGCCTGACACGCCTAGTGCGCGCGTACAACCTAGCGGTGCCGTCTACAGGCCGAACGCTCTCCGGCGGTATTGATACCAGCGCCCTGTATCCTCCCAAGCGATTCTTTGGCGCCGCTCGGAACACCGAGGAAGGCGGAAGCCTGACAATCGTTGCCACATGCCTGATTGATACCGGTAGCCGGATGGATGAAGTGATATATGAGGAGTTTAAGGGTACAGGTAACAGCGAGATTGTCCTGGACCGCAGGCTCTCCGAGAAGCGCATCTACCCGGCCATAGACATCCACCGTAGCGGCACACGTAGAGATGAGCTGCTCTTGAGCGAGGATGCGCTGAAGCAAGTCATGTTGCTGCGTAGGATGATCTCTATGATTACTACCACTGGTGGCATGGATGCCAATGACGCAACGGAGCGTGTGCTGGAACGGCTGGCCAAGGCGAAGACCAACCTAGAATTCCTGGCCAACCTCAGCAAGGAAATGGCGCGATAGCTAGTAGAACCTGGTAGTTATCGCCTGAATACCCCGTTAAGACCATGAAACGCGGCGTGTTAATCACGCCGCGTTCTTTTGTGAGTTCCATACCGGCATCACCCCGTTGAAACTGCGCCTTCAGCCTAGCTAATTTCCCTTGACAGCTACGACTGTATTTAGTAAAGTTTCTTCGGCTGCGTGTGCTCTGGGTAATCCTGTGGATATGGGATCGCAGAAAGGTTCAACGATATCCTGAAATTGGTCAGGAAATGGTGGAACCATTGCAGAGGGAGCATCGTTATAAGCCATGTGGAGCCCTGCGGCGCTGCTTGTTATTTATGAGTAGTTCCCTAGGAAAAAGACTCCCAAAGGGATGGTTACATAGTGAGAGACCTGATACAAAACGCTTTAGCGGGTAGGGCCTTCCGGTCCGGTGCGCTGCCGAAAGGAGGGGACCGTCCGACCGAGTTGTCCGGATTTATGAACGTCTGGGCTGCACGGTGCGGAATTCGGTCAAGAGCGGGCCCGTAGGAAGCGATGGGAGCTACCGCCAAGGGTGCTCCCGGGCAAAACGACTTAATTTTGGTAGACCTAGGTACAAATTATACGGAGGATAAAGTGAAAGGTTATACGAAGATCACGGCAGCGTTAGCCGCCTTTGTTTTGTTGTTTATCGCCATTGGCGTTAGCACACCAGGCACGGCGTCAGCGCAAGCAGCCACAATCACAGTAGTACCCACGTCGGCTTCGACGCTGACTGCAGATGCGAAAAAGAATAATACCACTTGTTCCGTGATAACCGGTTTGTCTACATGCGCGGCCGGTGATAACACCTATACCATCACGGTTACCGACGCTGCTGCGAACACCGCGGCCGGTGAATTTAATACGGTCGAGGTGACCATAAAGAACGCGGACTTGGCAA
>Ga0209403_10001954_pt1 | contig 25458 bp, 21 predicted proteins | sample ArcticOcean_MG_C_8_FD_187440 | JGI IMG/M metagenome (GOLD analysis project Ga0209403, IMG submission 187440) | Marine microbial communities from western Arctic Ocean - ArcticOcean_MG_CB11_86 (SPAdes) (version 2) | ecosystem: Environmental > Aquatic > Marine > Oceanic | place: Arctic Ocean... | reverse complement strand
CGCCCCCATCGGCATAGCGCCGATTGGCGGGCCGGGGACAGCCTTCCCCGGGGCGGAGACGCACCTGGCAAAAGCGGCGCAGGCGGCGAACGTGCCCTACACGCTGGGTCTGCTCTCCGGGATTGATATAGAGCGTGCGGCGGAACTCGCCCCCGATGTGCTGTGGCTTCAGCTTTACCGATTTTCCCGGGACGATCACCGTATCGGCATGGATCTGGTGCGCCGTGCTGAGGAAGCGAATGTGAACGTGCTGGTGCTAACCATCGATACGCCGACGCGTACCACGCGGCCGCGCGAAGTAAAAAGCGGGATCATGAACCCGTTTAAACTGACCACGCGGCTCAAGCTAGATGCGGTGCGCTCGCCGCACTGGATGCGCGCGCTGATGCGCAGCGGTATTCCGAGGTTCACCTCGCTCGAGCCCTATATGGAGCCCGGCGTCAGCATCGCCGAAGCCGCGGCCTTTATCCGACGCGAGAGCGGCGGCGCGTTCACCTGGGATGAGATCGCGCGCTATCGCGACAAGTGGAAAAAGCCGCTGGTGCTGAAAGGTGTCATGCACCCGGAAGACGCCGCGCGGGCCGTCGAACTGGGTCTCGACGGGTTGTTCGTCACCAGCCATGGCGGTCGTCAGATCGACGCGCTGCCTGCACCCATCGACGTGCTCCCGGCCATCGCCGTCGAGGTCGGAAACAGGGCCGAGATTATTTTTGACAGCGGCGTGCGCTCCGGCGTCGATGCCGCCCGCGCGGTGGCTCTGGGCGCCGATTCCGCCTTCGCCGGCAAGGCGTTTCTGTGGAGCCTCGGCGCGCTCGGCGAACGCGGTCCGGCGCACCTGATCGATTTGCTGATTGACGATGTCAGCGCCACGCTGGGCCAGCTCGGATGTCGCAATGTCGAGGAATTACGGTCGGTCGCCGTGCGGCACCCCGGGGCGTATACAGCTGGGGATTTTATGGCGAGATAACGCGCCAGCATGGGCGCCGATGATCGCCGCGCCCGTATGGACGGCCCCCGGCCCCTGCGATAGGTTCTCCGCAAGTGACACGAGAATCAGAGGCACGGAGACATGGATACCTATCAGCTTTATATCGGCGGCAAATTCGTCGATGCCGAAGGCGGCGCGACAAAGACGACGCATAATCCCTATAACGGCGAAGCAATCGCAAATATCCCCGTTGCCAGTGTCGCCGATGCCAAGGCCGCTATTGCTGCCGCCCGCGACGCATTTGACAACGGCCCGTGGCCGCGTATGTCGGGCGAGGAGCGGAGCGCAATCATCTGCGGTCTTGCCGCCAAAATGAAAGAGCGGATGAAGGATTTGGCGCGGCTCGAATCCCTCGATTCCGGCGGCACCATAGCCAAGACCGGTGCCGACGCCTTCCTCGGTCAACGCCAGATGAACTATTTCGGCGAGATGGCGAAGAAGTTCAATTCCGAAGCCAAGGAAATCGAGGGCATGTCGCGCCCGGGCCGCTCGTATAATTACACGATCCGCGAACCGATGGGCGTGTGTGCGTCGATCATCCCGTGGAATTTTCCGTTGATGATGGCAGTCTGGAAGCTCGGCCCGGCGCTCGGCACCGGCAACGCCATCATCCTGAAACCCGCGTCGGACACCCCGCTTTCGGCGATGGAACTGGCGCGTATCGTAGACGAATGCGGATTTCCGCCTGGCGTGGTCAATATCATTTCCGGTCCTGGCGGCACGATTGGCGAGGTCCTTACCACCAGTCCCGATGTCGACAAGATCGCGTTTACCGGCTCGACCGAGGTCGGCAAGGACATCATGGCCAAGGCGTCGGGCACCCTGAAGAAGGTCACGCTCGAATGCGGCGGCAAATCGGCCAATATCGTGCTCAACGATGCCAATTGGGACATCGCCATCGACGGGTCGATTTTCGCGTCGTTCTATCATCAGGGCCAGGTGTGCGAATCCGGTACACGCCTTTTGCTGCCGGCCGATCAGCATGACGATTTCGTCGGCAAGATGGTGGCCAAGATCAATGCGATGCCAATGGGCGATCCGCTCGACCTCGCGACCAAGGTCGGCCCCGTCGTGTCCGAAGGCCATATGCAGACCGTTCTCGACTATATCGAGAAGGGCAAGGCCGAGGGCGCGACACTCGCCTGCGGCGGCGAGCGTGCGACCGAGGGCGATCTCGCCAACGGCTATTTCATCAAGCCAACTGTGTTCACGAACGTCACGAACGACATGGCGATCGCGCAGGAAGAAATCTTCGGTCCGGTTCTCTGCGTCCTGAAATATCAAGACGAGGACGAAGCGGTGAAGATCGCCAACGATTCCATCTTTGGGCTCGGCGGCGGCGTGTGGTCTGAGGATATCGACCGCGCCCGGGCGGTTGCCGGCAAAATGCGTACCGGCACCGTGTGGATCAATGACTGGCACCTGTTATCCGAGCAGATGCCGTTCGGCGGCTATAAGCAGTCCGGCATTGGCCGCGAGTTCGGCGAAGAGGGTATGAACGAATATACCGAGGTAAAATCGCTTCATGTCGACGATGCCAAGACCCGCGAGAACAAGCCGTGGTACGACATGCTGGTGCCGCAGGAGACGACGGACGCGGCCGAGTAGGGCGCATCAGCGCTTCACCCAAAGACAATGAACACGGAGAGTCGACAATGATAAATGCGGCAATCGTCGGCATGGGCCGATGGGGACAGACGCTGGTGGCGTCGATCGCCGGCGGCAGCGACGACATAAAATTCGTTGCCGGAACGACCCGGACGCTGTCGAAGGTCGAAGATTACGCGGCCGAGAACGATATCCGTCTGCACGCCAGTTATGAAGACGTCCTTGCCGATGACGATGTGGAGGCGGTGGTTCTCGCTTCGCCGCACAGCGTTCATTTCGACCAGATCATGGCCGCAGCGGCGGCGGGCAAGCATGTGTTCTGTGAAAAGCCTTTCTGCCTGAACGCCGGGGACGCGCGCACCGCGCTGGATACACTGGCATCGAAAGGCCTGAAAGTGGCCATTGGCCACAACCGCCGTTTTTCCCCAAACGCGATCCAGCTGAAACAGATGATCGATTCCGGCGATCTTGGTGACATGATTCAGATTGAGGGCAATTTCTCGGCCAATATGGCGGCCTATGCCGGCGAATGGCGTGAAAGCCGCGCTGAAAGCCCGGCTGGCGGCATGACGTCACTCGGCATCCATGCGCTCGATATGTATATCAATCTGTTTGGACGCATCGAGAGCGTGCAGGCGGTTAGCCGCCGCGTTGCCATTCCCTATGACATCGATGACGCGACCGGCATTCTGATTGATTTCGAGGGCGGGCAAATCGGCTATCTCGGAACTGTCGCGGCGACCGGGTCGCTCTTTCAGGTGCGCGCTTTCGGCACCGCCGGCTGGGGCTGCATTTTCGGTCTCGACCAGTTTTCCGCGCAGAAGACCGACGGGACATTTGTCACGGATTCCTGGGAGGGTTACGCGTATCCCGGGCTGAAAACCATCGCCGCGGAACTCGACAGTTTTGCCACCTGGATCGGCGGCGGCGACCCGTTCCCCGCCACACCGGATCAAATCCTGCACGCCACGGCGGCCCTGGAAGCGATAATTGCATCGGCGGCAAGCGGCGAACGTGTGTCAGTGGGCTGACCACGGCGCCGGGAAGGATCACCCGATCGTGAAGAGAATTTCGTTGTCAGACGGGCCTTGAGCTGGCGAGAATCCCGAAATTGACCGGGAGAATCGCCATGCGCCTGCGCGCCGCTGTTATCAAACGTACCTTCACGCTCCGAGTCCCGATACTCGCGGGGTCGGCGATCGGTCTCATCGTCGCCGGGACAATGTTCGCTTCCGCCAATCCGACAGTGTGGAAATTGTCGTGGCCTGAAACGGATTTCTCGAAGACATCGGTCGATTTCGGGCAAATCATGTCGGGAGGGCGGCCCAAAGACGGCATTCCATCGATCGACAAGCCGGAATTCGTGCCCCTGGCTAAATATAAAGGCGCATCGGATACCGAACCGGTCATCACGTTTGCCCATAAGGGAGATGCGCGCGCTTATCCGCTGAGGGTCCTGATCTGGCACGAAATCGTCAATGACACGGTAGGGGGTGTACCGGTTTCCGTTACCTATTGCCCCTTATGCAATTCGTCGATCGTGTTTGACCGCCGTATCGGCAACAAAATTCTCGACTTCGGAACGACCGGCAAACTGCGCAATTCGGACATGGTGATGTATGACCGCCAGACCGAGAGCTGGTGGCAGCAATTTACCGGAACCGGCATCGTCGGAGAAATGAACGGCAGGATGCTGGCCATGTTGCCGGCGCGCGTCGAATCCCTCGCCAAATTCCGCGAACGCTATCCCGGCGGGAAGGTGCTGGTGCCCAGTGATCCGAATTTCCGGCCCTATGGCAATAACCCGTATCTGGGGTACGACACCTCGGCGCAGCCTTTTCTGTATCGCGGCGAAATGCCCAAGGGGATCGCGCCGCCGGCCTATGTCGTCAAGGTTGGCAAACAGGCATGGCCGCTTGAGAAATTGAAAAATGCCGGAACCATCGTCACCGGCGACTTGACCCTGTCTTGGACAAAAGGGCAAAATTCTGCGCTCGACCAGCAGGAAATCTCCGAGGGCCGCGATATTGGCAATGTCGTCGTCCGGCGCAAAACGTTTCAGGAGATGAAGGACGAAGTGCACGATCTGACTATCGCGTTCGTGTTTCACGCGTTTGTCGATGGCGGCACTATCCACAAGTAACTCCACGGGTGGGATCGTTCCCGGATGACATAAAATCGGGCGCAATCCGCTCCCTGACATGGTTGTACCGATGTTGCCAACGCGCAGGAATTTTGCGAAATCCTGCAATTCAATTGCAACCTGAAATCCCCTATACTGCCGGTTCCTGTAGCGTGAGGATCGCACCCGATGCCGCTTGATATCGCCTATTCCGTCTGCCCGCACGATTGCGCAAGCGCGTGCACCCTGGATATCGAACTTGAATCGTCACAGAAAATCGGCCGGGTACACGGCTCGCATGCCAATACCTACACCGCGGGCGTGGTCTGCGCGAAAGTCGCCCGCTATGCCGAGCGGGTGCATCACCCTGACCGGCTGACCCAGCCGTTGCGGCGCAAGGGAGCCAAGTCGGCGACCTCGATCCTGGCCGATTTCGAGCCCATCTCGTGGGACCACGCCCTCGACATCGTGGCCGAGAATTATGTCAAAGCCGCGCAGAAGTACGGGCCCGAAACGGTCTGGCTCTATAACTATGCCGGAACCATGGGCAAGATACAGCGCGACGGAATACAGGGCCTGCGCAACGCTATGGGGTATTCGCGCCAGCACAACACGATCTGTTCATCGATCATGCTTGCCGGCATGGCCGCGGGGGTCGGGGCGCAACGTGGCTGCGATCCGCGCGAATTCGCCGAGGCCGATCTGATCCTCGTCTGGGGTTCCAACCCGGTTTACACCCAAGTCAATCTGATGACCCATATCAGCCGGGCGCGCAAGGAACGCGGCGCGAAGCTTATCGTGATCGACCCCTACCGGACGCCGACCGCGCAGCAGGCAGATGTGCACATCCGGCCGAAACCGGGCACCGACGCGGCATTGGCCTGTGCGGTGATGCATGTGCTGTTCCGCGATGGATATGCCGATACCGGTTACATGGCGGAATTCACCAATGATGCCGGCATCCTGGAAGCGCATCTGCAATCGCGCGGCCCGGACTGGGCGGCTGACGTCACCGGCATCCCGGTCGAAGTGATTGAAGCATTTGCGAAGGATTACGGCGCCACCGACCGCGCTATCATCCGGCTCGGCTACGGGTTCTCCCGGTCGCGTAACGGGGCGTCGGCGCTGCATGCCGTCAGCTGTTTGCCGGCGGTCCGGGGCGCGTGGAAACACCCCGGCGCCGGGCTATACGGTTCCATCGGTCAGAATTTCAATATCAACACGTCACTGGTGACGGGGATCGACGATCCGGATGTGCGCATTCTCGACATGTCGCGCCTCGGACCCATCCTGACCGACGATCCCGAGCCGCTGAACGGCGGTCCGCCGGTCACTGCGATGCTGGTCCAAAGCTCAAACCCGGCGGTCGTCGCGCCCGAATCCGGGTTGGTGCGCCAGGGGCTGATGAAGGACGAGATGTTTCTCTGCGTTCACGAACAATTCCTGACCGACACCGCCCGGCTCGCCGATATCGTCCTACCGGCGACGACGTTCCTCGAACACGACGACTTCTATACGTCGTACGGACAGCCTTATCTCCAGATCGGTCCCAAAGTGATTGAGCCCCTGGCGGAAACGCGGAGCAACCACGACATGCTCGGCGGGCTTGCCAAGCGACTTGGAGCCGACCATCGGGCGTTCGATATGACGGCGTGGGAGGTCATGGACGAAATTCTCCAGACCAATGGCTATGGCACCGCCGACGAATTGAAGGAAAAACGCTTTATAGAAATCCGCCCGACCTTCGAGGAAAACCATTTCCTAAACGGATTTCCGCACCCGGATGGAAAATTCCGGTTCAAGGCGAACTGGGCCGAACTGGGCCCTGATCACGCGGCGCTCCCCGATCTGCCGGATTTCGCCGATATCATCGACGACACCGACGAGGCGCGCCCGTTCCGCATGGTGACAGCACCGTCCCGCAACTACCTCAACACCAGTTTCACCGAAACCGATACCTCTATTGCCCGCGAACAGCGTCCGACGATCGTGATTCATCCGGCCGACTGTGACGAGCTTGGATTCGTCGATGGCGACAGGGTGCGTATCGGCAACGACCGGGGCGATCTGGTGCTCCATGCCCGGCCGTTCGACGGCGTCCGCCGCGGCGTGGCGATCGTCGAAGGCGTCTGGCCCAACCTGGCGTTCGAGGAAGGCATCGGCATCAACCTGCTGACCAGTTCCGATCCCGGAAAACCCAATGGCGGTGCCGTGTTCCACGACACCGCTATCTGGATCCGGGCGGCCTGAACGATGTACTCTACAATGGAAGATCGCTTGCCGGGCCTCTGAAAACCCCTATATTCCGCGCCATGAATTCCCTCGGTATATCAAAGGCTCCGGCCGACACCCGCGTGGTCGTCGCCATGTCTGGCGGTGTCGACAGCTCGGTGGCCGCCGCGTTGTTGGCGGAGGAGGGCTATGACGTCGTCGGCGTCACGCTACAGCTCTACGACCACGGTGAAGCGGTCAAGCGCGAGAAAGCCTGTTGCGCCGGGCAGGATATCTTCGATGCGAAGCGCGTGGCCGAGACCGTTGGCATGCCGCACTACGTCCTGAACTACGAATCCCGGTTTCGCGAAGACGTAATCGAAGCCTTTGCTGACAGTTACGTTCGGGGCGAAACGCCGATCCCCTGTGTGCTGTGCAATCAGACCGTGAAGTTTCGCGACCTCCTGAAAACCGCGAAGGATCTTCAGGCCGACGCGTTGGCGACTGGTCACTACATCCGCCGCGTTGATGACGGTGGGATTGCAGAACTTCGGCGCGCCGCCGATTCGGGGCGCGACCAGAGCTATTTCCTGTTTGCCACAACCCAGGAACAGGCCGATTTTCTGAGGTTTCCCCTCGGCGGGATGCCGAAGGACGAGGTGCGCGAACACGCCGCCAGGTTCGATTTGCCGGTGGCGACGAAGCCCGACAGCCAGGACATCTGTTTTGTGCCGGACGGCGATTATGCGTCGGTGGTCGCGAAGATCAGGCCCGGCGCCATCGATCCCGGAGATATTGTCGATCTTTCCGGCAAGGCGATCGGCCGGCATGACGGAATTATTAATTTCACCATTGGCCAGCGCCGTGGGATTGGGGTCGGTGGGACGGACGAGCCGCTTTACGTCATCCGCATCGAGCCCGAAACCCGGCAGGTCGTCGTCGGCCCCGGTTCGGCGCTGGGCGAGCGTATTATCCGGCTGTCCGGTCTGAACTGGCTGGGTAGCGCAGACGCCAGGGGCGGCGAAATGCGGATATCCGTCAAGGTGCGGTCCACCCAGGTCCCGGTGCCGGCGACGCTGTCGCTGGCTGCCGACGGTACGGCTGCGGAGGTGACGCTGGATACGCCGGAGCGCGCCGCTGCGCCCGGGCAGGCCTGCGTGTTCTATGACGGAGACAGATTGCTTGGTGGCGGCTGGATTCAGCGCGCCGCCTGACGGGGGCTCGGCAAAACGGTTTCCCGGACTCTGTCGTTCAGTTGTAATCCTGCATCCACGACAGGCTGTCCTCCGTCCCGTTCGCCGGAAAATATTCCGCCGCAACCCATCCGTCATAGCCAGAGCGGTCGATTGCGTCGAATATCGGCCCGAATTCGACCGACCCCGTACCGGGTTCGTGGCGCCCGGGCGCATCGGCAAACTGAATATGGCCGATCCGGGTGCTGTGCGCCTCGAAGGCCTCCACCACCGGTATGCCCATCATTGCCATGTGATAGACATCGAACTGCAAGGCCAGATTCGGGTGGTTCGCGCGGTCGAGAATATCGATGACGGATTCGGCGGTGTTCAGCATGAAGTCCGGCCGGTCAATATTGTTGATCGCCTCGACCACCACTCTGACACCAATATCGGCGAATTCCCCCGCTGCATGATGAAGATTGTCGGCGAGGGTTCGTCGGCAGGTTTCCCCGTGCCGGGTGCGCGCTGGCTCGCCGGCCAGAATGTTCACATTCAGCGGGTTTATCCGCTGAGCGAAGCGCTTCGCCTGTGCCACGCTTTCGCGGAAACCATGGGTCCGCTCCGGGATTGCGGCATTTCCCTCACCGCCCTTGATAAAGTCCCCGGACGGCACATTTAGGACCGACACCGAAAGCGAATATTCCTGAAGTGATGCTGCGAGATCGTTTAAATCCAGATCGTAGGGAAACTGCATCTCTACACAGCGGAAGCCGGCCTCGAACGCGGCGCGAGGCCGGTCGAGATGACTGTATTCCCGAAACATGGTGGACAAATTGGCGGAAAATCTGGGCATCAGGGTCGCTTCCGTTTTCGGTATCTTAAGAGCGTCAAACCGGGATGGCGAACTCTTGACGAATCCGGGGCAACCGCCTATATCCGGCGGCCTTGTGGCGGGATAGCTCAGCTGGTTAGAGCAGCGGAATCATAATCCGCGTGTCGGGGGTTCGAGTCCCTCTCCCGCTACCAATTTTCCTGCGAGTGGACTGCCCTCGCCCAGAACACGCTCAAGCCGCACCCGCCGGTGTCAGGCGCCGAAAAATTCCTGGATCAGGGCGGCGAACTCTTCCGGTTTTTCCATTTCCGGCATGTGTCCGCAATCGTTGATGGTGACAAGTCGTGATCCTGCGATAGCCTGGCGATAGCGTTCGCCGCAATCGAGCGGTGCGATGGCATCCTCGGCCCCCCAGACGATCAAGGTCTCGGTCTCGACACCGGAAAGCAGGGGCGCCAGCGTCAGGCTGTGCATGTAGGGTTTCCAGGCAACACGGCAGGTCATCTCACGGTGCTGTTCGATCACATCCGCATCGTCGGGGGTCAATTCCTTGCCGTAGAACCTGGCGTATTCCGCAGACTCATCGGGTCGGTGGAAGGCACGGGTCAGGCCCACATTCCCCGATTCCAGAAAATAATCGAAGATTTCACCCTTTTCGGGCTTCAGCCCCATGGCGCCGACCAGCACCATCTTGTCGACGAACTGGGGCGCGATCGTCGCGATTTCGGCGGCAATCCAGCCGCCGAGCGAGCAGCCGACCAGATTCACTGGCGTCCGAATGTCGAGATCGCGGGCAAGCCATGTGATCCAGGCTGCAACGTCGCGCGCGCCCATGATCCAGTCCGGACGCGTCGATTGTCCATACCCGGGTAATGACGGGACGATCACATCGAACGAATTAGCAAGCCGCTGATGCGATTCGAGCCAGCCAGGCACACCCAACTCACCATGTATGAACAATACGGGCACGCCCTCACCGCCGCGCCGCAATTCGACGTCGATGCCTGCCGCCTGGACGAGCAGTTCGGTCGGCGCGTCGGTTACTCCGGCCACGGCGTGACCTCCTTTCCGGTGACGAGCGCCGATACGTGGTCACGAAGGGCGGGCATCACCTCAGTTCCGAGTAGTTCGATGCCGCGCATCGTCGCCTCGTGCGTTTTCTTGCCCTCGCGCGCCCAGAATACGAAGTATCCCGGATCGGTGCGGTCGATAATGTGTTTGAACTTCTGGATGATGGTTTCCGGGCCGCCGGTCACTATAAGGCCCGCGCGATTGGCGTCCTCATAGGTCCCTTCAAACTTGCGCCGTTGGGTTGCCATGGCGCCGGCTTTGGCCTGCTTGGTCATATAGCCCGGCGGCGACATCCACTCCGGGTGCGGGCCACTCGCGGTCGAGCCGGCAGAGCCGGTTCCGTGGGTCAGGGCCGATGCGGAAAAACCGGTACGGCCAAGCCCCGTTGAAATGCCATAGTGGTGACGGCCCTGTTCGAAGGCCTCTTCGTCTGTATCCATTACACAGGTATGGATCAGATAACCCAGATGTTCGGCGGTCGGGGTCCAGCCATCCTGTTCGGCGATCTCGTGGTAAATTTCGCGGCAGGTCGCGGTCGCTTCCAGAGCGCTGCCGAGCACGAGATAGGTGATGCGCTGCTTGGCCGCCCAGCGGATGGTCTCCGGGCTCAGGATGCTCGCCGCCCACACGGGCGGGTGCGGCTTTTGGAGCGGCAGCTGCCACGGATTGACGACGCGCAGGTGGTAATGCTTGCCCTCCCACCGGAACGGACCCGGCTCCGTCCATGTTTTCAGGATCAGCTGATAGGCTTCTTCGAAGCGCTCCCGGTTGTAAGCCGGGTTCGCGTTCGTCGAAAGCTGCTCAACCCCGGTGCCGCGCACGAAGCCCGAGATGATACGGCCGCCCGAAATGAGGTCGAGCATCGCGATCTCTTCCGCAACGCGCACTGGGTTGTCGTGAATCGGCAAAGGATTGCCGATAAGCGCAATCTTTCCCTTGATCCGTTGGGTCAGAACGGCCGCGGATACGTTGACGCTCGCCTGCATCGATAGAACGGAATTGTGATGTTCGTTGCAGACGGATCCGTCGAATCCTACTTCAGATGCAAATTCGTGCTCACGCAGAAACATCTGCCACAGATCGCGCGCGGTATCCGGATCGAAGATACTGTTTGGAAACAGGAGATTCGTATAGCCGTATTGCTCGGCTACTTCCGTCGGATATGCGTTGTATCCCATCTCCGAAAAATAGAAGAACTGTCGCGTCACTGGCACCATCCCGCTGCGTGCCGGTTTAGAGTTCGTTGATCCGGTTTCTGGCATGCCCGTATTCGCGCTAAAGATTCATTGAGGTTTACATGGATAGAAAACATTGGCCACGCTTCATTTGTTCTGGCTTCATTTGTAAAGATACATAGAATCCTATACGTCCGCGATGAGAGCCTTGCTGGATTGATGAGCGGGTGCTAGCGTCGGTTTATAACTATGGCACTCGGCTTCATGCTAACAAGCTTCGACCAAGGAAGTTGCGAGATGAGAGTTAATGCGCGTATGAAAATTCTCGGGCTCGAAGCGGCAGCGCTGACTTCAATGATTGCCGCCGACGCGGCTGCCCAGAATGCAACCCTGACATGATCAAGAGCCTCGCCGAGCGACATAGCAGGCCTTAGAAGAAAGTAAATAGAAAGCCAGACCGCGTATTGGCGGCACCAGATAAATTTGATGTGAGATGGTTCGAGAGTAATCCTTTAGTAGTGGTTTTTTTGTCAATTGCCGCAGATGCCGGCAGTAACCCAATCAAGGGAGCGAACGAATGAATTCCATAAAGTCAAAGTTGATAGCACCCGTAGTCATACTCGGGTCTTTACTCCTCGCAACGCCTGTCACTACCGTCGCGGCGACGCTCGATATGTCCATATTTCATTCGGAGCGGAGCGCGTGGACACATGCCCTCAAATTTTGGATGGAAGAGACAAAAAAGCAAACTCAGGGCCGTGTCGAATTCAAGCCCTTCTATTCGGGGGCTCTCGGCAAAATAACCGAGACCTTTAAGGCAGTGCGCAACGGCAGTGTTCCTATCGGCACAACAGCCGCCGGTGTTGAATCGAGCAGAATACCGTCCCTTGCCTACATTGAGGGCGAAGCCGGGATGCCGAACGATGGCGCGAGCTGGCTTACGGCCGCAGGCCAGTTGAGGCCGGTCCTTGATCGGCTTTTCGATGCAAAGGGTGTCAAGTTCCTGTGGATGCAACCGTCTTTCGGCGGAACCGTGAACTGTCGCAAAAAGCTGCTGAAAACTCCCTCGGACTGGAAAAATCTTCGGGTTCGTACCGCCGGTCGGTGGCAGGTCGAGCAAATCCGTAAGCTTGGCGCCAACCCCGTCGCGACGGATCCGGCGGAGCAATACATCGCGCTTCAGAACGGCACCCTCGACTGCGTTCTCAGCAATCATGAAATCACCTATGCCTTTAAGCTTTATGAGGTTGCGCCAAAAGTCGTCAATCTCGGCGTTGGCGTTAACGCGTTGATGTATATTGTGAACAAAAAGGTGTGGGGTAAAATTTCCGCGGCGGATCAAAAGACGATTGAACGCCTAGCGGTCGAGGCCCAAATAGTCGCAGCTACTCATCTTGAGCCATTGCAGCCCATGTTACGGGACAAAATTCGCAAGGCGGGGGTTGAAGTTTATTCCCTGAACAAAGCCGAGAAAGACGCCTTTGTGAACGCAATTCGGCCGGTATTCGATAAGATGGACGGTGTGTCGGGCGCCGACGGCCAGATCGTCCGGAAAATTCTCGAGCCGCATTGGTAACGAACCGAGCGTCGGAATCCCTCGGAAACTAAACGCAGATATCCCGTGAACCCAGAGTGGTTGACCACTTCGGCACGGATTGTGAGCCGCATAAACAGCGTTTTTCTGGTGCTCAGCGGAATTCTTGCAGGTTTGATCATGCTCGTGATCCTGCAGGATGTTGTACGTCGCTACCTGTTTAACGATCCGAGCGCCTGGGTTCTCGATATTTGCTCGTTCATGCTGGTCTATCTGGTGTTCCTGGCGCTGGCACCCGCCCTGGAGGCTGGCAGTCATGTGTCCGTCGACTTATTCAACCAGTTGCTCCCGCGCCGGTGGCGGCGCGGGATATTTCTCTTCGGTGGTGTACTGACGATCTTTTTTGCCACTGTCTTGTTCAAGATGCTACTTGACGAGACGATTGAGGCCTTCGCCGACGACAATATTTTCCCGGCGGCGACGATCGCTATGAAAATGAAATATATTTGGATGATCGGTCCCGCGGGTGTCGCACAATTCATCCTTACGGCCTTTGTGCTGCTGGCGGGCAGCATTTATCAGCAGGATAATTGTTAGATGGAGGCGTTTGCCGGGTTCGCGATTTTTGTGATAGCTCTGCTCGCGTTTCTAGCGACCGGCATACCGGTCGCCGTCGCAACTGGCCTGATCGGCATTATAGGGACGTATATCTTCATTTCTCCGGTCGCCGTGGTTCACATCGCGACCGTCGCCTTTTCGACATCGAGCTATTTCATCCTCACAGTGGTGCCTTTGTTCATCCTGATGGGGGAGGCCCTCTCGGTGACAGGAATCGGGCGGGATTTGTTTCGCGCGGCCCAGATATGGCTTCAGCGCATCCCTGGATCGCTCGCAGTGGGGACAATCTTCGCCTGCACCGGTTTTTCATCCGTATGTGGCTCCAGTCCTGTTACTGCCGCCACCATCGGCGCCTTGGCGGTCCCAGAAATGGTTCGCCATGGTTACGATCGCCGGCTCGCTTTTGGCGTTACCGCTGCGGGTGGCACGCTGGGTATTTTGATACCGCCCAGCATCGCAATGATTCTCTATGGCGTAATAACCGAAACGTCGATCGGCGATCTTTTTATCGCGGGCCTGCTTCCCGGAATTCTGATTGCGGGCCTGCTGTCGCTGACCGTCATCGCGCTGGTTCTTGCGAAGCCGACTTTGGCGCCACGCCTGCGAGAGACATTTACATGGGCAGAGAGATTTGGCTCCCTGACTGTCGTATTTCCGGTTCTGGTGCTCGCATTCCTGGTCCTCGGGTCGATCTATTTCGGGGTCGCGACGCCGACTGAGGCCGGCGCGGTCGGCGCGGCGGGCGCCCTTGGGATTGCTGCGATTTCGAGAAAACTGAATAGCGAAATCATCGGCAAGATTTTTGGCAATACCGTGCGGACCACGGCCATGTTCATGCTGCTTCTTATCGGCGGCTTGTTCAGCGCCTTCATGCTGACTCGCCTGGGCGTGCCGCAAGGCATGGCAAAGGCGCTGATCGCGCTCGACCTACCACCGTGGATGATTGTGGTCCTGATTAACCTGCTGCTAATGGTTCTCGGCATGTTCATGGATCCAATGAGTGTGCTGGTGATCATCGTCCCGGTCTTTTTTCCGGCAATCCTCGCCATGGGCTACGATCCCGTGTGGTTCGGGGTTCTGGTGATCATCAACATTGAAATTGCCGCGATTTCGCCGCCGGTAGGGTTTAATCTCTTCGTCCTGAAATCCGTCGTCCCAGATGCGACTCTTTCCGAGGTGATACGCGGCGCACTTATCTTTATCGTGCCGCTTGCTTCCGGCATTTTGCTTCTCATTCTGTTTCCCCAGATAGCCCTTTATTTGCCGAGCCTCGTCAAGTGACATGGGCGCGTGGGAAATCTATTACGTGTCCGGACAGCCCTATTCAACACCGCCAACAACACGCTTCAGTCAATAATACACTGAAAGGGAATAAGCCATGCATCCGGTAGAACTTCATTGCTGGCACTTCATGTCCTACCCGTATCTTCCCGACGACTTTGACGAAAAGTACGATACCGGCTGGGTGACGGTTCCGAACAAATTGTGGGATCGGGAAAAGACCGACGGGCTGTATCAGGAATATATCGATCAGCTGGTCTACGGGGAGGAACTCGGTTTTGACGGCCTGGTGCTGAACGAGCACCACCAGAACATTTACGGCCTGATGCCGTCTCCGAACATTATCGCGGCCGCTCTGACCCAGCGTACATCGAAGGCAAAGATCGTTGTGCTGGGGAATTTGCTGCCGCTGCACCAGAATCCACTAAGGGTTGCTGAAGAATACGCAATGATCGATTCCATCACCGGCGGACGCCTTGTCGCCGGGTTCGCAGTCGGCGGCGGGCCGGAGGCATATAACTACCAGGTGTCGTCACCCAAGGCGCGACGTCAGTTCTGGGAGGGAGTGGACCTTATCGTCCGGGCGTGGACCGAAGAAGGCCCCTTCGAGCACGAAGGGCACCACTACCCGTTACGATATGCCAATATCTGGCCCAAACCGCGCCAAACACCACACCCGCCGGTCTGGATACCGGGTGCTTTGTCGGTCGAAACCACGCATGAGGTGGCCAAGCGCGGTTTTGACTATTTCCTGTCATCCCGCACCCATGGGTCCGCGACACGGATGGCGCGCGAGCAGTTTGCGACGGTTCTGACCGAACACGGCGATCGGTATCATCCATTCAGATTTGGGGTTCTGATCTCGGTATACGTAGCGGAAACAGATGAACAGGCCCGGGCGGAATCCCAGGAGGGGATTTGGTATTTTCTGAAAAACTGCCTTAAGGGCCATCTCAGAAAGACCGGCCGCACGCTCACCTTTGGCGCAGGCGTGCCGTCGCAATCGGTAAAATCCTGGGAGAGCTACCTGAAACATTCGACGCCGGGCGCTGAAATGCTCGGAGATGCGAATACATGGGAGGAGCTCGATTCCAAGGCGTCGATTATCGTCGGCAGTCCGGCCACCGTGCTTCAGAAATTCTGGGATCTGATCGAGGAAGCGCAGATCGGCAGATTCCTGATCCAGTTCCATTTTGGCAATATGAAGCCGGAGCTTGCGCGCAAGAGCATGAAGCTTTTTGCGGAACAGGTTGCGCCAACGCTGCGGAAAGATTCCGCGGAGCTGTTCGCGCGACAATATCCTCAACTGGAAGAACGCGCTGAATTGGGAGCTGGAGAATGAGCGAGCGCAGTATCGATATACGCGGCCGTTCGGTCTGGCTTTATGAAGACGGTGACGGCCCGCCGCTGGTGTATCTCCATGGATTCCCGGATTTCCTCGGAGCCTGGGCCGAGCCGCTGCCTTTTCACAGAGATCTTGCGAAGGGTTTTAAAATGATCGCCCCGGCGCACCCGGGCTGTTCCAATTCCGATGAAGACGACGATATGGAAGCTGTCGAGGATGTCGTCTTCCATTATCTCGAGGTTTTCGACACCTTGCAGCTCGACCGCTTCAATCTTGTCGGAAGCGATATCGGCGGTTGGTTCGCCGCCGAAATCGCTGTCCGCCATCCCGAGATGATCGAGAAACTGGCGCTCGTCGGCGCCACCGGTCTGTTTATTCCAGGCGAGCCGATTGCCGATCTCTTCTGGGAATCCCATCCTTCCGACGGGGTCTCGCTGGCAGGCCTGCGTGCCCTGATGTTCGGCGATGCCGAACAACCGATCGCGCGCGATTTTTTCCCTGACGGTCGCGGTGAGATCGAACAGGAATTACTGCGGTACAAGACATTCCGGCTGGCGTCACGGATCGGCTTCAATCCGCCATATCTGCACCATCGGCGTCTGCGGGACAGATTGCATCGCTTCAAGGGACCGGCGCTGATCATGCACGGCGCGGATGACCGGCTTGTTCCGCGCAGTCATGCCGAGGCTTACGCGAGCGGTTTTCCCGCCGCGCAGCTGGAAATTATCGATGGCGCCGGTCACAGCCCCCATTTGGAAAAACCGGATCAAACCGCGAAGCTGCTGCACAAGTTTCTGAGCGGAGAAGCGTAAAAAAGAGGACGGTCGGGCTAGTGGCCGGGTGATCGCCGTTTGAACAGGCGCGCCGATTGCCGACGCGCGTCGATGACATTGCCAATCGAAGAGATTAGAATAGTTACCTGCCGTTCTCCGCCGGTCATTCAAATATCGACCGTGAAGTTCGTTCATGTCCGGTTCGGGTTATTGGTGGCGCAGTATGCGTTGCCACCGGGCGGGCAAAGACAATATATGTATTCACGAGTATACGCCGCATGTCCGTATTGTCACGCCAATGGAGTGACTAGGAAGCATTAATAACAGGCCTCGGGCGATGCGCCTTTGTTGAGGAAAGCTGCCAGATATCAAGGGGTATGAGGCCTCTCAGTACTGGCACCCGCCATTGTCAAACTCGGATCAGTCGTATAGAGAAGCCCGTATAGGCTAGGAGTCCAGTTCCGCCTATCTTTTTTCACCCTTACCGGGCGGACGCCGGGCAAGGGTTTGTTTTTTCGTTCCGGTACGCAGGGGTCAGGTCATGGCAGGCAGAAACAAGAAATCGGCGAAAGCGGCCTTTCAAGCCTATAACGTCGTTTATGAGGACGATAGCCTCAGTTCGAACCGACGGGTCTCGGCGGAGCTTCTCGAGAATCTCTATGGCGAGGATCCGCTGGATCTCGCGCGCCTCGCTATCGAGAAACAGGATGACGAGATTGCCCAGCGATCCGGGTTCCGCAAACCCAAAATCAAAACGATCGTCCGCGCCTAAGCGCCATCTGCTCCTGAAACACTGCGTTTCGGCAGCCGTCAGCGGCTCGCCGCCCGGATCGTCCGTTCCAGAAAATCGAGAAATTTCGACCGGTCCTTCTTGTTGAACGGTCGGGGGCCGCCGGTGACTTCGCCGGCTGATCGTAAATCCGTCATCAAATTCCGGGTCCCGAGCACCCTGCCGATCGTATTTTCGTCCAAAGGGTCGCCGTTGGGGCGGACGACGATTGCTCCCGCTTCGATACACCGCGCTGCGAGCGGGATGTCATTGGTAATCGCAATGTCGTCGGCGCCGATGCGTTCTGCGATCCAGTCATCCGCCGCGTCCGACCCCTGATTGACGATCACAGTACTGACAAGCGGATGAGGGCTCGGGCGGATTCCGCCGTCGCTGACCATGTGAACAGCTAGTTTGTGGCGTTCGGCTACTCGTATGATCTCATCCTTGACGGGACAGGCATCGGCATCAACGTAAATTTCAGTCATCGATCAACAGTCATAGGGCTTTGTGGAAAGGAGACAAAACGCGGTAATAGTATGGCATAGGCTGCATAGTGCAGACGGAAATAATCGGGGACACGGGTCGGAATGGCTGGGACAAAAGAATACGATTACATCATCGTGGGCGCCGGCAGCGCGGGCTGTTTGCTGGCCTATCGACTCGGAGCCGATCCAAATAACCGGATCCTGGTGCTTGAAGCCGGCGGTCCCGATACCGATCCGTTGATCCATATACCGCTCGGCCTTGGCAAAATGCATGACAAACGCGCGCATGACTGGGGTTACGATACCGAACCCGAAGCACAGCTGAACGGCCGCACGATAGAGGCCATGCGCGGCAAGGTGGTTGGCGGATCGTCGTCGATCAATGTCATGGCCTATGTCCGCGGTCATCGCGGCGATTACGACCGATGGGCCGAGAACGGCGCAACCGGATGGTCCTATGCAGATGTGTTGCCGTATTTCCGGCGGATGGAGAACTGGCAGAAAGGCGAAGACACCTGGCGTGGCGGCGACGGGCCGTTGCATACGCAGACCACCGGGTCCGATGACCCACTTTGGGAATCGTGGATCGAGGCGGGGCACGCCATGGGATTTGGCTTTACCGAAGATTACAACGGCGAGAAGCAGGAAGGTTTAGGGCGCAGCCAGTCCACGATTCATGAGGGCCGCCGACACAGCGCGGCAACGGCCTTTCTGCGACCGGCGATACGACGCGGCAATGTGAAATTGCAGGATAGTACCTATGTCACCCGGGTCGTTATGGACGGTACGCGGGCCACGGGAATTGCCTATTCCCGCCTCGGCAAGACGGAAGTCGTCCACGCCGCGAAGGAAGTCATCCTGTCGGGCGGGGTGTTCAATTCGCCGCAATTGTTGATGTTGTCGGGCATCGGCCCGGCGGATCATTTGCGCGATGCGGGAATCGAGACGGTGATCGATTCACCTTATGTAGGCAAAAATCTGCAGGATCATCTTGCCGTGCAGCCGACGGCATCGAGGCCAAAAGCCGGACCGTTCCGTAAAACCATGCGGTTTGATCGGATGGCCACGTCGATTGTCCGCGCCCATTTATTCGGTACCGGTCCTGCGACCGTTCTGCCCGGCGGGCTTCATGGCTTCATCAAAACAAAATCCGGCCTGTCGGCGACCGATATCCAGTTTCTGTTCCGCGGTGCACCCGGGAACGCACATTTGTGGTTTCCCGGTATCCGACGGCCCTATGAAGACGGTTTCGGCGTGCGGCCGGTGCTGTTGCACCCCGAGAGCCGGGGAGAAGTGCGGTTGAAATCTGCGGATCCGTTCGACAAGGTTCGCATCACCCAGAACTTCCTCGAAATTCCCGAAGATCTCGATACGCTGCGCACAGGTGTAAAGCTTGCCCGCGAAATGATGCACCAGCCGGCGATGGAAAAATTCCGCGGTATCGAGCAGGCGCCGGGACCTGAGGCCAAATCCGATCCCGAAATCGACGAGTGGATACGCCGAACTGCGCTTACCGCTCATCATCCGTCCTGCACCACCCCGATGGGCGATGGTGAAGAGGCCGTCCTCGATACCGAATGCCGTGTGAAAGGCGCGGAGAACCTGCGGGTGATCGACGCGTCGGCGATGCCTGACCTGGTGTCGGGAAATATTCACGCGGCGGTTCTGGTGATCGCCGAAAAGGTGAGCGACCATATTCTCGGCAAGAAGTATCTCGCTCCGATAGTCTGATGGGCATAATGATCGAATTTAGCCTGGTTTCGATCGATTGAGCGCGGGGCTGGGCGGCGTTGGCGACCGAAAAAGCGGTCTGGTACTCGCCATCGTATCGCTGGCATTCGTGCTGCTGTGGAGTACCGGCCACATCGCCACCAAACTCGGCGATCCCTATATAGAACCCTTCAAGTTCCTCGCCATCCGGTTCAGTCTGTCAACGATCGTCCTTGTCCCGATCGTTCTCGTTATCGGCGGCAGGTGGCCGCGCTCGATTACGGCCGCCCGTCATATCGCGATCGCCGGACTGCTAATTCACGCCGGCTATCTGGGTGGAGTTTTCGTGGCGATCGATCTCGGCCTGTCGGCGGGCGCTCTGGCCGTGATCACCGGCCTTCAGCCGCTCCTGACCGGCATTGTTGCGGCATCGGCGTTCGGCGAAAGCGTGACACGGCGTCAATGGTCGGGCCTTGTCCTCGGTCTTGGCGGCGTTGCGCTCGTCGTTTGGGAAAAAGCAGTGTTTGAAGGAACGCCTCGATTGGCCTTTGTAGCTGCATTCCTGTGTCTGATTTCAATCACATGCGGCGCGATCTATCAAAAGCGGTTCTGTCCGGACGAGAATATTCCCGCGATGACGGCAATTCAACTTTGTCTATCGGCGGTGATCTGCGCGGCGGTATCGCTAACGATAGAGACAGGTGCGGTTGACTGGACCGGCGAGTTGATTATCGCGATTGGCTGGCAGGTTATTTTCTTGTCTGCTGTTGCAACGGCGCTGCTCTACTGGTTGCTTCGCCAGGGGGAGACAACCCGTATGACCGGGTTGTTTTACCTGATGGCGCCGACGACGGCGCTGATGGGCTGGTTGATGTTCGGAGAAACGTTCGGGCCTCTCGGCGCCGCCGGGTTACTGGTCGCCGTTGCCGGATTCTGGCTGGTTTTTCGCCGCCGGGCCGTTTGAAACGGATTCAAACGGAAAGCGGCGCTGCAGCAGGCCCTTGTATCGACCGCGCTGATCGGAAACAATCGCTCGAAACGGGAGAGATATAATGGCAACGCAGATGAAAGGTAGTTTTGACGTCGGGGGGATAACGCTTGATCGCCCCTTCAAAATTCGCCGTCTCGGTCATTTCGGCTTTTACGCAAATGAGATGGATACTTCTCTCCGGTTTTACCGCGATCTGCTGGGATTCCAGGTCACCGACGTTCTCGATTTCGGCCAGCGCGCCAATAATTCAAAAGATCTGGAAGGTAAAGGCGATACACGCGGATACTTCATGCGCTATGGCACCGATCACCATGCTTTCGTCCTGTTTCCGTGGCGCGTGCGCAAGGCCCTCGACTACAACGACAGCATGGCTGAAGGCGCTACCATGAACCAAATCACCTGGCAGGTAGGCAGCCTTAAGGAAGTGCGCGAGGCGACTGACTGGTTCAGCGAGGTCGGTGTTCATTTCGGTCGGACCGGGCGCGATTTGCCTGGATCGAATTGGCATGTATATCCGGTCGATCCCGACGGGCGGGTCAACGAGCTGTTTTACGGTATCGAGCAAATCGGCTGGAACGGTTTATCGAAACCGCACAACATGTATGACCAACAATTCACGGACCCGCCGGAAATTCCCTATATGCGCGAAGCCGAGGAAGTTCGGCGTGCCCGCGAGGCCGGGATAGATATGTCGGTCGGCACCAATTCGCTGGAGCAGGGCGATGGCGAATACGATGTGGGCGGCGTTATGCTGCCGCGGCCTTTCAAGATCACCGGTATTGGCCCGGTGCGGTTGTTTACGGAAAACATGGACGAGACGCTTCGGTTCTACACCGACCGGCTCGGCTTCGTTCTGACCGAAACCACCGAGTGGAACGGGGAGGTGTGCCATTTTTTGAGATGCGGAAACGATCATCATTCGCTCGCCCTGTACCCGATCGGACTACGCGCGGAACTCGGCCTGACCGATCGGTCGACCAGTTTCTCGTTCGGTGTGCGGGTAAACGACTACAGCCAGTTGAAAAACGCAATTTCCTGGTTGCAGGATAAAGGCGCCGAAATACGACATTTCCCGCCTGAACTGTTCCCGGGCATGGACTACACCGCGTTTGCCATTGATCCCGACGGTCATGCAATTCAGCTATACTGCTATATGGAACAGATCGGCTGGAACGGACGCCCGCGACCGGGAGACCAGCGCCGCCAAATCGACAATGAAAACTGGCCGGAAACGCTATCGCCCGCGTCCGATACATTCGCCGGCGAACAGTTCATGGGACCATGGGGCTGATCGCTGCGCGATCAGCGCTGATTGACGCCGATCGATGCCGACTGACAAGGAATTCTGAATGAAATTTTCGTTCTTTATGATGCCGACGCATCATCCATCGGAAAACCCGACGCTCGCATTTCATCGGGATATCGATCTAATTCCCTATGTGGAAAGCCTCGGCTACGACTCGTTTCATATCGGCGAACATCATTCTGGCGGCTGGGAAACGATGCCGTCTCCGGAAATGGCGCTGTCGATGGCGGCGGCGAAAACAGGTCGAATCCGCCTTGGTACTTCCGTGGTCAATCTGCCATTTCACCACCCCTACCAAGTGGCGGAGCGCGCGGCGTTTCTGGATCATCTGTCCTACGGTCGGGCGGTGCTGGGAATTGGTCCATCAAGCCTGGTGACCGATAAAAAGATGTTCAACATCGACACCGACCGCGCCCGGCGCATGATGGCGGAATCCGCGGATGTGATCGTGCGCCTGCTTGAAGCCGACGACCCGGTCAGTCACGACGGAGAGTTCTGGCAGTTCAACGATTTGCGGCTCCAGTTGAAATCCTATCAGCAGCCGCGCTTGCCGCTGGCCCTGCCGACAACCGGCGGTCTGGAGAATCTCGATCTGGCGGCGCGCCATGACATGGAACTGTGGACACCGTGTGGTCTGAATCGACCCGGCGACGGCGTATTCACGCAGATGTGGAGAAATTTTGAGGAAGCCTGTGCGCGTCATGACAAAACTGCCAATCGCGATGACTGGCACCTCGTCAGCTCGTTCTACCTCGCCGATACACGTGAAGAAGCTTGGGCCGATGTCAGCGAAGGTATTATGCGCGAGACAGGGTATTTTCTGTCGATCGGCTTCAGGCCGCTTTACGAGGCGCACAAGGATCAGCCAATCGCGGACTTTACGCCCCAATCCGTGGTCGAGCGGCGTGACTGGGTAGTTGGCACACCGGACGACGCAATCGCCTGGATAGAAAAGAAAATCGCCGATAACGGGTCGTTCGGCGGCATCATGCTGACGACCCATGAATGGGCAGGTGCGGAAAAGCTGCGCCGTTCTCTTGAATTGTTCGCCCGATACGTGATTCCACATTTCAACAGTGGGCGCTACAATTATCAGGCCGAAGCACAGTTGCTGGCCGATCGGTATGCGGCGGATGGCAGCGTGCAGATGGATGCGGTCGGTCAGCCATCCAATCTTGCGATGAAATGACGTATTTCTCATATCAAACAGTGTGATCCCGCGATAGCCGCCACTCTATCGGCGGCTGGACAGATTTCAGGCGGGAAAACGGGGAGCGAACACAATGATAAACAGCATGACGGCTGCGGAGGCCGTGGTTGATGCGCTGATCGACGAAGGCATTGAATATGTCTTCGGTATTACTGGCGACACGGTTCTGCCGCTGCTCGATGCGATGTATCACCGCCAGGATAGAATCCGGTATGTCACGGCACGGTTCGAAACCGGGGCGACATCGATGGCCGACACGTATTCCCGGGTCACCGGAAAGATCGGCTGTTGTCTGTTCCATGTCGGGCCAAGCATCTCCAATACGGTGCTTGGGGCATGGTCGGCAAACAAGGACGCGGTTCCCCTGCTGATGCTGTCGGCGAACATGGACACGTTCCGGCTGGAGCGGAATATCTGGCATGAGTTTGACGTCATGAGCGTGTTCAGCAATTTCACGAAATGGCAGGGCCAGCTGACTGAGGCGAAGGATGCCCACCGCATTATGCGCACTGCCTTCCAGGCCGCGAAATCGGGAATGCCCGGCGTCGTGCATGTTGATTTTCCCAAGAATATTCTGCCCCATCCGGTAGAAGTGGAATCGACGGATCTGTCGCTGAAGGGCGGCGCCCATTCGGTCGCCGTTGCCAATCGGCCGCGACCCGAAGCGTGGGCGGTGGAACGGGCGGCAGAATTGTTGATGCAGGCAGAACGCCCGATCATTATTGCCGGGCGCGGCGTGCGCTGGGCGAATGCTTCGGATGCGGTGATTTCGCTTGCCGAACGGCTGACCATACCGGTCATCACCACTGAAATGGGCCGCGGTTCCATCCCCGAAGATCATCCGCTGGCGGGGGGAATTGTCGGGCATTTTGGTCATTCGGCGGCGAATGGACTGGTCCGGGAAGCGGATCTGGTTCTCGGCCTTGGATCCCGGTTTCTAAACGTCAATACGATTAACTGGTCGCTGATCGCCGAGGACGCGAAGATTATCCAGGTCGAAAACGATCCTCTGGAAATCGGCAAGCAATATGCATTGTCGTTGGGCGTGCATGCTGATTCCGGTGCCTTCCTTGACGATCTGCTCGCGTATCTGGACGCCAATAATCTTCAGGTGGCCGGTGGAGACGATCATCCGCGCGTCAAACGCGTAGCGGAACTGGCCGCCGATCAGCAGCGTCGTTACTACGACACCGATCTCGATGCGGTGCCGATCAAGCCGCAGCGGATTACGCGGGCGATCGAAGAAATCTGCGATCCGGATGCGATTTACGTCATTGGGTCCGGACTGCACACGCAATGGGCCCATGGCATAAAAATTCGCCAACCCGACCAATATCACCTGCCTGTCGGTTCCGGCACGATGGCTTGGGCGTTGCCGGGCGCGATCGGCGCAAAACTGGCGCAGCCCGACCGGCAGGTGGTGGTCTGTATCGGGGATGGCGATTTTGGCATGAACGCACAGGAGATTGAGACCTCGGTTCGTGAGGGGACCCCGATCATCATTGTGATCTACAACGATTGTAGCTACGGCGCTCTGCGGGTGTTCCAGAAAGCCCATTATGGCGGCCGCTTTATCGGATCGCATTTCGGACAGACCGATCATGTAAAGCTGGCCGAAGCCTACGGTGCGCGTGGCGAGCGGGTCGAGCAGCCGGGCGATCTTACCGGTGCGCTGGCGCGTGCGGCAAAGGCAGATGTGACAAGCGTGATCGACGTCATCATCGACGGCTGGGAGCCGCATTACCGTGAAGACGAATTCGCCGCCTTCCACAAGTTCTGAGGAAGTCCGGTTTAAACGCTGACGGTTTGTCAGGTTTCTGTCAGAAATTCGCGCAGGACGGTTGTACTGTTGGGGGTCTCGTTCTTTGCCGCATAGATGAATGTAACCGGTCCATCTTCACAAATCGCGCGGAGTGCAGCCACGACATCGTCATTGGCGTCCAGCTCGGAACGTTAGCGATCCTGGAATTCCGGCCATTTTGTCGAGTGGTGTCCATACCATTTGCCGAGGTCCGGGCTCGGTGCGAGGTCTCTAAGACAATGATCGAGGGCCGCGGCCTCTTTTGTGATTCCGCGCGGCCAAAGCCGCTCAACGAGGATTCGGACGCCGTCTTCACAGAGGGCTGCCTTATAGGTGCGCTTCAGGTGAATTTCATACATCCACGTTATAGTGCCGCAGGCGGGCCGGTCCGCCAGGCGTAAAAAATGGAGTGCGACAAAATGGGTAAGGCAAAGACACTGGCGATGGCTC